>Ga0209396_1000887_pt1 | contig 34536 bp, 30 predicted proteins | sample GOMGulsemesocosm_6_FD_184638 | JGI IMG/M metagenome (GOLD analysis project Ga0209396, IMG submission 184638) | Methane-oxidizing microbial communities from mesocosms in the Gulf of Mexico - GOM8C Gulf of Mexico (SPAdes) (version 2) | ecosystem: Environmental > Aquatic > Marine > Cold seeps...
TACCAGCTGAGCTACAGCCGCTTCATCTGCTGACTCCCTGTCAACTTGGGACGCATTCTACATTGAAATTATTTCGAGTCAACACTTTAATATCAATTTTATTTCGACTGCTTAAAAAGCGGCTAATTTGACGTTTTTTTAACTTAAAAGACCGCTTTCTAACTGTTTTGCTTAGCTAACTCAGGCCAAGCAACTTTGAAATAAGCCCACATTGACCAAAAAGTTAGCACCGTAGCAATAACATAGAAGCTATAGGCGATAAACATAAGGATTTCATGAGGAAGATTAAACAAAATTAAAGGAATGTCATAATCAGGCTGCCAAATTAAGCCCATGATCCCTAACATTTGCGCAGCCGTTTTATATTTTCCCATTTGTGAAACGGCAATAGCGTCTCGCTTTCCACGTGAAGACATAAATTCTCGTAAGGCACTAATAAAAATTTCTCGAGCAATCATTAAAAGAGCTGAAATGGAGATCCACCAAACTTGGTAGTCTTGAATAAGTATGACTAAAGCAGCAACAACCATTAACTTATCAGCAACAGGGTCAATAAAGGCACCAAAGGCTGAAGACTGATTGAGTTTACGTGCTAAGTAGCCGTCAAGTGCATCACTGATTGATGCAAACCAGAATACGGCGAATGCACCGAAGTGATTCCATGATACGGGTAAATAAAATACCACGATAAAAACAGGTATTAATATTATTCGGAACATAGTGATTTGATTTGGAATTGTCCACATAGATCTATTTTACAACTAAAACAAAAAGCGTTACCGCATTCTACACAGATTAACAGCAGAGACGTAAATTTTTATTAAAAAAGATGACATCTAAGTAAACATAAATTCAAAATGATAGTTAAGATAAAGCTAACGATTCATTTACTTTTCATGTAACGCATTATAGATGGTTTCAGCTAGCACATTGCTAATGCCAGGAACCTTTTTAAGCGTCGATACATCGGCTTGTAGTACTTCTTGCAGACCACCTAAATATTTCAGTAAAGCTTGACGCTTTTTCGCTCCAATACCTTCAATAGATTCAAGTGTTGATTTTTTACTGGCTTTTTGTCGTTTAGCACGATGCCCTGTTATAGCAAAACGATGAGATTCATCACGAATATGCTGAACTAAATGTAAGGCTGATGATGTAGAGGGTAAAGATATTAACTGGTGGCTCCCAGCAAGTATTAATGTTTCCAGGCCTGGTTTACGCCCTTCTCCTTTTGCTACACCTACCAGAAGAGGGATTCTTTCTAAAATTGAATCACGATTAAATGTTGCGAAGAATTCTTCAGCTTTAGATAATTGCCCTTTACCACCATCAATAAAAATAATATCAGGCATGTTCTCCATGCTAGTTACTTTGCTATACCGCTTATTTAAAGCAAAAGCCATTGCGGCATAATCGTCTCCGGGTGTTATTCCGTGTACATTATAGCGTCGGTAATCACTTTTTAATGGTCCTTCTTGATTAAACACCACATTCGACGCCACCGTTTGTTGACCCATAGTGTGGCTAATATCAAAACACTCAATACGGTTTATGCCGTTATCAAGTTCAAAAACTTCATTCAATGCAGAAAATCTTGCGCGCATTGATTCTTTATGACTATTGCGAGTTGCCAGTGCATTTTTAGCATTAGTACAGGCCAGTTTTAAGTACTGTGCTCGTTCACTGCGAACTTTGGTCGATATTTTGACATTGCGATCTGCCTGGCTACTAAGAAGTTTGCCAAGCTCTTCTATATGCTCGAAGGTTTCGCTGATCACTATTTCTTTAGGTATTGCAGCACTCTTAAGGTCTTGCCCTAAATAATGTTGGCTAATGAAGGCTTGGTAAACATCGGCTTTCTCGGTATTAGCAGGAATGATTGGAAAATAGCTTTTACTACCGAGTATTTTTTGATCGCGTATAAATAGAACATGAACACAAACTTGGGATTTTTCAATATAGAGTCCTATAACATCAAGTTCGGCGACAGCTCCACTAACAAACTGCTGTTTTTGTACTTGTCTTAGTGTAGCAATTTGATCACGAAATTTTGCCGCATTTTCAAACTCTAGGGTTTGGCTAGCCTGTTCCATTTTACTGACTAAGTTGTCGATTACGGTTGAACTTTTACCTCGTAAAAATAATTTAGCCAAGTCTACTTGTTGGTTATAGTCATCTGCAGATATCTTATCAACACAAGGCGCAGAACAACGATTCAGTTGGTATTGCAAACAAGGACGACTGCGCGCACGATAATAACTGTCTTCACATTGGCGAACAGGAAACAGCTTTTGCATTAAGCGCAGGCTTTCCCAAACAGCGCCAACTGTTGGATAGGGTCCGAAGTACTCACCTTTAATTTTTTTACCGCCGCGATGTACACCTAATTTGGGATGTTTATGGTCGGTGATCAAAAGGTAAGGGTACGATTTGTCATCTCGCAATAAAATATTGTATTTTGGCTGATATTTTTTTATGTAGTTATTTTCAAGAATTAACGCTTCGCCCTCAGTATGAGTAACGGTAACGTCAATGGCCATAATCTGGCTAACCAAGACTTTAGTTTTAGTATTACCGACATCTTTACGAAAGTAACTTGCGAGGCGTTTTTTAAGCTGTTTAGCTTTCCCTACATATATAACGGTTTGGTGTTTGTCGTACATACGATAAACACCGGCTTGTAGGGAAACTGAATCAAGAAAGGCTTGATGATCAAAAACTGGTTGTGGAGTTGACAAGTTCTATAGAATTTCGGTTTTTATCATACCGTAACGAATGGCAAGGTGCGTAAGCTCGACATCATTTCCGACATTTAATTTTTCGAACATCCTATAACGGTAACTATTAATTGTTTTAGTACTTAAAATTAGTTGCTCTGAAATAGCAGGTACTTTTTCACCGCGCGTAACCATCAGCATTATTTGTAGCTCACGCTCAGACAGTGTATTAAAAGGGTTTTCTTCGCTCGATTTAAATTGGCTTAATGCCATTTGTTGAGCGATATCAGGGGTAATGTATCGCTGACCACTATTAACTGCACGAATTGCATTAACCATTTCGTCTGCACCCGCACCTTTAGTTAAATAACCAGCAGCCCCCATTTGCATCACTTTCGTAGGAATTGGATCCTCACAATAAACAGTTAATACAATGACTTTAATATCAGGTGAATAACGTATTATTTTCTTTGTTGCTTCTAAACCACCAATGCCCGGCATATTCATGTCCATCAAAACAACGTGTGGTTCATTTTTACGACAAAATTGGACGGCTTCTTCTCCCGTTTCGGCTTCACCAATGACCTTAAGTCCTTTTACTTCGTCGAGAATTTTGCGTATCCCAGTACGAACTAACTCATGGTCATCTACCAATAAAACATTTATCAACGGAATTTCACCTTAATTAACTATTTATACTTTTGAAATACTTAAATCAGTATCACCTAATAGCCTAGAGCATATAGGGTATTCATAAACAGCACAATTGAATTTAAATATCTTATTAGAATAAGTGTAAGAGAACATTTATATTGCGCTAATTAACAGCAAAACGCCTACAATTTAACTACAACTCGTGTTTTTTCAACCAACTATTTAACAAGCCAATTTGGCCATTTTTATAAGCGGCATACGTTAGTCTCACCGCATTACTTAAAATAACACTGTCCGTCCATTTTGTTTGATCTGCAATCAGTTCATAACAATTTTGCGCTTCCGGCGATAAATAACCACGCATTTCTTTTTTACCGCGCTCTTTTTGTCTTTCACGGTAGCGCTTTTGCTTTTCGGCATTGCTAAATGACTTTTTCTTCTCTTCCATCAGTACGTTACCTAATCTGTGTGAATTACAATTAATGGTTATGCGTAACCAAATAATACAGTATTAACGCTAATAAGCTAATTTTATATCAAGAAAAACTAAAATAAAGTACTGCTCCGAGTTGTTTAGTGTACAGGTGTTCGCTAAAGTAGCGCATAATTTCATTACAAACGAAAAGTGACCTTATGTTAGACCAAAATTCATACTCTAAAGAAGACTTAGTTAAAGCCGGTACCGGCGAAATGTTTGGTGAAGGCAACAGCCAATTACCTTCTGACAATATGCTAATGATGGATCGTATTATTTCTATCACAGAAGATGGCGGCGAACATGGCAAAGGCGAAATCATTGCTGAGCTTGATATAACGCCAGACCTGTGGTTTTTTGATTGCCATTTTAAAGGCGACCCGGTAATGCCAGGTTGTCTAGGCCTAGATGCTATGTGGCAATTAGTCGGATTTTTCTTAGGTTGGTCTGGTGGCCCAGGACGTGGTCGTGCTTTAGGTGTAGGAGAAGTTAAATTTACTGGTCAAATTTTACCAACTAATAAAAAAGTAACTTACAAAATCACCTTGAAGCGCGTTATTAAGCGTAGATTATTTATGGGTATTGCTGACGGTGAAGTATCTGTAGACGGTAAAGTTATCTATGTTGCTAAAGATTTAAAAGTAGGCTTATTTACCAATACTGAAGCTTTTTAAATCTGAACGAAATTTACTGATAAAAACAAGTCAGTTATATCAGTAAAATTACAGCCCATATTAATCCGATATAAAGATTAAGTGGGCTTTTTATTTCTCATATTTCCTGCCTTTATTTCAGATCTTCTGCTAAATTAATAACATAGATAATTACTATCCTTTTCGCTATTCTTGAAAAATTAACTTTATGATTAAATTACCTTCGAGCCTACATAAAGTAACAAATATCTCATTTGTTTTGATGATATCTGTACTGCTATTTTTCATTTTTAATAATGTTTGGCATTTTATAAATAAAATTGACCAGCTTGCGCTCGCAAAAGATGATAATAAAACTGTTAGTCAATTTAGTTACCTTATTGACAATAATAATAACTTTGACATTAAAACACTGGTTAATGATGGCAGTAAACTCGCTGAGTTTACTGCATCTGAGGCAAACGATATTCCGTTTGATTTAGGCCACCAGACTTATTGGGTTAAAATAAACATTTCCAATAACACTTATAGTGATCAACAACTTGTTCTTCATGCTGATAACAGTATGCTTACCTTTTTTGATGTCTATAAAGTTAACCCTATTTTAAAAAGCATTCAATTATTAACCAATCAAAAACCGACACTTGATCAAGAAACACTACTTGCTATCTTTCCTCATATTGAATTTCAACTCGATGCTAACAGCACAATAGAGTTATTAGCTCACGTAAAAAGTAATGGCCCTCCTAATGTGCCATTGGTTATATATCATCAAGGTGCCTTTGAAAAACGTGTTGATTATGCGCAAATTGTTTATGGAATTTTTATTGGCATAATATTATTAATGACAACTTATAATTTTGTTTTATATTTCGCTATCAAGGACAAAGTTTATTTAGTCTATATTGGTTACTTACTGACTTCGTTCATTGTTCTAGCAGGATTGACAGGGTATGGGTATTTGATTTTCTCTAAACAAGTACAATACCTGATTCATGAATACTTGCTTTTTATCGATTATTTTTTAATATTTTTCTTACTCTTATTCTCGCTCTACTTTTTACGCTATGACCAAGTTAAAAATAAACTTTATATAATAGGCATCACGTCTAGCATATTATTAATGGCTGTTGCTTTATTTTCTTTAAGTCTAGATCAAATAACACAAACCAAGCTATTTTTCTCTATTCAGCCACTATTTTACTTATTTTCTCTGTATATTATTTTCAGACGCCTTTCGAAAGACTTTGCTTGGGCAAGGTTTTACTTTATTTCTTGGCTACCTTTTCTAACAGGAGCAGCTATACAACCTCTTGTTTTACTTAACTATATTGATTCAACATTTTTAACCAGAAATGCTTTCTTATTTGCAGTTATGATAGAAGTTACCTTTATGGCTTTCGCCTTAGCCGAGCGCATGCGTAGAAATGATCAAGACAGAATTCGTGATATAAGTTATCACCCTTTGACCAACTTACCTCGTAAATTAGTTCTTGAAAGGACCATGAATAACTTACAATTGTTAGGTGAAAATAATTTTAGCGTTATGGTGATAAAGCCAGAGCACATCGAAAAAATATCCTTATATATAGATGACAAAACCAGCGCCACTTTATTTGCACGCTTAAGTCAGCGTTTAGACTCGTTATTTATTTACAATGATGCAGTCGTGCCATTGACGCCACAAAACGAAAAGATTAGTTTTCTGGAAAACAACTGCTTAGCTATTATTATCAATAAAAAAGCGAATCAACAAAATCTATCGATATTAGTAAAATCGATTCAACAATTAGTCGCTGAAACATTTCAAATTAATGAATTAAAGCTCCCGCTTTCCGCCGTTATTGGCATTGCCAATTACCCCGAGCACGGCAATGCAAACTATTTGCTAATCAACAATGCGCTATTAGCAGCAAACGATGCAAAAAACGTTTATGGGCGATGGGCATACTTCCAAAGCGAAAAGTCAGAGCAAGCGAACCATTTACTCATACTCGCCGCTGACCTTAAAGAAGCCATAGAACAAGATTTATTAGAAATATATCATCAGCCTCAAATAGACTTAAAAACGTTACGAGTCTGTAGTAGCGAATGTTTGTTACGTTGGTATCATAAATCGGAAGGTTTTATTTCACCTATTGTTTTCATTCCCCTTGCTGAAGATCTTGGCTTAATTAATCAATTAACACTATGGGTCATTAAACGTTCCTTAGCGCAACATAAACAGATATTAGCTGACAATAAATATAATCATATGGTGTCAATTAATATCAGTGGTAAAGACATCGCTGACGAGCATTTCTTTAGTAAAGCTTTGACCATTATTGAAGCAAGTGGAATACCCGCTGAAAAAATAATTTTGGAACTAACTGAATCGGCTTCCATTAGTCACAATCAACAATCCCTTGATTTGATAAAGAAGTTTAGTGATCTTGGTTTTACTATTAGTATTGACGACTTTGGTACGGGTTATTCATCTATGGAGCAAATTAGCCACTTACCTTTTCAAGAGCTTAAAGTGGATAGACAGTTTGTTGAAAATGTAAATGACAACCATAAACGTAAAACAATTGCTGAAGCAACGGTAAAAATGGCAAAAGGGTTAGGTTTAGAGGTCGTTGCTGAAGGTATTAATAGCCAATCTGATGAAGACACCCTACGTGGTTTTGGTTGCGATATTGGCCAAGGTTATTACTACGCCAAACCTATGCCTATTGATGATTACCTTAACTGGCTTGATAAACAGAATAACGGCCGAACACAAAAACGTGCCGACCTTGAAGGGGAATATATCCCTGCTGAAAAAGTTTAGAACAATTGATTTTCTAGCGTTTTACCATTGGTTAATTGCGAATATTGCCACTTTTGTTGATGACAAAGTTGCAATATTTGCAAATCGACCGGAGCCTCTTCAGCTTGAGTCTCCGCACTAGTGATCAAAAATTCATTACTCTGCGTTTGTTTAACACTCACCACGCTAGACATGGACTGCACTAATTCTAGAAAGTTATCGTAAGACTGCTTCATTCTTAATGTTATATAACGTTGGTCATCTGTACTTTGTAAACTCTGATGCTGCTGTAATTGCCCTTTTTCCAAATATAAAACTTGGTTACATAAGCGCTCGAGCTCACTAAGATCATGTGAGCTTAAAATAAAGGTAATGTCTGATGATAACGAAGAAACTAATTCTCGTACTTCTCGTGCATTTATCGGATCTAATCCTGCAGTAGCTTCATCTAACATTACAATTTCTGGTGAGCCAATTAAGGTTTGTGCTATTGCAACACGCTTACGCATACCATGGGATAACTCCTCAGGTTTTGCATGTAAGGTGTCTGACAAGCCAACTAACTCTAAAGTTCTCTCAGCTTCTTTTATTGCAGATTTACGGGTAAGCCCTTGTAACTGAGCATAAAACTTAAGTTGGTGACTAATGGTAAAACGAGGGTCAAACTGCGCATCTTGAGGTAAAGCAGCTAGGCGTCCAAATAACTTTTCATTCCCAGCTTTAACGCCTGCAATTGAGACACTTCCGCTAGTAGGTAGTAAATAGCCACAAAGCAAACTAAATAAAGTGGTTTTCCCCGCACCATTTGGCCCGACTAAAGCAATAGGTTGACCTTTATCTAACGAGAAGGAAATATTATTCAGTGCTAGATGATCACCAAACGATTTAGAAAGGTTTTCAACATGAATTAACGAGCTAGTATTTTGCGAGATAAAACTCATAATGACGCCCTCTTTAATAACTTATCTGCGGCAAATAATAAAACCACACTCTGCATTAAAGGAATAAGGTAATGCATAAAATCAAGGTTCTGTAATGAAACCACTCGACTTATTTGCGTCCCTGGAAAAATATAATTGAGAAATTCACCGCTATTAAATTGAAACTGAACATAAGCAATAAGCAAGGCGCAAACGGTATAAAATAATATACTTATCACAATGCTCATTTTAGCTGACGATAGCAGGCTATTTAAGAATGACATTAAGGCAATAAAGGGAGTGATGATAATAGACAGCTCCAAAAAGAGCACTGCTGCCTGTTTAATCGAAGGTAAAAATAAAACAGCATCTCGAATCGTTGCCAGTACAACGCAAGCCACTAACGTTAGAAAAATCAATATCGCAATAATAATATATTGCCCTAAAAATCGCCCCAGTAATATTTCACTGCGCGTTGCGCGTAAAGTAATAAACCTAAGCGTACCACGCGCTTTATCTGAGCAAGTTTGATCGCTGGCCGCAAACAAAGCAAACAGTGGAAATGAATAAACAGCCACCAGCCAATATATGGCAAATTCAGCAACTGGCCATTTAAGCAATGCACTTAAACCTAGCGCACCAAATAAAGTACTGGCAACCATTTTAAAGCCATCGGAGAAAATAATTTCTGTTGCCGAGCTGACCATGTAATACAAAAGTACAAACCAAACAGCACAAAATGTAGCTAAAGCAATTAAGCCATTTTTAGTTTTAAAAATACGAATAAGTTCGAATTGAGTAATAATTGATAATCGCTGAATATTTAACAAATGAAAGCCTAGTTGTTATTTTTTAATACCTTAGTCTGAGAATGAATAAATTGCGAGTGTTATTTTACGCTAAACAGGTACAATAACCTTTGAAGATAAAACGGATAGAAAAGGACAGCGAGTTGTTTTTTGAAGGTTCAGAAAAAAAAGCTCAAATAATCATTAATGTCGATAAGCTTTCTTTATTAAACGATATAGATGATATTTTTTGGGACGCGCTCGTTAATAGCTGTGGAGCAAAAGTACTGTCAAGCATGACAAACACAAACTGCAAAGCACTGCTATTGTCGGAGTCGAGTTTATTTATTTGGCATAATAAGCTATTGATTATTACCTGTGGTACTTCACAATTAGTTAAAGCCATAGAGTTTTTTCTTGATAGCTACCCTATTGATATTGTTCAACAGATCTCCTATCAGCGTAAAAACGAATACTTTTCCCATGCCCAACCTAGCTGCTTTTCACAAGATGTTAAAACCTTACGTCAATATATATCAGGCAAAGCTTATCGCTTTGGCGACTTAGACTCGCACCATAATTACTTGTTTCATCAAGACAATAACTTTAAAGCTAATATTAATGATAAAAGTTATGAGATTGTCGCTTATCATATCAGTGAATCTGCCAGTAAGATGTTGACCGATCCCCACTTAACAGCCCTAAGAATACGCAGTATGTTTCATATTGAGGAATTATTTCCTCATTTTGATTTCGATGACCATGTATTTCACCCGTTTGGCTACTCTCTTAATGGTATCCATAACGGACGGTTTTTTACCATACATATTACACCTCAAGCAGAGAGCAGCTATATCAGTGTCAGTGCCAACTTTGATCTTATAAACCTATTGCCACAATTAATCACAACACTAGCGCCAAAGACGATTGATATTTTAACAAGTAACGAATTAAATTTTGAAAAAAAAATATTAAACAAATTACCTGAACAATTTATTTGTACGAGTTTAGTAAAAGAATCGTTGAGTATTGGCGAAGAAATTGTATTTTCTAGTTATTCCCAAAACGCTCAACACTGTAGCGATGCAATAAATTTGAAGATGAACAATGTAGTTTGTAGTTTGTAGTTTGTAGTTTGTAGTTTGTAGTGTTTCAGAGCACTTTTACTAAAATTCAGCGAATAAAAAACCAATCAATGTAAAATAAACAGTTGATTGGTTTTTATATATTCAAATTGAAAACTATTCTATTTTCGACGCGTAATTACAGCATCACTGAGTTGCGATAATAACTCTTCTGTATCAGCCCAACCGATACAGGCATCAGTAATACTTTGCCCATAAGTTTCGACTTTGCCGTCAACTAAGTCCTGACGGCCTTCAACTAAATGACTTTCAACCATCACGCCAAAAATATTGTCATTGCCACCACTGACCTGCTGACAAACATCTTCACAAACCAACATTTGATTTTTGAATTTTTTACTGCTGTTAGCATGGCTAAAGTCGATCATTATCTTAGAATTAAGTGATGATTTATTTAACTGCTCAGTAACTGTTTTTACGCTGTCAGCATCAAAATTAGTGGTTTTCCCGCCACGTAAAATGATATGACAATATTTATTACCCGTTGTTTGAACTATCGCAGAATGACCATACTTAGTGACAGATAAAAAGTGATGTGATGCACTCGCCGCGCCAATAGCATCTATTGCTACTTTAATGGTACCGTCAGTGCCGTTTTTAAAGCCAACAGGACAAGACAAACCTGATGCTAATTCACGGTGAACTTGGCTTTCTGTGGTACGAGCACCAATAGCTCCCCAACACATAAAATCAGCCATATATTGCGGAGTGATCATATCTAAAAACTCACCAGCAGTTGGCATACCCATATCATTTAAATCAAGTAACAACTTGCGACCAATGCGAAGACCGTCATTAAGTTTGAAACTGTTATCCATGTAAGGGTCGTTGATAAGCCCTTTCCAGCCAACTGTAGTACGTGGTTTTTCAAAATAAACGCGCATGACAACTTCAAGGGTATCTTTATATTTTTCACGAAGATTTACTAATCGTTGACCATATTCTAGCGCAGCATCAACATCATGAATTGAACAAGGCCCAATAACGACGAGTAAACGATCATCTTGGTGATTAAATATTTTACTAATGGCTGTGCGCGCTGCAAACACCGACTTAGACGCTTCTTGGGAAGCAGGAAATCGCTCAATAAGGGCGATTGGAGGTAATAATTCTTTAATTTTACTTATACGAACGTCGTCGGTTTGGTAGAACATAGTCTTTTCTCTATTCACTGCTAATACTAAAGTTGCCTAATTGTTCAACAATCATTGCACACTTTACTATTTCATTACTTTCATTGTTATGTCTAGCTCGAAGACTAGACTCCTAGATGGTTAACCCTCCGACAATTTAACAGTGTTATTCTCACAATACCAACATAAAATGTACTAAAACGAAGATAAACAAAAAGTTTGTTAATATGAAAGTTTTCAGTCACTGTTTTATCTTTATATTCAAGCTGACAAAGGTATATTCATGATTAGTGCTCATATCAACATGGCATTGTCGTTTTTCTCTAACCGTGACAATGTTATATAAATAGCTACTTACTCGTTTGTTGATGGACTTTTTAACAAGCCACCGAAAAGCGTGCCTAAAAAATATAGGGACTAAAATTAAATCTCCATTGAATAAAGTAAAACATCCCATATATAATAGTGTAAGTATTAAATTAATTAAGTTACAACGGACTTTATTTCAACATGTGGCGCAATTTAACGTTAGCATTATTTTTATTAATATTAGCCCAAACGGCTAATGCTACGTCGAGTTTTAATTTTGACTTTAATATTGACAATAAAACGTCGTTTCAACCTGCACACACAGTTCAAAGCTCATCAAATACCGTCGATCTTTTTGCCACTCTTTTAGATGACGAAAATCCGAAAGGACACGTCAATTTACCCAGAATAAATCGAGCTTGTTCTTCGTTATTCAGTCATGAAATACAATTAACTCCCGACTACTATCTCGCTATAACATTTTTCGAAATAAAGTTAAGTGCGGCTTTATTTAAAAACCTGATCAATCCTGATGTACAAACACCTTGGTTTGAACAAATAAGCCATCAATCAAATTCCTCCCGTATTTCTGGCTGGAAAGACAGCAACCTCTTATACACCTCTAGTATTGCCTACTACAGCTAATTTCTGCATTACCTTTAGTTAAAATTCAGTAATAATTATTCACTCAACTGCGACTAAATTATCACTGATACATTTTTCCTTTTCCTTTTTCAATACTGGTTTTTATACCAGTGACTTGTCGTACTCGTTTACTTTTGCTTAGGTGAAGTAAACGAATGCGGCGGGTTTTATTTAGAGATTTAATGATGAACTCACCCAGAAATAAACCTAAAAGCCGTGCTAAATGGCAAAACATAATAATTTTATTGACTCTAGTTTTGCTCTTTATCAGTGCCCTGCCTAATTTATACAGTGATAAAGTCAGAATTGAGCTAACGCCCATCAATGCAAGCACCCCTCCTGTGACACTAGGTCAACTTAATAATATCCTTGACGAGCATAAGGGTTCGATTGCAAAAATTCATGTTTCAAAAGAAAACGCCTCCCTTTTGCTTATTAATAAAACCGATGAAACGTTGCTGACAGCATTACTCTCAAAAGAATTTCAGAAGAGTTACCGTATCAACAGTGTTATTGAAAACAATACGCCCCGCTGGTTAACAGCATTGGACGCTAAGCCAATAAAGTTGGGATTAGACTTAAGTGGCGGTGTTTTATTTGTCCTTGATGTAGACACAAAACAAGCATTAACAGAGCGTTTAAAAAGTATTGCCCTAGATATTAAGACCACCGCTAGGGAGCATCGAATTAGAGGCGTTAAGGTAATTCAAAGTGGCACTGATGATGACGTGCAAAGTATTACGGTCAATATTCCTAACTCTACTAAGGATCAGAGCAACACTTTATTTTCAGAAATTAAGAAAACATTCCCCGAATTGACTCAAAAACAAAATAATGACTACCAAAAAGTATTGACCTACCCACAACAACAAATCGTTGAGTTCCGTCAAGAAACAATGAAACAAACCCTTAAAACCATGCGTGGTAGAATTGAAGAACTGGGTATAACCGAAGCGGTGACAGTACAACAAGGTAAAAATAATATTCGTATTGAATTACCTGGGGTTCACGACCCTGAAGAGGCTAAGCGAATTATTGGTGCAACTGCCTCCCTCGACTTTTATCAACTAGCAGAGAACTCAAATGCTAGCGGTATTATAAGAATGTCAGATGAAAATGGCCGTCACTTAACCTTAAACAGTAAAGTGGTTTTTTCTGGTAGCAATATTAAAAATGCCCGCGCCGGACAAGATGATATGGGCATGCCTTTAGTGAACTTGACATTGGACGCTATTGGCGGCGATAAAATGTCAGCATTTTCACGTAAAAACATTGGGAATACCATGGTAACGGTATTTTCAGAATTCTATAAAAATGCCGATAATAAAACCGTAAAAAAGAGCAATATTATTAATGTCGCGACTATACAGCAACATTTAGGTTCGCAATTTAGTATTACTAATATGTCTAGCCAACAAGCAGCCCAAGAATTGTCGTTATTATTACGGGCAGGCTCACTTACTGCACCCGTCACCATAGTTAAACAACGTACCATTGAAGCAACCCTTGGAGTAAACAACATTAATAATGGTGTAAAAGCACTGAGCGTTGGTATCGGTTTCACCTTGATATTTATGGCATTTTGGTACCGCTCTTTAGGTGTGATAGCGAACATTGCTTTAGCCCTAAATTTGGTGAGTTTACTGGGATTGATGTCATTACTACCAGGCGCAGTGCTTACCCTCCCGGGCATCGCAGGTTTAGTATTAACCATAGGCATGGCCGTTGATACTAATGTCATTATTTTCGAGCGCATCAAAGAAGAATTAAAACGCGGACGTAAAGTGTTGTCAGCTATAGAAACTGGTTACCAAAGCGCATTTTCAACTATTCTCGATGCAAACATCACCACGATGATCACTGGTATTATCTTATATTCAATAGGTTATGGACCGGTGAAAGGCTTTGCACTTATTTTGTGTTTGGGGATATTAACCAGCATGTTTACCGGTGTGTTTGTTTCAAAAGCACTAACAAACTTAACCGTCAGAGCCAATAAAACTCAACTATTAGGTGTGAAATTATGAAAAATTTACCTTTGACCAATGAAACAACTCAACCACTCACTAAGCTTCGAATCGCTAGTTTTTACTTTGCCATATTATTTATTGTTATTGCTCTATTGGGTTTATTTACTCGTGGAATTGAACTGGGATTAGACTTCACAGGCGGATACTTAACTGAGTTTTCAACACAAAAGTCAATTAGCCAAGAGAATATGACTGAATTATTAACTGAGTATTTACCTGACTCGTTTTCAGTAACATCCGCAGATAAAGGAACACACTGGAGTGTTCGACAAGCAGATAAAGGCATTAGTTTACCTGACAAAGTATGGCTGACTGACTTTGCTCAGCAGAATGCTTTAAATATAACACCACAAGATGCCATATATATAGGTAGTCAAGTTGGAGAAGAGCTTATAAATCAAGGTGGTTTAGCATTATTAGCTGCCATAATCACGGTATTACTGTATTTATCGTTAAGGTTTGAATGGCGCTTAGCGGCAGGTGCGGTTTTAGCGCTTTTTCATGATGTGGTTATTGTGCTGGGAGTATTCGCTTGGTTAGGCCTTTCATTTGACTTAACCATACTCGCCAGTTTACTGGCTATTATTGGTTATTCATTAAATGACTCAATTATCGTTGGCGACAAAATAAGAGAGTTAATGAAAGCAAATAAAGGTGAAAATATAGATCAATTAATTAATAAGGCGATCAGATTAACCTTAGTGAGAACCTTAATCACCTCAGGGACAACGATTGCGACAATACTAGCGATATGGTTTTTTGCCGGTGAGTCATTAAGTGGTTTTTCAATTGCTCTATTAACCGGGATACTTGTTGGCACTTTTTCATCTATTGCCATATCAGCGACTATCCCGCAGTTAATTGGCTTAACCGCAGATTACTATATTAATAAAAAAGAGGACGATATTTGTTTGCTTCCTTAGCCAATTTACATTAACACTATATAGTCAATTATTTAGGGGGCTATCTCGACACAGCCCCCTAAACCATTAACTTAACTCTCTATTTCTGCAGATAAAACCGTTTGAACATAACATCAAGTTCGACTGAATTATCAAGGGATAATTCTTGTAATAACCATGCGGTGACATCTTTTTGATCAATAAATTTTTGCGTTAATTGTTTAAAAATTTCACGCCCTAGTTTTTCACTTAAAAAATGATGAAACAAGGCAGATTGTTGATAAAACAGACTAGAAAGCTGGGCATTTTCATCATCTAAGTTCACGACCATAGCCACAGTCGTTTTCTTATCGTTAGTTTTTTTAAGCTGTTGTTGCATCATTCTGTTCATTTGTTCTTTCAATAGGGTAAAAGCAGGATTTTCCATAACAAAAAAATCCTCAAATGGAATAAAATCATCCATATCGCCGGTTAGCCTCATGTCTGTCAAAGCTTGGTTTTCGCACATGATAGCGGCCATTTCATCAAACCAATCGGGTAACAGTCCATGGCCATAAACAAATTCGCCATTACTTTCAGCCTTTAGCCCTTTATCTTCAACCTGATGAATAAGTAACTTATGACACGCTTCATGCGCAATGATGTTATATTTTTCAAATTTTGTAGCGTGATTACTCGGTTCTTGTTTTTGGCTTTGCCCTAAGCCCTGATAGCTCATAAAGCCTAGATATTGGTCAGACATTGCGCTGGTATCTAATTGTAATAAACCCATTTGATCATTCATCAAAGCAATATCAAGCTTAGGCGAAGAACCAAAGTTTTCATCAAAGACATTCACCGCGGTTAACAGCTCTGATTTTTCTCTTAATAAATCGCTATTTCCTTCACCAAATATTCGTAATTTGTTATTTTCAAAATAAAGTGTCGGTTGTACTTTTTTACCCTGAGTTAATTGCTGTAATAGTTTTTCCTTTGCCAGCGCTACTTCATCATTTAGTGCAAAAGCATTGCAGGTAGACAGTAATAACACCCCTGATAAAAAGCATTGTTGACTGAAGCGGATAGTACTTTTCAAATTTCTCATGATTTTTCCTTATTGCTAATATGTTATTTATCGCCACTAAGCTATACGAGAAAATATTCGAAAGGTTTTTTTTTCGGTGAAGCTAACGTTTCTCCGGATAAAGTGAAAAAATTGAAATAAAGTACGCTTATCGTGTATAGATAAGCGCTAAACGAGTAATTAAAGCATTTGGTCGAATTAATCGTCACAATGAAACTATCCACTATATAATGTTCAATAAAAATAATAAAAAGAAAATGAAATGAAACAACCTACATTACGCATACTTTCACTTGGTGAATTAATAAGCCATGCGATTTTTTGGCTAGGTTATTTATGGCTAACGTCGAATAGCCAAATGTTATTTATACCAGTTGATAGCCTTGAAAGTCTCGATATCAGTATCATTAATAACAATGGTAGTAAACTGACCTCATTACTGAACATGTTGAGCTTTTATTGGTTTTATTTTTTTGTTATCCCAAAGTATTTTAACTGCGCAAGGCTAAAGTTTATTTTTGTTACGCTAATATCAGTCATAATTTTGACCGAAATAAACAATATGACCATGGTAGTGACAAGTGCAAACCATAACGCACAAGGCATATCCTACTGGTTTAGTTTAACTACGCAATTTTTTTGGGCGCTATCGGCTTTATTTATTCAGCGAATATTTGCTAATCTAAAACGAAACACCATAAATAAAGAACAAGAAATACAACACACAAAAACTGAGTTAGCTTTTCTAAAACAGCAAATACACCCTCATTTTCTCTTTAATGTACTCAATAGTTTATACAGTAGTTCATACAAGTACGGCGATAAAAAAACATCGGAAGGTATCGGGCAACTTGCTGATTTATTACGTTATATGTTATATGAAACGCAAGCTGACAAAGTTCCTCTTAAGGAAGAGCTAACCTACCTGAATAGTTATATAGACTTACAAATGCTGAGGTTTTCAGAAGATGTTACACTTGAGTATACGAATAATGAGACTGGCTATAACATAGATGTAGCACCCATGCTTTTCATTACCTTAATAGAAAACGCCTTTAAACACGGTATTACTCCTGAGCAGAAGAATAAAATAGTCATAAACATTTCATATAACGAACAAGAAGTTACGCTTATTGTTATTAACCCTATTGCTCCGTCAAGCCAGCTAGAAGATAAAGTAGGCGGTGTCGGCTTAGTTAATTTACGCAGAAGATTACTATTACTTTATCCGGATAATCATGAATTTAGCACTGAAATTTCAAATAATACCTTTACAGCTAAGTTGATTTTACGATGACTTTTAATGTGGTTGTCGTCGATGACGAAAAATTAGCGCTCGACCTGATATCTGATTATGTTGAACAAACCCCTTTCCTCTCACTGAAAGCAAGTTTCAGAGATAGCTTTGCTGCAATTAACTACCTTAATAATCATCAGGTAGACTTACTATTACTTGATATTAATATGCCGACATTAAATGGTATCGATTTGATGTCATCTTTGCCTAATCCGCCGAAAGTAGTTTTTATTACCGCTCACCCTGATTATGCGCTACAAGGCTTTAAACTTAATGCGTTAGATTACTTAGTAAAACCGGTGCGTTACCCACAATTTTTAAAAGCGGCTAACAAACTTGTTGAATTAAATAGCACGCCGTTAGCGCAGCACCAACCAATAGATGTGCCAACAGTGTCTGACGATAATTACATCTTTGTGAAAATCGATAATCGTTTTGAGCGAATTAAACTAGCTGAAATAAAATACATTGAAGCGTACGGAGATTATGTTACTTATTACCTAGAGCAAGGTAAATGGTTGTCATTTAAGACCATGGGGCAAGCCTTAGAAAACTTGCCCCCATACGATTTTATTCGTGTACATAGGTCCTACATCGTTAATTTAAGGCACGTTGATACCATACATCGCGATCATTTACTTATCGGTAAACAAGATATTTCGATCAGCAAAAGTTACTATAAAAACTTACAAAATAGGTTAGTGAAATAAGTCTACCACGGACAAGATACTGACAATTACTGCAAACAAAAAAGCAGCAGCAAGGGTAGTTATTCTGCGTAAATAACATAGTGCTAATAGCCTATATCAAACTTTTGTATCAAGAAGTAGAGCCACATAAATAATGCAGCTCTACTGCATCGTTATTTCAAAGCTGCATTCAATCGCTCGAAACCTTTTTCTAAATCAGCAATTAAGTCATCAACATCTTCTAAGCCGATGTGTAAACGTATCAACGGATATTCATAATCCCACTGTGTCGCTGTTCGTAAACGTCCGACATTAGTATTACCTAAAATTAAACTCTCAAATCCGCCCCACGAATAGCCCATTTTAAAATGCTCCATTCCATCGAGTAAGGCATTTAATGATTCTTTATCCCCTCGTGTTAGCACAAAAGAAAATAAACCGTTAGAACCGGTAAAATCACGTTCAAAATATTCATGACCTGGACAAGAATCAAACGCAGGATGCAAAATAACGTCAACTTCCTCACGTGTTGCCAACCAGTTAGCGACTTTTAACGCACTTGCTTGATGCTGCTGTAACCGAACACCTAAAGTGCGAATACCACGCATCGCCAAATACAAGTCGTCAGGCGAAGTGCATTGCCCCATTAAGTAACTGTTTTCACGCAATTGTGGCCAATATTCTTCTGTAGCGATTGCAGTGCCTAACATTACATCTGAATGACCAACAATATATTTAGTAGCGGCTTGTATTGAAATATCAACACCATGCTCAAAAGGTTGAAAGTTAACCCCTGCCGCCCAGGTATTATCTAGCATCACTACACAATTATGCTTATGAGTAACTTCTGCAATACCCGGAACATCTTGCACTTCCATGGTAATAGAACCAGGAGACTCTAAGAATATAATGCGGGTATTCTCTTTTATAAGCGCTTCAATGCCCTTACCAATGGTTGGATCGTAATAAGTGGTTTCAACGCCAATATTCACTAATATTTTATCGCAAAAATCACGGGTCGGCTCATAGGCGGTATCGACCATTAAAAGATGGTCACCTGTTTTTACAAAAGAAAGAATGGCATTAGTAATTGCTGCAGTGCCCGACGGATAAATAGCGCAGCCCGCACCACCTTCTAAATCCGTCATCGCATCAGCGAAAGCAAAAGAGGTCGATGTACCTCTACGACCATAAAATAGTACTTGGTTAGCACGGTTCGCCGTCGCGTGATTCATTTCTTTAACGGTATTAAAAACAACGGTAGAAGCACGTTCTACTGGCGGGTTAACAACACCACGTGTCCATTTAGACTTTCGCCCAGCATTAACTATTTTTGTATCGTTGATCATGGCTTTTTCTTCCTAAGCATAAAATTCATTTAGCCATCTATATAGCTAACTCAATAAAGTTACTTTATGATCTTTCTCAACATGATGCACTCTTTATTTACAATAATTTAATGAATTTTAAGGAATATGTAATGCTATATATGAATGTAAAAATAGCGGATGGTGTAAAGTAATTCTTCGTGATTAGTGGATTTATCTTTATCTGTATTTATTGAAATAGTTCAAAGTGATTTACTTCAAAACAGCCCCATCTGGTTACTGGTAATTGCATCAAAATCTTTACCTATAAAAGGTAATATATCATTAGCAATCGGTTTTATTTGTTTCTCTACATAAAAGTCATAATCAAGTTTGCTCTCGTTGTACTCTAGAGGTTGTACGCCATCAAGAGTGATTACGTATTTAATGGTTCTTCTGTTAGTGTACTTAGGCTCTTTGCCCTCATCCTTTAGTTTGCTGTTAGCAATTAAAGCCGCTTTAACATGTGGTGGTGTATTAACGTAATCTGGCAAGCTACGTCTTATTTTTTTCTTATAAATTAACTTGTCATCATGAAGCCCTTGCTTTAATTCGTCGACTATATTTTTTATATAATCGTCTACAGGTTCTTCATTGAATATTAGCCGGTAAAGTTCTTGTTGAAAGACTTTGCTAAGCTCGGTCCAATCACTTCTCACCGTTTCTAAACCTTTAAATAGTAGCTTTCCATTGACGACACCTGCATAGCGTTTTTTAGTACCTACTTTATTTTGTTCCTTAACAACTTCTTGGCCACGAATAGTCGGCATTAAAAATTTACTAAAATGGGTTTCAAACTCAATTTCTAATTCGCTTTCTATTGCGAACTCTTCTTTAAGAGTTGCTTGCCACCTGACATTAATTTTATCTTGTAACGATTTACCTAAATTTTGGCATTGCTCGGCAGTTTTATCTTCATCTACATGGACAAAAATTGAATCGGTGTCGCCATAAATCACTTTATAACCATCATTTTCTAGCCACTGTGAAGTGGTCTTTAATAATTCATGGCTACGTTTGGTAATAGAGCCTGATAAACGCGGGTCAAAGAACCGACAACCTGTTGAACCCAAGACACCATAAAATGAATTCATGATAATTTTTATGGCTTGCGACAAGGCCGCATTTTTATCTTTTTTAGCAATATCTCGTTCTAACCAAAGGTCGTTAATAATATCAGGTAAAAAATGTTTATCTCTTGAGAAAAAGGCACCATCAAAACCTGCAATACTGTTCTCAGGTGATTTAAGTCCTTCAATTAACCCCATAGGGTCGATATTAAAACTGCGAATAATAGAGGGATACAAGCTTTTAAAATCAAGTACCAATACATTTTTATATAAACCAGGAATTGAGTCCATCACATAACCGCCAGGGGAAACTAGCCCTTGCAAGCCATCGCCCATATTTGGCGCAACATAACCACTGCGATGAAGTTTAGGTAAATATAAATTGGTGAACGCAGCAACAGAGCCACCAATGCGATCTATTGATAAGCCAGTGAGTTTGGCGCGTAATCGGGTGAATTCGAGTAACAAGGACTGTTCAAAAATTAGCGTAACTAAACGGCAATCTTCAAGGTTATAGGCGGCAAGGGCAAGTTTGTCATGATGAAAGTTGTCGACTATTTCTTGTATTTTATTTTCAACATCATCGACTTTCTTTCCTTTGCCTAATAATGCATTAGCGACAAAGTCGAGAGAAAAACTAGGAAAACTATAGGTGGCGTTTTTTAATAAATCGATACCGTCGAGTACCACTCTGCCTGCAATATCAATAAACTTTCTCTCGTTTTGACTACCACCTGCAGACTGTGTTCGCCAACGTGGTGCTTTATCATTACGGCCGATATTAAAAGTAAGGTTATAAATATCACAGCGCTTTTGTAGCAGATTAAAATCAAAGTTAATCACGTTCCAACCAATAATAATGTCGGGATCATGCTGTTTTATCCATTGTATTAGTGCAATTAAAAGCTGTTTTTCATTCTCAATCCAAACGATATTTTCAGAGATCTCTGCGGCTTCTTCCCTTGTTAGTTTAGAGTTATCGGCTTTGGCTGAAGCCTTATTTTGATCGCCGATCATCAAAACACATTTTATTGGTTTACCATCAGACATTTTATGAGACTGTAGTCCGATGGAATAAAGTTCTCCTGCCATTGAACACTCAATATCAAGCGATACCATGGTTAAGACAATATCATCAAGTAACTGAGATTGATCAGTTGCTCGGCACTTATCACTATGGAAAACAGGAAAGTTATTTTGACTAGTTTGTTTAATGTTTTTAGCTATCGTTTGAGCTGGCGTTTGCGTGATAAATTCAATGCCCGAAGTAATAAATCGCTCCATAAGAAAACGTTCATCGGGACGAAAGTCGTCTTCATAGCATTTTATTTCATGCTGCTTTAACACATCACGCGCACGATAAAAGTCACGCATCGAAGAAAAGTAAAAGCCACTGACTCCTTGTTGATTAAACGTTTTAAGGGCTAGCGGGTTAACTTTAGCGGTGGCTATTCTTTGCTCTGCTAACAATGTTTGAGCTTGTGATTGCTGAGTTTGCTCAACAAAAAATAAAGCCTGTTGCTGCTGTACAATTACATTAACGGCGCCTTCTAAGGTTTTAACCCATAAAGAAAGCTCAATTCCTTGTTTGGTATCATAGGCTTGACGCGTTAATAAAAAGCCATAATTTGAGTTGGATGTTAGTTTTTCAGCAGTTAATGACATTAAATATTTTAATTCGTGGCGGATAACGATAAACTGTTAATATATACAGCAGTATATACACATTTCACTTGAAGATATAGCTTTGGGCAAGTCGAGAAATAATGGGTATATAAACAAATGAACCATAAATGGCTAACAGCATGCTAAGCGATAAAATCAAAGAAGCGATCCGTACTTCGTATAAAACCATAGGTGAAAACCTAGAAAATTTTCACCCAAGAAAACAGCAAACTTTTTTGATTGCCGAAATCGCCAAAACATTATCGGGTGAATACGACAAAACCCGAAAAATTATTACCATAGAAGCAGGTACAGGAACGGGTAAATCTTTAGCTTATTCATTAGGTGCCATTCCGTTAGCGGTATCTCGCTCAAAGAAAGTGTGTATATCTACTGCAACAGTTGCCTTGCAAGAACAGTTGGTTGATAAAGACTTACCCTTTCTAAAAAAGCATTCTGGCCTAGACTTTAATTTCACCTTAGTAAAAGGTCGTCAGCGTTATGTTTGTCGGCAGAAATTAGCACTTGCGGTTAGCAATGATGATTCACCGCAAGCGGGTTTTACCTTTGCACAAAAACCCAATGCAATGGATATAAAATTGTTGCATCATTTGCATAAAGCACTAAATGATAATCAATGGCAAGGGGATCTTGATTCTTGGGCAGACCCAATACCACATCATTTATGGCAACAGATTCAATGCGACAAACACAGTTGTTTAAAACATTTAGCCGAGCACACCCATTGTCCTTTTCATAAAGCACGCGAAACTATGGACGCCGCCGATGTTTTGGTTATCAACCATAGTTTACTACTTGCTGACTTAGAACTAGGTGGTGGTGTTATTTTACCCCCTCCTGAAGACACCTTTTACATTATCGATGAAGCCCATCATTTACCTAAGGTAGCTCGTGATCATTCAAGTGCGAGTGTCACAATTAAAGGGGCTCTTGACTGGCTGACCAAGTTAAAAGAAACCGGCGATAAAATGGCGAAATTGATAAAGTCTAATTCGGCAATTTCCCCTTCTTTAAAGCTCGGTGACGATTGCCAAGATTTATTAATGGAAATGCAACAAGTCGCCAACTTTATAGAGAACAATCAGTCGTTATATTTCAATGGAAAATTAAAAGAAAAAAGCCGTTTTTCACGTGACGATGAAGCAGCTCAATATCGCTTTGAAAATGGCATTATTCCGCAGAACTTAAAAAACTGGGCGGAAGATTTGGCCGAGCTCAGTAAAAAGTGTTTGGCTCATTGCAACAAGCTTTATAATTTATTGATGGAGTCGGTTAAAGACGGAGAAAGCAAGATGTTTCTAGCCGAGCCGCTGTTGGCTGAAGCAGGTTTTATGATCCAGCGTCTTGAAAATTTTAATGCGCTATGGAAAATGTACGCCAAAACCGACAGTGAAAAAGGCGCGCCCATGGCAAGATGGTTAGAGAAACTAACCGGAAAACGTAGTGATTTTTTATTATCAGCTTCCCCCATTGAAGTAGGTTTTACTTTAGAAGATATTTTATGGTCGAAATGTGAAGGTGCTGTTTTGTGCTCAGCCACCATTTTGGCGCTAAATTCTTTTGACCATTTTCGTCGTCAGGTGGGTTTACTAACCAATGACGGCACGCAATATCAAAAAGTCGACTCCCCTTTTGATTATCAGAACAATGCACAGCTTGTGATAGCTAAAATGAAAAATGAGCCGAGTAGCCAACAATTCACTGATGAATTAATTACTGAGTTACCGGCGTTAATTCAACAAGAAAAAGCCTGTTTAGTGCTGTTTTCCTCTTACTGGCAAATGGAGCAAGTTGCCAAAGCGTTACGAGAGGAGCACAAAATGGAGATTGAAGTACAAGGTGAACAATCACGTCAGCATATTATTGAAACGCATAAAAAGCGTTGTGACGAAGATAAAGCCAGCATCATTTTTGGTACACAAAGTTTTTCTGAAGGTTTAGATTTACCCGGTAAGTATTTAACCAATTTGATCATCACTAAGTTACCATTTTCAGTACCGACATCTCCGGTTGAAGAAGCGCAGGCCGAATATATTACCACTAAAGGGGGAAATCCTTTTATGTCGATTTCAGTACCAGAAACATCAAAGAAGCTTATACAAGCGACCGGACGTTTACTGAGAAATGAGAAAGATACCGGTATTATCACCTTGATGGACAAACGTTTAGTGACCAAGCGTTATGGTAAGCAACTGCTTGACTCTTTACCCCCTTACCAAATTATTTCAAAAGGATAGCCAGTGACTAACCTAATTCAAGACGGAAAAAGACCAAAAAGAGTTAATGGCACAAAAACGTCAAACTCAACAAACCGCCGACTATCTAAAAACCGTGCGGTCAAAGAAACCAAGCCTCGCCCTGCTCCAGCAGATCGTGTGTTGGTACTTTTTAATAAACCTTTTGATGTACTATCGCAGTTTACCGACGACCAACAGCGCAAGACCTTAAAAGACTTTATCTCAGTGAAAGACGTTTATGCAGCAGGCCGTTTAGATCGAGACAGTGAAGGTTTATTATTATTAACCAACGACGGAAAATTACAGCATAAACTGGCTAATCCAAAAGAAAAAACTGAAAAAACCTATTGGGTACAAGTTGAAGGTGCTCCGCAGAGCAATGACTTACAAAAACTATGTGATGGTGTTGAGTTAAAAGATGGTCCAACCCTCCCTGCTAAAGTAAAAATTATCAACGAACCTGAACTTTGGCCACGTAATCCGCCGATTCGCGAACGTGCTAGCATTCCAACAACCTGGCTAAGTATTAGCATTACCGAAGGACGAAACCGTCAGGTACGTAGAATGACGGCTGCCATTGGTTTTCCTACTCTCAGGCTTGTTCGTTATAGTATCGGAAAGTACAACTTAAACGGCATTAACAATGGTCAATATAACCAAATAAAAGGTATTAATTAAACCGACACAAATCAGCAAGGACGCTATAAAAGTCTTAGTCGCTCTATCTATTTTACTGGTAAGACTACCGTTATCCCCCCAAAACACACCCTAAGTTTTAGTCAGCATAAATTCCTAAATCACGAGATGATGTCGAAATTATTGCGTCATTTAAATTAACTACTATACTCATAAAAATTCCAAGGAATGGACTTATGTTGAATATCATCAATAATTACTCGACCTTATACCCAGCAAAAGCAATAGAAGTATTGGGTACATTCCAAATCAGTATTCTACCGATTAACGATCCGAATAAAACCTTTGTATTATTGCGCTAAAATTTCCTAGGTAAATATTATATATGACATTTTCAACTCGATATAAGCAACACAAAATAAAGAGGACACTAAGCAAAGTTATAATAACTTTAACTTTTTTATTTGTGCTTATACCTTCTCAAGCAAATGATTTACAACACGACGAATTAGATGTTTCGATTGGTGAGGTATCACTGTCAGAGTATATTCGCTTAGTTACCCAAGCACAGCATTTATCGACTAAAAGTGATGTAAGTATTACGCAACAAGGCAGCGATAACCAAATTCAAATAAACCTATACTCTTCTTCAAATAACATAGAAATATATCAGCACGGTGAAAGCAATATTTCTGACTTAAGCATAAATGGCAGTGAAAATAGCATTTACTTATTGCAAGTAGGTAAAGGGAATTACGTTGAACTACGTCAAGCTGGAGATAGTTCAATTACAGTAATTGAACAAGTCGGAGATTACAATCAGGTTATTATGGACGTCCAAGGGAATAGCCAAATTAATCGAATTTATCAATATGGAAATGACATGAAAGCCATCATAAGAAACTAGAAGTCAACTTAAACAAGGTAGTTCAAGAATTTTTTTGTTTTTTACATTCAGTACGAAACGAAAAATAACTCAGTGCGATAAATAAATTGCATCACACTTCAAAGTAAAAATAAGGAAATACAATGAATAGTAAAACGATACTAGCAACAATAATAGCCACTACTTTAGGGTATTCAGCTATTGCATCTTCTCAAGATATTACTATTGATCAACTCGGTAATGATAATTATGCGATGGTCAATCAATTAGGTGATAACCGTGTGAATATTTCCCAATCAGGAATGTTGGGTCAGTCGGTTATCAATCAAGATGGATTTAATAACAGTGTGAGCATAATCCAAACGCTCGAGTCGAATGGTGCATACTCTGATATTAATCAAAGTGGTGATGATAATAGTGTGAACATCTTGCAAAATTCACAAAATGGTAGTGCCATGGTTTTTCAATCAGGAACGTTAAATAACATAAATATCAACCAAGATTTGAGCGAACAAAATAATATTAATGTCAATCAGTCAAATATGCAAAATAGCATTGATCTTAACACTAATATGGGATTTGGGAATATTGTTAATGTAACTCAAGATGGTGATAACAGCAGCATTATTTTAGCGGTTAATAACGGAGCGAATACTAACACAGTTAACGCTTATCAAATGGGTTCATCTAATCATATTAACGGTACAAGTATTGGTGTCAATAATATTCTAACACTCAATCAATACGGTGATAATAATACGATTGACTATTGGCAAGAGGGTAATGATTCATCATTGGAAATTAATCAAAATGCAAGCGGTTCAACTTTATTCGTACAACAAGGTGGAATGAATAATAACCTTATTGTTAATCAAAATATGACCGGTAGTATGCAAATAAATCAATTAGGATATGGAAACCAAGCAACAATTACCATGAACTAGGTTTATTCTCCCCAAGAATAGAGCTTACGCTCAGTTTCCTGGGGAGAAATAGGAAATGTCTATGTTACGATTATTGTGCACTCTTGTGTTTATGGCTCTTATTACATGCGATTTATCATCGAAAAATGTCGATGATGAATTAGATATTTCAGGCTTCATTCTAGATAAGACAGTTAGTCGCTTTGGTAAAATATATTTTTCGAACATCTCTTCTCGCTGGGAAGAACATGCGCAACTAGGCAGTTATTCAATAATTGTAGAAGAAAAATATGTCCCCCAAACGGGTAGTCTAGCCGTCATTTATTTGAACGGAAAAAAAGTAATGCAACTTTCTCTTGGACGAAAAGAGCATGTCATTATTGAGCATTCTAAAAATACAGTTAACGTTTTAATCAATATTTTACTTGAGCAGCAATTCCCTGCAAACAATCCAGATCTTGCGCATTCAGGGATTTAAGGAGCACATTATTAAAAAGATATATTTTAGATGGATTTTCATCGTATTAATCACCTCAAATTCAGCAATAACCTTAGCTTCAGAACTTATTTATCAGCCAATTAACCCATCTTTTGGAGGTAATGCACTGAATGGACAAATACTGTTAAGTAAAGCGAAAGCCCAAAACAAATACAAAGATCCGAGTTTAGAAAAAGGTCGCGATTCACTTAATAGTTTTGAAGAACAGCTAAATAGACAGGTATTGTCTTTACTGTCTCGTCGAATTTTAGATGAAGCCTTTGGTGAAGAGGGGTTATCTGATGGTGGAATATTTCAATCAGGAGATTTTTTGATTGAAATAATTACCACAGATCCCGCAGTGATAACGGTGAGTATTACTAATACTGTCACAGGTGAAACAACAAGCATTGAAATACCGGTAATCAGCGGAGGTGGCTATTGATAATTTTTTGCAGGGAATTATTAAAACGAATTATAATTATATTCCCTTTATCGATATATTTAAGTGCCTGTATGATAACGGATAAAACCATAGGTTCAAAAAAATCAGTTGCATACACACGAGCAACACCTGTCACTAAATACCTATATCATTTACCACGCCCTACCGGGAAAATCGTTACCGCTGTGTATAACTTTAAAGATCAAACCGGTCAGTATAAACCTAGTACAATGGTTAGTTCATTTTCAACAGCTGTAAGTCAGGGGGCAACCTCAATGCTCATGCAATCCTTACGTCAATCAAAATGGTTTTTGCCCTTAGAGCGAGAAAGTTTACAAAATTTACTTACTGAACGGAAAATCTCCCGTGCAGTTTTAAAAAAATCAAACCCACAAAGTGATTTACCACCGCTAAATACTGCACAAATACTGATGGAAGGTGGAATTGTAGGTTACAACTCTAATGTGAGAACCGGTGGCATAGGTATAGAATATTTTGGCTTAGGGGCGTCGGAAAAATATCGCGAAGACCAAGTAACCGTTTATCTCAGAGCTGTTGATGTGAGAAGTGGTAATGTTCTAGCATCCGTTTCTACCTCCAAGACGATTTATTCCCAAGAAGTACGTGCCGGTTTATTTCGCTTTATTAGTTTTAAGCGTCTGTTAGAAGCCGAGACAGGATATACGGAGAATGAACCTGTCCAAGAAGCTTTATTACAAGCAATAGAAAAAGCTATCATAGGTTTAATTGCACAAGGTATTCAAGAAAACATTTGGTCGTCTGTTGACGAGAATGCTTTACAAGCAGATGTTTTCAAAGATTATATTAATGGCCAAGCAAACCACCTAATATTATAAGTAAATCGCGCCGACTGTAAGCCTGTTATCTTTATTTATCAAACCCAGCGCTCATTATCTACTGTGCTGTTAATATTGAAAGCGTACAATCAAGGTCAGATGGTTGAATAACCCGAGATCATCAAGCACAAGGTAGCATGTTCTGCCTTAGTAACTCAGTTTGATTTGGCGAGGCCATATTTATATTCACGCCTTAGAGTGTGGAATCGAAAATAGTTACCAAGTATCGACTCTACACTTTTTCGCATCAGATATTCGCAACTTATGATAATTTACCATTATAGTATTTACAAAAATTGTTAATTTTTTATGAATGATATTACTACTAGCACAACTCAATCGAGTTGGAGTCAGACTCTTTTTATCTTCAGTAAAGCCAATAACAACTATCCTCGTTCTATAAAGATGAATAATTTTATGTCTTTTTTCTTTTATGTATCAGTAAAAATCCCCATTATCTGCACTAAAATCAATTTTTAATCTATGCCGCTAATTCTTCACATGATATAATTTTGCGCCATTTTCCCTAGATTTGTATTTTTAATGTCATCACAAGTATCATCGAGCGCTGAAAACAAAAACTCTGCGCCTATAATCAAAGCACCACGCGACACCAAAGTTATTGTTGGTATGTCTGGCGGTGTTGACTCCTCTGTTTCCGCACATTTATTGATTGAACAAGGTTATCAAGTCGAAGGCTTGTTCATGAAAAACTGGGAAGAAGACGATACTGATGAATACTGTGCGGCATCGCAAGATTTAGAAGACGCACAAGTTGTGTGTGACAAACTAGGCATAAAACTACATACCATCAATTTCGCGACTGAATATTGGGACAATGTTTTCGAATACTTTTTAGCAGAATATAAAGCTGGACGAACGCCTAATCCAGATATTATGTGTAACAAAGAAATCAAATTTAAAGCCTTCTTAGAATTTGCTTGTGAAGATTTGGGCGCAGATTACATTGCCACCGGTCATTATGTACAACGTGAATTTATCGATGGCCAATGGACGATGTTACGCGGTTTAGATAGCAATAAAGATCAAAGCTACTTTTTATATACGCTTAGTGATGTACAAGTTGGTCGTACTTTATTTCCTGTTGGTAATATCGAAAAGCCCGAAGTACGCGCTATTGCAGAGCAAGCTGATTTAGTTACTCATAACAAAAAAGACAGCACTGGCATTTGTTTTATCGGTGAACGAAAATTTAAAGACTTCCTTGGCCAATATTTACCTGCACAACCGGGCAAAATAGAATCAGCCGAAGGTGAGATCATTGGTGAGCACGACGGTTTGATGTATCACACACTTGGCCAGCGTAAAGGTCTCCGTATTGGTGGTTTAGCCAATGCCGGTGAAGAACCTTGGTATGTGGTAGAGAAAGACTTATTACGTAATGTTTTAATTGTCGGTCAGGGGCATAATCACCCTCGCCTATTTTCTAAAGGCTTAATCGGCAACCAGTTACATTTAGTGAATCGTAACCCCCTTGATGGCCCGATAAAATGTACCGTGAAAACTCGTTATCGCCAAGACGATGTGCCCTGTCATTTGTCACCGATGAGCGATGGTGAATATTTAGTGATGTTTGATGAACCTCAAAGCTCAGTGACGCCAGGACAATCTGTAGTTTTTTATCAAGATCGCCTGTGTCTGGGTGGCGGTATAATTAACAGCCTTATCCGTTAAATGATTGTAGTAAAACATATGAGCACTATATAGTTATGAACAGTTTAAATGAACAAACCCTGACACTTGCAGCTGTTTGCCAGGTGTCTTACTGGGTACAAAAAATATCACGAACAGGGCAAATAAACGAAGAGGAGCTCGCTTTATTACTCAATAGTGTCATGAACACTTCTCCTGAAAATACTATGGCAGTGTACGGTGGTGAAATTAACCATTTGAAAACTGGGTTAACAACGTTAGTTAATCACTTAGGCAATAAGTCGACAACCAAAGATCCTGAAATTACTCGTTATGTCGTGAGTTTATTAGGCTTAGAACGCCGTTTAAGTAAACATAGTAAAAAAATGAATGAACTTGGTGAACGTATTACACAGAGCCAACGTCAACTAGCGCATTACGAAATTACCAGTGAAACCTTAATTTCAAGTTTAGCGTCGATTTACAGTGATTTGATAAGCCCATTAGGCACGCCGATTCAAGTTGCTGGTGATCCAACATTATTAAAGAAAACCGTTAACCAGCATAAAATACGTGCCCTACTACTCGCCGGTATTCGCTCAAGTGTATTATGGCGACAAGTAGGCGGTAAGCGTCGAAATATATTATTTTCACGTTCAAAAATAGTTGAATGTGCAGAGCAAATGCTCAGAACTTGCTAAAAAATTCGAAAAAATTAGTTTTTAACCTTACTTTAAACATTAGGAACACCCTATGGAACTTTCAGCATTAAGTGTAATATCACCAGTAGATGGTCGATACGGCAGCAAAGTTAAGTCATTACGCCCTATATTCAGCGAATTTGGTTTAATAAAATACCGTGTTACGGTTGAAGTACGTTGGTTACAAAAACTTGCAGCAACAGCAGGGATTGCTGAAGTTCCAGCTTTTAGCAGTGATGCGACTGCCGCGTTAAATGCCATTGTTGACAAGTTTAGTGAGGAAGATGCACAACGCATTAAAGATATTGAAGCAACCACTAATCACGATGTAAAAGCCGTTGAGTACTTCTTAAAAGAAAAAATTAGCGACAACGCAGAATTAAACGCAGTAACTGAATTTATTCACTTTGCATGTACTTCAGAAGACATTAACAATCTTTCACACGGTTTAATGTTGAATGATTGTCGTACAGATGTTTTACTACCAGAAATGGACAAGATCTTAGCAGCCATTAAAGCACTAGCTATTGAATATAAAACAATTCCAATGATGTGTCGTACGCATGGTCAACCTGCTTCACCTAGTACCTTAGGTAAAGAAATGGCGAACGTTTATATCCGCCTAAAGCGCCAACGTGCACAAATAGCTGAAGTTGAATTATTAGGTAAGATTAATGGCGCTGTTGGTAACTATAATGCCCACCTAAGTGCTTACCCTGAAGTTAATTGGCATGAGTTTGCTAATGAATTTGTTACCTCTTTAGGTTTATCATTCAACCCATTTACTACGCAAATTGAACCACATGACTACATTGCAGAATTATTTGACGCTGTAGCTCGTTTCAACACCATATTAATCGATTTTGATCGTGATATTTGGGGTTACATCGCAATGGGCCATTTTAAGCAGAAGACTATTGCTGGTGAAATTGGTTCATCAACCATGCCGCATAAAGTTAACCCAATTGATTTTGAAAACTCAGAAGGTAACTTAGGTATTGCTAACGCATTATTTACTCACCTAGCACAAAAATTACCTATTTCTCGCTGGCAGCGTGACTTAACCGACTCTACTGTTTTACGAAACCTAGGTGTTGGTTTTGCCCATGCAATGATAGCTTACGGCGCAACCTTAAAAGGTATTAGCAAGTTAGAAGTTAATGAAGCAAACCTAGCCGCTGAATTAGACAGTAACTGGGAAGTTTTGGCTGAGCCTGTACAAACTGTTATGCGTCGTTACGGTATTGAAAAGCCATACGAGAAATTAAAAGAATTAACTCGTGGCAAGCGTGTAAATGGCGACTCAATGCGTACTTTCATTATGACACTTGAGCTACCTGATGCAGCTAAAGCACAGTTATGTGAAATGACACCGGCTAGCTACATTGGTCGAGCAGTAGAATTTATTAACGAATTAGATTAATTTCTAATTAGTTAAAAACATAAAAGGGGAGCATACTTGGCTCCCCTTTTTATGTTCAGGATGAACGGTCATGATTTATGTTCCAGACAAATCATTAGTACCTACATCCTTGTAGGCAATGTCACTGTGCCCTGGATGGCAATGAGTGACGATTTCAAATCAATATTAACACGAATAGATGGTTCACCACTTATGAAACAAATTCAATGGGGCGAACTTACGCCTGAGCAATTTTTAAAAGAATTTTGGCAAAAGAAACCTTTATTGATCAAAGGCGCTTTTAGAGACTTTACGGATCCTATCGACGCTAACGAGCTTGCCGGTTTAGCTATGGAAAGCGAAATTGAGTCGCGAATCATTGCGAATAAGAATAACAAATGGCAAGTTGAGCAAGGCCCTTTTGAGTCATTTGACAAATTTGGTGAAACAGATTGGACATTATTAGTTCAAGCGGTAAACAATTGGTCTCGTGATACCCAAGCATTATTAACCGCCGTTGATTTTATACCTCAATGGCGTATTGATGATGTAATGGTCAGCTTTTCAACACCAAACGGTGGTGTTGGCGCTCATTTAGATCAATACGATGTTTTTATTATTCAAGGTGAAGGAAAACGTCGTTGGCAAGTAGGTGCTCCCGATAGTTCACTTAAAGAATTATTACCTCATCCTGACTTAAAGCAAGTATCAGAATTTATTCCTGTTATCGATGAAATTACCGAAGCTGGCGATTTACTTTATATACCGCCGAATCATCCGCACAATGGTGTATCAATAGAAAATTCCATTAACTTTTCCATTGGCTTTCAAGCACCTAATAATCAAGAATTGTGGTCAGGTTTTGCAGATAAGTTGATTGATGAAGACCTAGGTGAACAGCGTTTCCCTGATCAAGAAAGAAGTTTAACCACGCAGCCTCAAATACTTGAGCAAACAGATATTGCTAAATTAAAATCTTTTATGAAAGAACAGCTAGAAGATGACAGTTTATTCTCACCATTTATTGGTAAATACCTGACGCAAAATCATCATGCTTTAGAAATATTAATGCCTGTATCTCCTATTACTAGCGAACAGCTTAACGATATCTTATCTGAACCTGAAAATACTTTAGTACCAGTTTCTGGTATTAAAAGTTTAATTATTGAAAATAAGCCGCAAGAGGCAGGTTTTTTATATATCAACGGTGAAAGTTTTTTAATCGATAAAGAAACAATAGAATTAGCCACTTACTTAACAAAATCACAAACGTTGACCACAAAGCAAGTAAAAAGTTTCGTAATATGTTTGAAAAACGAACAATTGTTAACTAATGTTCTAAATATGGGCTTTTGGTATGTCGAATAGAAATTAGTGGAAGTGGAAAATGTCGTTTAGTGTCAGTAGGGTTAAATGGGAACAAGCATCTTCCTTATTAAGAGATGTGCGTGAAAAGGTTTTTATTTGTGAGTGGCGTATTCCACGAAAGATAGAATTTGACCGAAAAGATCATTACGCCTTTCATGTACTTGTCTGCGACGATATTACTCAAGAGCCCGTTGCTACGGGCAGGATTTTGTCTACCGGTGAAATTTCACGTATAGCAGTATTAATGTCTTTCAGAAAAAGCAACGTCGACCGTGAAGTTATGAAAGGATTGCTCGCCATAGCAAAAGATCTCAAGCTTGACGAAGTATTTATGTATAGCCCGCTCGATGATGTTGAATACTTTAGAGAATTTAACTTTATTAGTGCAGGTGCGGTCTTTATGGAAGCAGGTATGCCTAGACAACGTATGGCTTGCTCTGTTGAAAATATCAGTAACTTCACCAACTTTGCTTTTAACCACTAATTTGAGCACCACATGAATAGCCGATAAATCAACTTTCTAACAATTATTTATCGGTATGCCCCTAAATCCTGTGTTTTTTTCCTTACAATTATCTACACAAAAAATAGTAATATTTTGATTTCACAACTAGCA
>Ga0209396_1000889_pt1 | contig 34501 bp, 25 predicted proteins | sample GOMGulsemesocosm_6_FD_184638 | JGI IMG/M metagenome (GOLD analysis project Ga0209396, IMG submission 184638) | Methane-oxidizing microbial communities from mesocosms in the Gulf of Mexico - GOM8C Gulf of Mexico (SPAdes) (version 2) | ecosystem: Environmental > Aquatic > Marine > Cold seeps...
CCCTGTACATTCTTCAATTAGTACTTTTTTTGTTTGTCCCTTAACATTTGTGTGGAGCAGGCATATAACTGCCAATCCAAAAATTAATTTATTCATAGTACTGGATATTTAAAGAATTATTATGATTGAATTATTTCGACTAAACCGGCTAATCTTTTTTTTGTTACAAATAGAGGTATAAGTTCAGATCCTTCAAAGAGTTCGACTGATACCCGTGCTGAACAATAAATAAAATTACCTATACATGACCTGTACAAGACGATAAAAACTTTGTAAATATAGAGTAGGTATACAAATCAAAAATAGTGGATAAGTGGATATTCGTATAATGGTGCTTATAAGAAGTTTGTGTAGTTTACCTTCTGTTATGTCGAATAAAATACTCACGTAATTTGAGTTATGTTAAGCTCGTAACACTGATCTGTCAAACTAAATGTTTCTTCTTGATTCCTTTTGTCGAAATTGTTTTTTAAATTATTTAGTAATCGTTAAATTTTGTTTAAGGAGCACTAATGTTATGCAAAATATATATTCTTATTACGGATCATGTAGTAGCTCTCTTAAGTGTTGGTGATGGACGGGTTTTGGAAACTTTTTATTGTACGAATTTGTACGAAGGTGAATTTTTCAAGTTATAGTGATGATTGAAAAGTCCACTTTTTATTTTCGTGTCATAAAGCAAAAAAGCCTTGAAGATAGTATCTTCAAGGCTTTTAGTGTGGTGATGGACGGGTTTGAACCGCCGACACATGGATTTTCAGTACGTACTACGGAATTCAGAACATCTTCGTCAAGCCTCATTATTACTAGGTTTTTACACTTTTAATGTGAAGGGTCGAAAGTACACTTTTATGCGATTTTGTGCGAATTAGTACACTTCAAAAGCCACTCAGATACCTATTCCCTACTAGCTACATTTATTTTTTGAATTTTTTAGTATTTGGTGATGGACAAGGTTGAACGACCAACACCAGTGTTTCAGTCACTTTAATGGATGTGTGTTTTTGCTCTTGATAATTTTTTTAGTAGCGCAGAGTGCTTTTTTTGAAAAGTTAGAAAGTACACTTTTATAAAGTTTTGTGTTGGTTAGTGCATTCTAAGAATTATTTAGTTTATCATGTTTTGGGTGTTAATGAAGAGATTAATATGAAGTATCAATTAAGAAATTTATCTGAATAAAAACCATGTTTTCTGTTTGATGATTGTGAATAAAATATGTCATTTTTATTTCACTGTTTTTTTAATTCTTCATAAACTCCAACCTGTTATGATTAATATTGTGTATTTAGTTTATTGACAGTCTGATTGTTAGTGTTTGTTAGTGTGAATTCACTAAGTATTTTAGTTTTGCTTTCATTGCTAGTTAATTATTAATTTGTAAGTTTGCACCAAATTATTTTAAAATCTCGACCTATGAAAAGGACACTCTTAATATTATTATTGAGTTTAATTGGCGTATCTACATATGCACAATCAGATTCAACGGATTTGAATTTGTACACAGCAAGTTTCGTTCTGGAAACAGAAATGGATACAATGATGTATGCTGATGGTAATTTTGAAAATCATTTTTTAGAATTTACAATTTCTGATACAACTAACTTTGGAACCGTTGCAATTGAGTTTTCAACTAACGCTGGGCAAATAATGTATAGAAATACTTTTACATTAGCAGAATTACAATCAGAAAACATATTAGATTCCAATTGGCTTTTAACAATTGATTTTGGAAAGTTTGACTTAAATGAACTTTATAAGGTGGTTATTGTTATTGGTAACTATGCAGGTGTATTAGATCCAAGCATTTCTAAAAACTACTAAGTATGAAGTTATATAGGATAATGTTTGTGATTGTAGCAATGTTTTTAGCTCAATTAAGTTTTGGGCAAATTACTTCTACTACAATTACTTTAAATATGGATAACTCTGGCCAGGATGCTGGTGTAGCAGGTTCAGGTTCAGCAAATTCAAATTTTGGTTTAGACCGATATATGTATGCTTTTCATAATACAGATTCTAGAGCAGGTATAGTTTATAGAACTTTTATCGAATTTGATTTAACTAGTATTCCTAAAAATGCTATAATTACAAGTGCAAATTTAAAATTAGTACCTCATTCAATTGATCCTATTCCTTCATATAACTATTATGTTCAGCGAGTTGATGCGGGGTGGAATAAATCGACTTTAACTTGGAATAATCAACCAGGAGCATTTACTTCTGATGGGGTAAGCGTTTATAGTCCCGCTTCACAAAGTGGGGCAACCCATAGTGTAAATGTAACTTCTCATGTTCAAAATATGGTTTATAATCCAAGTAACAATAATGGCTGGAGAATTCGATTGATGGATGAAAGTTCATCAGGAACTCGCGGAGTATCTTTTCGTTCATCAAATTATACTACTTCATCATCACGTCCACAGTTAACAATAAGTTATGTTGAACCACCTTTGACTGCAACATTTGATGAAGGTAAGAATGAAGGAAGTATTGTTGTTGATGCCCCAGATGGAAATTTGCCTTACACCTATTTATTAGGCTATAATGAATTACCTGAGATGAGTTTAATTTGGAATGCTTTAAAAGACTCATATGGAGGCAGTAGTATTGATTTTCAGCGAGGTAGAGTGAATAGTACCTCTTTTGAATTTAATAGTCTATCAAGTGGAAGATATTTTGTTGGCGTATATGATAATAATGGACAAAAGATTTTAGGTGAAGATATTTATGTTGGTCCTAATTCTAAACTCTATGAATCAGTAAATATTACTGAGAGTGAAAGTGACTTATCTGTAACGCCTGGTTATTCAAAAGGATTCGCTACAATGTTAGCACTAATAAAGAAAAATAATACGGGTGGTTTTGAGTTTGAAATATCTAATTATAATGATGATGTATTGATCGGGTTTAATAAAGAATTTGACACAATTCCGTATGTAGATTCGCTTTTCGAATACGCTATAAAAGTAGAAAAAAGTGGAATTGTAAAATTGTTTAAATCTGGAGTAGAGGTTTGGGCAGGAGCATCAAAGCTAAATGACCGATTAAGTTTAATAAAACAAAATGGTAAAATTATATTTATTCAATCAAATAAGACATACGTTGAATTAGGAACATATAACAATTTGGATGGAAACTATAAAATAGAAGCTGTGCTAAAGGAATCGTCTTCATTTCTATCAAAGCCATTATTTATTAATTATGTAAAACCAGATCCAATTAAAATTAAAATGAGTAGTCCACTTTGTCCAGAAAAGGAAGGTGAAGTAATTATTACATTTCCACCCACCGATTTTAAATATCAAAACTATAATTACATCATTACAAACTTAATTACAGGAGATCAATTCTCTGGATCTTCAATTGCTCCATTAATAGTAACATTACCAATTGGTAGTTATAGTATAACCTCTTCATATAGTTATTTATCTGGGGGGGTATGGTCTTCTGTGTTTGTTAGTACTCAACATTTTTCAGTTGGACACACAGTAGATTGGACAAATTTTGTAAATATTTCACCAATATCTTCAACACTTAATTCGATTCAACCAACAAATATTAATAATTTGGGGACAGCTATAAGCTATAATGAAAGTGTATCTTCTACTACTAATTGGGTAGAATTCAATTGGTCGGGACCTTTTAATAATATCCCCCCATATTTGGTTTATAGTAATACATGGGTAGAATTGTCGTTGAAAAATGATTTATTATCACCCTTGACCAAAGCTAGAGTTTATAATCCTGGATATGGTTTAATATCGGGATTTGTTAATGTTTCAAATGGTAGTTCAAGTATTAATTTTATCGCACATAATGAAGAACCTGTCAGAATAGAGTTCACAACCAGTAGCTTAGGTGTAACCGATAATTTTAAAATTTCACATAATGGATCCAATTGGACAGAGACAGTTACTCCTTCCATTGCTGGGACATTTAAAATATTTTCAGAATTAAAAGGAAAAGTAATTTTAAAAGATGCAATAACTTCATTTTGCGGAGCAAATTACGTGTATAATTATGCTGATCTAACAAAAAAACTTGACGGAGGCTATTATTTATCTAGAAAAGGCTTTGTTAAATTCATTTACACTGAAGAGTATAAAGATTTGGATGGGAATTTAACTTATCAAGTATTTAATTCTGATAATCAAGAAGTGGTTTCAAGTACTCTCTTATCACAAACAGTTGGCTTTGGCGATAATCGTTATACGTTGGATTTTTCTTGTTTATCTACGCTCTCACTTTCAAATGGTTTTTATGTTTTAAAGGTAACAAACGAAAAAAACGAATCATTTTATTTAAGAATTAAAATTATTGATAATTGTTGATATGAAAAATATTAAAATAAGTTTAAGTATATTATTATTTCTAGGTTTTACATCTTGTTCAGAAAAAAATAATATAGGTTTTATCGAGAATAACAAATTATATAGTGAATTTGATTTTACACAAGAGTTAGAAGGTAAACTTCAACTCTTTTCGGATAGTCGTACTAGAGAATTAGATAGTTTAAAGACTATGTTTGAACTAGAGACAAAGCGGTTTGAAAAAATGGAAGAAATCCCTTCAGTAGACTATTCTAAGTATACTGATTTAAGAAATACATTAGTGTTTAAGGAAAAATCGTACGAAGAAGATTTGTATTCATTAAAAAATGAATATCAGAGTTCTATTTGGGAACGATTAAATGAGCATATAAAAGATTATGCTATTTTAAATAATTATGACTTTATTTTAGGCGCAACGGGAACTGGGAATTTAATGTTTGCAAAAGATTCAACAAATGTTACAAATAAACTAATCACCTATAGTAATTTGAAGTTTAACGGAAAAAAGTAAGCTAAATTGATAAAACTATTATACATATCTATATTTTGTTTTTTTATTGCCTCTTGTAAGGAAAAATCAATGCTGCCTTCAGAATTAATGAAATATGTTATTAACGAAGAGAATGGTTTAACTAAGACTAGGGATTTTGAAAATTTTGGATTTAAAGCGACCTATAAACCTACAAACTTTGTGATTGCCAAAGAAGGTAAAACGGATGAACTTTCAAAAGTAAAGTATGATAAATTAAAAAAAGAACTGGGTGAATTACAATATATTGATTTATCTATAAAGTCTTTATCCACTCGTGGAAATGCCTTGTCAGGAAGTATTGATAATCAAGAAGACTATTACGAACGGTTAGATTATTTTGTCACATATATGCAATATGATATTTCTTTAGTTGATAATACAGATACATTGTCTCCTGTGTTATTTCATTTTGAAAGAAATTATGGCTTGACACCATATAGTACTATTATTTTGGCTTTTGAAAAAGGAAAGAGTAAAGGAGATAGAACATTAATGATCAATGACCAAGTCCTTGGAATTGGAAGGGTTAATTTTTATTTTAAAGAAACAGATATTTTGGCAGTGCCAAAGCTAATACATTATTAAAGTATGTTAAGAAGATATAAAAAAGGAATTGCGGTATTGTTGCTAATGGTATTTTTTCAAGAAATTTGTGCACCTACAGTTGCTATGGCTTTAACTGGTGGGCCGTCTCAACCTGAAGTTGAATCTTTTGAACCGGTGGGGACGAATCAGATGGTTGATTTATCTACAGGTGATTTTAATTATAATATACCTTTAATGGTTGTTCCAGGACCGAATGGTAGTTACCCTATAAATATTGCTTACCATGCAGGAATTGGGATGGAACAAGAAGCCTCATGGGTTGGTTTAGGGTGGAATATTAATCCAGGAGCAATCACAAGAAACTTAAGAGGTATTCCAGATGATTTTAAAGGAGATAAAATTACGAAAACAGTAAGTTTAAAAAATGATATTACTGTTGGTTTAGGTATTGATGTAGCCTCATTAGGACCATTATATCAAGAAACCTTTGGGCAAGTAAATGCTTCAGCTCTTCCTGGTCAAATACAAGTTTATTATAACAATTACAGAGGGATAGGTTATAATATTTCTTCTTCACCACTAACTTTATTAAATTCGGTTTGTAGGGTAGATAGGAAACCTGATAATTCAATTTGGGGCAATATTTCATTGAGTCTTGATTCCCAATCTGGTCTAGGAATATCCGTTCCTATAGGTATTGGTGATAAAATTTACAAATTTAATTTACATTCAAGGCAAGGGTTTCAAAATTTTTCAGTTGAAAAGAAGCGTAGTTCAAAATACAAGAGTAAGATAAGTTTAAATTATAAAGGAAGTGGGGGGATAAGTTTCGTTAACCATACATATGTGCCGGCTTTAAATAAATCAATGAAGGGAACAAATTTCAACTTTAGTCTAGCATTGGCTCATGTTAATAAATTGGGGGTTTTTAATAAAAAGAAAAAAGTTAATGTCTCTGTTCATTCTAACCGTATAAAGTATGAAGAAAGAGATTTAAATGCATACGGAACAATTTACCTTGATAGTCAGTCAAGTTTAGATGATTCTGGAACAGATTATAATCGAATTATGGATATGAATGTTTCGAATGATATTGGAATTAGTGAAAACTCTGTTAACATGGGGTTTCCTTTTCAAACAAATGATGTTTTTATGATAACTGGTCAAGGTATCGGAGGTAGCTTTCGTGCTCATAGAAATGATATTGGGAAGTTCTATAAGTCAGGAAATGTATCAAACAGTAATACAGTGTCAGTTGATGTAGAATTAGGAGCTGGATTTGTGCCCGCTGCTCCAGCACTTCAATTGTATCATTTAGGAGGTGATGCTAGTTGGGGATACCATCATTCTTACTCTGGAAAATGGACAGACGGAATTGAGAGAATAGATCATCTTAAATTCAACTCGAAAACAGTAACTCAGCCTTTATATGAGCCATTTTTTTTCAAAGTTGTTGGTGAACAAGTTGCAACTAAAGTAAATGAATGGGAATATATGCAAAATGAAGACCCAATAGCTTTTGAAATGGGAATGAAATGGGAAGGTACATCACCAAAACCTATTGTTAAAAACAAATTATCAAAAGTTAATAAAAAAATATATTCTAGGAATAAAAATGAGGAAAGGCAAAAACGAGTACAAAATATTGGCTATAGAAATAGAGACGAAATAACTAATAATGAATATTATTCGAACGGGACAAAACATATTTACGGATTTAATGAAGTTCCAACAAATAGTAATGGTTCGAAAATTGAATATACTGACGGTGAACTTCATCATATTCAAGAGTATTCAATTTTGAAGCCAGATGGAACTAGATATACTTATGGATTACCAGCATATAACACAGAACAAATAGATGCCGTGTTTTCTGTTTTTGATGATAGTTTTGATAAGTATGAGGATCAAGAAAATATAAGTTATGATGAATTAGATGCTAGTGTTGAGAATGATGAAGGTATGAGTCATTATTTTTCATCTACAGAACTTCCTAGCTATTCTCATGCTAATTTACTAACTCAAATTAAATCTACAGATTATATAGACCTGACAAATAATGGTTTAAGTGAAGATGATTTTGGGTTTTATGTGAAGTTTAATTATTCCACTGTAAATGATTATCAATGGAGAGTCCCTTATGCAAATGCGAATTACATTAAAGGTAATTATTCTGATCAAATGGATGACATGGCTAGTTATTCATATGGAAAAAAAGATCTGCATTATGTTAACTCAATTGAAACTAAAACTCACATTGCTATTTTTGAATTAGGTGACAGAATTGATGGCCAGGGGGTGTCGGAAGAATATCAAACTCAAACAAGTGAATTAGATCCAGGGGTTAAACAAAAACAGAAATACTTAAAAAAGATTAAATTGTATAGTAAAAAGGATTTAGAAAATGGAATAGCATCTGCTGTTCCAATACAAGTGACTCATTTTATTTACAATTACGAATTGTGTCCAGGTGTACCAAACAATGATAATTCATTTAATAGTGATGACGGCCATATAGAGAGTAATGGGGGGGGGAAATTAACGCTAAAAAAATTATATATTACATATAGTAATAATGAAAAAGGAAGACTAAGTCCTTATCAATTTTCATATGATTCAAATAAAGAATATTCGAAATTAAATATTGATAGATGGGGTAATTATCAAAAATCTTTAACTGCTAATGAACATGTTGAAAACCCATACACTGGGCAGTCATTATCAGAACAAGTACGAAAGGAAAATGCATCTGCGTGGTGTATGAATTCTATTACACTGCCATCTGGAGGAGAATTGACTGTTGATTATGAATCAGATGATTATGGCTACGTTCAGGACAAAAGAGCTATGCAAATGGTAGAGGTTTATGGGTTTTCAAAAATAGATAATAATAATTCAGGCAGTGATGAAGCAGCCGAAAAAATATTACCAAATACGGATAGTAAATATAAGCTACTGAAAAATTACAGACGATTATGGTTTGAATTAAAAGATCCGTTGGTTGGAACGGCGGCAGAAAAGAGTTTGCAAGTGAAAGATTATCTGAGCGGTGTTGATGAGATTTATTTTAAAATATTTGAAGACCTTAAATCTGAATTCGGTACTTTTTCAATGGTTGAAGCCTCAGATTATGTTGAAGGTTATGCAAAAATTGTTAGTTCTACTGATCCAAATTATTATGGATATGATGAGAATCATGATGACTATGCTTATGTGGATATAGAGCCTGTTAGTTATCAAACTTATGGACTTAATATGATGGAAACTCACCCTTTTAGAAAAGCAGGTTGGCAAATAGTTAGATACGAACGTTCAGATTTGTTTCACAATCAAAATGGTGCTGATAACTTTTTTGTTGATATAATGAACAATATTTTGGGGGTTATCTCTTCTATTGGTGCAGCCTTATCCGATGTTATTTCTGCAGTCGGTTATTACAATAAGGCAGCTATTTTAGGTTATTGTAAACGAATGAATGGAGATAAAAAATCTTTTATAAGATTAAACTCTCCTGGTCATCTTAAGTACGGAGGTGGACATAGGGTGAAAAGTGTTCAAATGGCTGATAATTGGGATGAAAGCGCAAGGGTATTTGGTACTTCTTATGAATATAAGAATACTGATGGTAAAACTAGTGGAGTCGCTGATTATGAGCCTCTAATTGGAGGAGAAGAGAATGCTTTAAAAAAACCAATATGGTATAATGGAAGTGATGTAGCGAATAGTTTTAAACATATTGATGCTTATCTTGAAACCCCAATTGCAGAAAGCGTGTACCCAGGAGCAAGAGTTGTTTATGGTAGAGTTATTCAAAGAACTATGAATCATTTTGGTGGTGATTGGTATGATGTGTCAGAGGTTGAAAATGGAATAACTGTAAATGAGTTTTACACATCAAAAGAATTTCCCGTTAGATTTAAGGAAACAGGTTTGGATGTAAATGGTTATAACCTTCCTGTTTTTATACCATTTGTAGGATTTCAAACGTTCCAAAATAATGGTTATTCTCAAGGTTATTCTGTTTTTACAAATGATATGAGTGGTAAATCTAAGTCAATAGAAACGTATCCTTATAAACATCAGGCAATAACTTTAGAAGATGAACCAATAAGTAAAATAGAATACATTTACAAAACAAATAATAAAGATCAGTTAGATAATACCGTTTTAACACTTGATGCTCATGGATCTGTAACTACTTCGAAAATGGGTGTAGAACAGGACTTTATTATTAATGAAGAACAAAACAATAGTTTTAATACTAATATCAATGTTGGCGCGAATTTTGACTTTGTTGTTTTGTTTCCTACTTTAATTGGTTTCCCTTCATTTTCTGGAGGTATTAATTATTCTGAATCTATGTATAGAGGGATATCTACATCAAAAACAATTCATCAAACGGGAATTTTAGATCAAGTTAGGGTATATTCAGATGGTTCAACAGTTAGTACTAAAAATATAATGTATGACGCTGAGACAGGTGAAGCCTTGTTAACATCAACTAATAATGAATGGGATAAACCGGTATATTCATATGCCTATCCTGCGCATTGGAATTATGAAGGTATGGAAGGTGCTTATAAAAATTATAGAGCTAACTTACCAATACATGGAAATGCTAATGCTTTGCATATCATTAATTCGCCTACTCAAAATGTTATACCATCTACAATTTTAACTTTAGGTGATGAAATTCAAGTTAAGGAAAGTGGTATATTTAAAACGTATTATGTTACACAAGTAAATGACGAAACAGAAAGTTTTAAGTTAGAAAATGCCGAAGGTGTTAGTAAAGGTTTTACTAATATTACATTAGGTATTATCTCTAGGTCAGGTAAACGTAATATGCAATCTATAAAAAGTGGAGGAGTTCAATCGTTAAATATGGATTTTTTAAATAACTCTTTAAATTTAGCAAATCAATTTCAATTATGGAATGCTCAAATTTATGGTCAAACACCACCAACTACAGGTGATACATATTTGGACTTTGCTACTAATACGCAACAACCAGTACCTGTTTGGAATTCGAATGGTACCCATTTAACAAATTTTTTAAATTATAATTCTTCTCCTGCGGAATATGAAGAGTTATTAGTTAAGCTTCTGCCAGATTTTAATTCTATAGTTTTTGAACCAGGTACCCCATGTAAAGATGCTATATTGACTTTTGAAGATGGTCCAGGTAATGATACGCCTCATGAATTAGGTTTAATCACAGATAATAGTTTTGCAAATTGGAGTGTAGAATTACCAAATTTTAAAATAATTCATCAAGAAATAAACAATTTAGGTGCTATTGTATCCGTTTTAATGAAGCATTCTATAACAGGTGACGTTTTTGTAGCAAATTGGAATGGGGGGAATGCACCTTGTTTTTCAAATACTGTTGAAAACCAGCAGATTTTATCTGCAAGTGCAGTTGAATTTACAGATGATTGGGGAGACTTATACCCGTATGCAGATTTAGGAAATCCTTCCAATGGTGTAGATGATATTTCATTGGGTACGCTTAATGAATATAGATATGGTAAAAAAGGAATTTGGAGAATGGTCAAATCATACGTTACTCAAAAAGATAGAAGTCAGAAAGGTAATTCTGCCCTGGATGATTTTAATTCTGAGATAGACAAGGATGGAACTTTTAATTGGAAACCTTTCTGTTGGGAAAATAATGCAGATAATTTACTATGGGATTGGACATCAGAGATAACGAAATATAGCCCTTACGGATTTGCTTTAGAAAGTAAAAGTAGATTAACTATTGATTTAGCATCAGGACAGAACAAAGAATTGTATTCTAGCCAATTATATGGATACAATAATTCTTTAGTAACTGCTACTTCATCAAATTCTTCTTATTTTGAATTGGGATATAATAGTTTTGAACAAGACAATACATATCAGTACAGAGGTCATTTAGACTTTTTAGAAAGTGACCTTGTTATATCTAACACAAAATCACACACAGGGCAACAATCTATTAAGCTTACAAATGCTCAAACATTGAGTTGTTATAGTAAAATCTACAGTTCTATTCCTTCTAACCAGTATTTAATGGGTAGACCAGGTAAAGAATACATTGCTTCATTGTGGGTGAACGTTGAAAATAGTAACTCTAATGGTACATTATCTATTGGCTCATCATCAATAGATGTTAACTCTACCGGAGAAATAATTGATGGTTGGAAAAAAATAGAATTAAAGTTTACAATGCTAGCAACTGATGTTCAAATTATATATACGTCAACAGGAACAACTTATATTGATGATTTCAGAATTTCACCATATGATGGAGGTGTTCAAACCTATGTGTATGAACCAAATAAATTATGGCTGGTAGCAGAAATGGATGCTTTAAACTATGCTACATTTTATAACTATGATAACGAAGGTAAATTAGTACAAGTTAAAAAAGAAACGGAAAATGGAATAGTTACAATTCAAACTACTAGAGCAAATACTAAACATTAGGATTATGAAAATAATAATACATATATTCTTTCTTACATTTAGTTGTTTAAATTCTATTCATCTTAATGGGCAAGAAAATTTAATCAAAAAGGATTTAGAAAATGTACATATTCATTATAGCAATATTGTTAACTATAGTATGAACTTTGAAATTCAATATGTTGATAATAATTCTAAAATATTCTTTAAACAAAAGGGTAAAGTCGTTCATTCCAAGTCTATTCACTATACAGATGTTGCTGGGAATATAACATTAATTAAAGAGAACGAGTTTATATCTATTAATACTAATAATAAAATTATTTACTATAATAAAAATAAAAGTAAGACTCAAAAACAATCTAATAATATTGATGTGTCTGCACTTATAGATTCCTTGTACAATAAAAATGATTTATATAAATATACTTACCTTTCTTCAAAGAAAGGTCAAAAAAGAATTTTTATAGAAAGTAAAAAAGATAAAATTTATGATGCTTTTGAAATTGTTATTGATTCAAAAAGTAATACACTTCTCGAGTACAAATACTTTATTAAAGCAAACTCTCAAGGTAATCTAAGTGAAATTAGGATTGTTTATTCTAATGAAAATTCAAGACCAAACTTGAAACTTCCGTTTTTAAAGTTGAAATATTATGTAGCTGGAGGGGATAAACAAAAAAAAGTTTCGGATAACTTTTCAGGTTATCGATTGATTGATCAAACTAAAATATAATTTTCTATGAATTCAAATTATAAAATACTATTCACATTATTTACTCTATTTTTTAGTGTGTGTGTTTCTTATGGCGCTGAAGATAACTTGATAAGTGGGAAGCAGGGTCAAGATATTATCTCAGCCTCAGGAAATATAACTGTTCAGGATAGTTGGTTTACCAAATATATAAATAACACTGAAAGTAATTATTTTTCAGTTGAACGTTCAGATATTCAGGTGAAGTTGTGGTTTGATGATGCTTTAAAAAGACATTACAGTACATCATGGGCATTATCAATATCCTATGATATAATTTTAACAAATAAAAATGGAGTAGAATCAACTTTAACCAATCAAGAGTTAATTTTGAAGTATCATACAGATGTTAACTATCAGGATATTAATCTAAAGATATATGATGACGACATTTATATTAAGGCAAGAGTTGAAAATATTCATGTAGGCTCAGGAAATACATTGCCTAATTCTATAATTCCAGAAGATATTCATTTAGATGTTGAAATTAACTCAACTAAGTACTTCAAGTTGGATGATACCGAACAAACCTTGGTAGATCATAATATAATTTATGTTTCTCAGACTAATGAGTTAGAGCTGTTATGGGATTATGTTGAAGGAGCAGAAAGTTATGATTTAGAATGGTTATATATTGATGTGCCAGAAGGTGATTTGGTTACTTATGATCAAGTTTTTACATTTAAAAATGCAACACGAATCAATCTGTTGAATACAAATTATAAATTAAGTTTAGCTTATCCAAGAGGTGTGTTTATTTTTAGAGTTAGACCTATTGGTAAAGAAGTAATAGCAACTGGTGTAAAACGAATTGAAGGAACTTGGTCGTTAAGTACAATAGGATCACTTTCTCAAGTGTCAAACCCAGAACGATTTAATTGGACTGGTTTGTTGACAGATATGAATTGGCAATATCAAGCCTCTTTTTCAGAAGAAGGGAAAAGAGTTGAGTCGTTAGGTTTCTATGATGGTAGTTTAAAACCACGTCAAAATATGGTGATAAACAATGCCGAAAACACTGTTATTCTTAACGAACCTATATATGACTACCTTGGTAGAGAAACCTTAAAGCTTTTACCTTCAGTCGAAGTAAGCCAAGGTCTTAAATTTTATTCTAATCGAACACAGATGTCGACAGGAGTTCACTATAATTATACGAATTTTGATGTTGCGTCTAAAGTTGATACACCTGATAATATGATTGGCTTAGGAGTGAATAGTTATTATTCATCTAACCCGTCTATAGGGGTTGATAATGATTACATAGCTGACGCTGAAGGTTACCCATTTTCAAGAACAATTATAGATAATGATGGAACAGGTAGAGTTAAAAAACAAAGTATGTTTGGAAAAACAACGATAGGCTCTTCAAACATGAATTCAAATCAGTTAATGACGTATTTATATGGAACACCTACTCAGGAAGAATTGTATCGCCTTTTTGGAAATGAAGTTGGTAATGTTTCTCATTACAAAAAGAATGCGGTAATTGATCAAAATGGTCAAGCTACTGTATCATATATTGATATGAATGGTAGAGTTATAGCTACAGGTTTAGCGGGTGATTCACCAACTAATTTAGAGACCATAGATTCTTACCCTGATAGTTTTGATAATATTATATCTGATCTAACGCCAAATAATATTTTAAATAATAGTGGGGTTTTAGAGTTGAATAAAAGTATCGTTGTGCTTTTCCCCACATTACATAGTTTTCAATATAGTCTACTAGCTGATAATATACTACATCCTTGTACAGACACACCAACTGAATTTCGTTATGACATAGAAATTAGGGTATTAAATGAAGATAATATTATTCAACCTATTAATTATCAAGGAAGTCAAGTTAACGGTATTGAATTAACGAACATAACGAATGAAACTTTGATAACATTTAATGTGTTTTTAGGAGTAGGAACATTTAAAATTCAAAAAACTGTATCATTAAATGAAAGTTCGATGCAAACTTTACAGGATGAATTTGCTACAAATATGGCTACCTGTTTAATTTTTCCAGTATCAACTACAGGAAGTCCATGTAATCCTAGTTGTGAAGATATATGCTTTTCTGAATATGGTTACATTGATGATTTGCAAACAAAATTTTATCAAACAAGTAATGGTGATGATGTGGCGAGTGTGGATGTTCAACAAAATTTAACTTATTTCGGAAACTATGGTGCAAGTGATTTACAAATAATTTTTAATGCTATATCAGCTTGTGAAGCCGAATGTGGACAAGGAGTTGAATTTCCAGAAGATGGAGCGATAGATGAATGTACCATTAAACTTAATGCATTATTATCTGATATGAGTCCAGGTGGTCAATATTTTGATAACTTACCATTAGCATCTCAAAACTCTGCATCAAACGATTGGCTTATTAATCATTCAGGAACAGTTCCAAATGTAATTGATGCAAATGCAACAAATTGGGACTATATAAGGGATAATTGGGTTGATTCATATGTAAATTCATTATTGACATATCATCCAGAATATTGTATCTATGTTGCGAATTGTGGAGAATTCAGCTATAAAAAATCTCCTCCTGAAACATTTGTGCCAGATGTAACTTGTTCTGGATCATTTTCAGGTATTTCTGTTGCCAATTACAATGCCATCGCAAGTAATATTGATTATAATGTTGTAGTAGGTAGTCCAGAGGAATATTTGTTTAATCCTATGAATTATTTGACATCTGTAGCGACAACAACAGCATTAGATAAAGAAAATTATCAACCTTATGTTGATAATTTGGTAGATTCTCAACAAGATCCATATATGGCTTGTCGATTATATATTCATAATGAGATGAAGCAAAAGTTAACAAAGTATTTAGACGCAAACTTGAATGGTTCAGAGTATCATTCTATATGGTATGTATTAGATAATCCATTACAAATTCATTTAGGAGCAGCAGGATACCCTCAAGTTACAGTTGATTTTTATCAGACATTATATGGTAATGGAACTGATCCAGGTTTAATTGGTTTAGGATCAAATCAAATCACAAAGTATCAATTTTTTAAGAACGCATATTTATATAATAAAAATTTGGTAAACTATACAGCGATAAGTAATGTTACTGATATAGTAAGTCCCTCACAATGTGCATCTCCTAATTCGTCAGGTACTTTTAGTTTTTTAACTAGTGGTATTAACCCTGGAGTTACACCTACTGGGTTTATTATTCATTATTCTGAAAACCCAGTTTTTCAAAACGCAAATAACGCTAATATTGATCAATATATTCTAACAGAAATATCTGATCAATGTTTATCTACTTGTGAGCAAAATATGAATACAATCATTGGTAATATGTCGGATTGTGCAAGTGCGGCTAATTTGGCAATAATGAAAAGTTATTTTGTATCGATATGTACTTTAGGTTGTGATGTTAATACTCCATATGGTTCAAGTATAACTGCAACTCCTGTATCAGGTCCTTGGGGACCAATGAGTAGCTTTGAAGAGGTTGTAAATCATTACAATACGACTATAAGTCCTTCTTCTAGTTGTATCATACCCGAATATCCTCCTTCAATTTCAGGTGTATTGGATGAAAATTGTAGTTGTAATTTAATGACTGATTTTGTTGAAAGTTTTTATATTTCAGAAAACATTTCTATTCCCTCAACTTATAACCTAGCTTCTCAGCTATCAACTCAACAAGAAATTGATCTCGTGGAAGCGTTAGAAGAAATTTTAACCGCTGTAGATCCATATTCTTCTGTAAGTGTAGGACAGATGCAATTATGGTTAACAAATTGTGAGAATAATGTGGAAGTAACTAACTTTCCTGCTTCTTTTCAATGTAGTCTTCCTCCTATTGTTGATTATACTAATTTTGAAGAGGAATGTGGTGAAGCTTATGATGCCCTTCAATCTTATAATAATTCAGAGGCCTATCAATATGAACTTGCTAAAGCTTGGGATCTTTTTATTACGGACTATAAAGGGAAAGCCTGGGAAACAATTAACACTAGGGAGACATTTAATATGATTTACGAATTGAAGGAATATCATTATACATTATTTTATTATGATCAAGCAGAAAATTTAATTAAAACGGTTCCACCAGCAGGTATTTACAGAGTAATTGATGGAGCTACTCCAAATTTTTCTACTACATTAAATCAAACCGAAATTGAAAATTGTAAAAATCATGTAATATCACCTTCTACTAATCCTTATATTCATCCTAATCATGAGCAAATTACTAATTACAAATACAATAGTCTTCAACAGTTAATGGAAAGTTCTACCCCTGATGGTGGGTTTAGTAAATTTTGGTATGATGAATTAGGTAGGTTAATTGTTTCACAAAATGATTCTCAACTTGCCGATGATGAATATTCCTACACGGTTTTTGATCCATTAGGAAGAACAGTTGAAGTTGGTGAGATTAAAAACACAACGGTCATGACTTATAATTTGGCTAAAAATGGACAAGATTATTATAATTGGTTAAACTCTGTAATATCAGAAAAGAAGGAAGTTTTAAAAACACATTATGGAGAATACGCTACTAATTTTAATGAGTTTGGAACTGTTGATGTACATTCTTTAAGAAATAGAATAGGTTCTGTAACATACACAAAAGTGGCTATACCAAATAGTACGGATTATGACTTTGCAACACATTATAATTATGATTACTTAGGAAACGTTAAATCTCTTATTAATGAAAATAATGATATTCCGATTATTGCAAATTCAAGGTTTAAGCGTTTAGATTACACATATGACTTAGTAAGTGGAAATGTAATTAAAGTTGATTACCAAAAAAATCAAATTGATGAATTTTATTATAAATATGAATATGATGCAAACAATAGATTAACTGTCTCCTATACAAGTTTAGATAATAAAATTTGGCAAAAAGAATCTAAGAACTTTTATTATGCACATGGGCCGTTGAAAAGAAAAGAAATTGGAGATAAAATTGTTCAAGCAAATGATTATGTTTATACGTTGAACGGATGGCTTAAAAGTGTTAATTCATCTGTGCATGATTATAATCGTGATGCAGGTAGGGATGGAAAAGTCTCAACAAATAATGAGTTTGTAGGTAGAGACGTTTATGGTTATAGTTTACATTATTATGATAATGATTATACTGCAGTTAACAGTTTGGAAGCAGACAATTTACTGGTTGATTTAAATAATCCTTTGTTATCAAATGTTCAAACTTCTCAAAACTTATTTAACGGTAACATACAAGCTATGGCTGTATCACTCTCAGGACTTGATGAGAACCCTTTAAAAATGAATGTTAATGCATATAAATATGATCAATTGCAACGTATTAAAAAATCAACAACGTTTGTAGATGAAATTGATTCAGATGAAGTAAGAATAAATAATGAATTAATTAGTTCTGCAGCTGATGGTGGCTATGATGCAAGTTATTCGTATGATGGAAATGGAAATCTTCAACACTTAATGCGTAAATCAGGACATATAGGTCAAAGTGTTAATTTAGTTATGGATGATTTCACTTATGTTTATGACGCTACAAAAATTAATCAACTGACGCAAATAAAAGAGCCAAATTTATTAGCTAGTAATGAAGATAATGATTTAGATGGTAATGAACAAGGTGGTAATAACTATCAATATAATTCAATAGGTCAGTTAACTAAAGACATATCTGAAGATATTAGCTCAATTGAATGGACTGTTAATGGAAAAGTAAAAAGAATTATTTTTGATGAAACTTTGAATTCAAATAAAACAACCAATCTTCATTCTATAGAATTTGAATATGATCCGATGGGAATGAGGTTAAGTAAAAAAGTACTGATTGCTCTAACGGACTTTACTCAAACCTTTTATACTTATGATGCAAGCAGTAATTTAATTTCAACTTATGAGTACACTAAAAGGGGGACTATAGAAACATATAAATTGGTGGATAATATTATTTATGCTGATAAAAGATTAGGTACAGTAGATCGAAATATTGATTTATTAGACATTATTCCAAATGAAGGTAAATATGTTCGTACATTAGGAAATAAAAAATATGAAATGTCAGATCACAGAGGTAATGTTATGGAAGTGATTACTGATAGAGTTTTATCAAATGATATAGTAGGTAATGGGTTCACTGACTACTATAATGCAGATGTTATATCCTATTCAGACTACTACCCGTTTGGTATGCTGTTGCCTAATAGGCATGAATCAAGTAATGAGTACCGTTACGGCTTCCAAGGTCAAGAAAAGGATGACGAGATTAAAGGAGAAGGTAATTCATTGAATTATAAGTATAGAATGCATGATACAAGAATTGGAAGGTTTTTTGCTGTTGACCCTTTGACGAGTGAATATCCACATTATACTCCTTACAGTTTTAGTGGGAATAAAGTCATTGCTTTTAGAGAATTAGAAGGGTTAGAGGAGTTTTATTCTGCTGATGGTTCACATTTGGGTACTGTTGGAAATTCAACACAAAAAAGAGTTGTAAATGATGATGCGGTTTTTGAATTTTATAAAGCAGCTGAATCTATTGCCATGTCAGCTGAATCTACAGTTGCTAAGTATTTATCAAGTTCATTATTGAATTTTGCCGAAAATGGATTATTGTTAAATAGTGCACCTATTCTTACTGGTGAAAATACTGTTAATAATATTATTAAAAATTGGTATTCTAAGGTTAAATTGAATGGTGGGAAATCTGAATCTGCAATGAAAATATTTTCTCAAGAGTTTACAAATTCTAATGGAAGTAAATTTATTGGATACATAGAGGGGTCTACAATGAATGACAATAGTAAAAGAGAAGTTGGTGTAGCTTATTCGAATGTTAAGATTAATGGAATATATATTGCGGGACGAAAGAAAACGTATATTGGTGGTTCATATACTCCTAGCGAAAGAAATTATGAATCTAATTTTGTAGTGCATAGTGCTGTTCACACTCATCCAAGAAATTACAGTAAAATGTCACCAGAAGACCACGCTCATGCGTTATCTGGGGGGTTTGATATGTACATGATAGAGTATGGAACAGGAGTGTTAGATAAGTTTGATTATAAAGTGTATAATGAAAATACATCTTTTAATTTTAATAAATCTTTAGAAACAGGATGGGTATTTGATAATTCTGCCGTAAGAAAAGCAAGTACATATGATGTCGAAACATTAAATGAATAAAAATGAATAAAAAAATAATATACTGTCTTTTTCTAATTCTAATTATAGTGAATTGTAAGAAAAATGATAAGTTTAATAATCTTTATAAAAGAATATTAGAAAATACAAATCAGAACAAATTAGACTTATTTAAATCTACTGAAATTGATTCGTCTGGAGAGGTTATTAAATTACTTTATAAAGAAGTGGAAAGAGAGTATGTAAAGCTTGATGAAACGTCAAAATTACTATACTTTTTAAATTCCAAACTAGGAACTCTAGATTCGATTAAAGTGAGTTTTTTAGTAATAGGTTTTCATGATTATTATAATGGTAAAGTCTATGACTTTGACTTTATAAAATCAAGAGTAAATGAAATTAGATACTTTGAGTCGTTAAGAGAATATAAAAAAGAATATAAAAAAGTACTTGAAATTTCAAAAAAAAATAATTCAAAAAATAATATTGGAGATACAATAAATTTTTGTTTACCTAAAAGAAAAATTATCGAAAGTGAAATGGAAGAAACTTTTTACTATTCTGAATTGCCTCATGATTTTAATTGTAAGACATATAGTACTTTGGAAGTTTGTGGTGTGATTTTAGACAAAAGCTATCTTACTAATTATGTTACAGCAGATACATTAGAATTAGTATTTCATTTAAAATTATTAACTTTGGAAGATTCAATGGTTAAAATAAATAATAAGATAAATACTATTGGTGATACAGTAAAACTTTATGTTACAGGATACAGTAGATTAATTGATGATTGTTGCTGTAGTAACTTAGGTAATGTCCCAAATGACACTTTTGACAAAAAATAGAAATTTAATTACTATCTTCACTACAAACTAAAAACAACAACATGGGATACTTTAAATTATTCAAATCAGATAAAAATAATGAATACTACTTTAATCTAAAAGCTGGTAATCATGAAATTATTCTGCAAAGTGAAGGCTATAAAGCTAAAGCTTCTGCTGAAAACGGTATAACTTCCGTTAAAGCTAATTCTCAAATCAATGAACGATTTGAAAGAAAAATAGCTAAGAATGGTCAGCATTATTTTAGCTTAAATGCTTCCAATGGTCAAAGTGTTGGAAGAAGTGAAATGTATACAACCAAATCAGCAATGGAAAATGGTATTGCATCAGTTGCGAGAAATGCACCAGATGCGGAGGTTAAGGAATCATAAGATTAATTGATTATAAGTAATGATATTAAGGCTCCAAGTGATTGGGGTCTTTTTTGTTTAAAAAAGGGTCGTTTACCCCTATTGATTAGGGGTGCACACTCTATACGATTCCGAAACAAAATTGCACCAATATTGGACACATTCTAATATTGGTGTTTTTTTATGCTCAAAATTAAATTTTGACTCTGTAAAATGTGAAATTTCCAAAGTCAAAAAAATGATGATATCACAATTCTAGATTTTATAAAAAATTAAAGGTAAAAGCCCTGTAGAATCCTTTAAAATGGCAGGAAATCTAATTTCAGAACGTAATTATCCTTTAGAAACACATAATTGGACAATCGTTAAACGTTCGGTTTTCTGTTAAACGATTCTGTTGAGCTTCTTTAATTACATCATGAAACTTATTTTTATAGGGCTTAGAACCGTTTAAAACTTCATAAGGCGTAGTTCCACATAAATCGCCTGGATAACGCTTGTGGTTGTAATATATCATGAAGTTGTCAAGATCTTTAATATGTTGCTCAACGTTAACAGATAATTTCCTTTGCATGTATTCAGTTTTATAAATACTATGTGTACTTTCTGACATACTGTTTGAAAAAGGAAACTCAAAAGTTTTAGCCGTAATTTTTCTAACCGCAGGTGGTGCAGTTAAATCATTAATCCAATCTAAAACTACACCTTTATTTTCGCTACCACCATCAGTTAAGATATTAATTGGATTCTGAGCATCTAGTAAATTATATTTAGCAAAAGTTTTCTCTAATAATTCACGAATAAAATGGCTGTTAGCACTACCGCTCGTAGATTTGTAATGTAATAAACTTCTTGAAAAATTGTCTTTAACAAAAGCGACACGTTGTATGCCGTCATTTTGAGTTTGTATAAGAGTAACGTCAATATGTAACCATTCAAATACATCATTAGCTCTAAACCCAATGTGTTACTTAATTTTGGGTTTCTTTTTTTGTTTAACATAGCCTGTTAAATCCGCATATTTAAAAAATGTTGATATACCACAAGCTAAAACACCATCTCGCAAAGCGGAGTAATAAAGTGTAGTTTTAGTTTTTCCAAAATTTTTAATATGACTTACAATATCTTCAATAACAGAAACTTCCTTATAAGTTAATTGATTGGGGTGTTGTTTAAAGCATTTACCAATTTTACTAGCCGTGCATTTTTCTTTTTTTCTATGTCTGTAAAACCAGTTTTTACTTACTCCAAATAAGTGACAAGCGGTACTAATATTTAGTTTACCTTGTTTTGCAATTTTAGCAATGGCATTTGAAATTTCAAGTTTATGTTTTTTAACTAATTTTTTATTGTCTTCAATTTCTGAAATTACACTTTTGTAGCCATTACTTAGCGTACACATAAACTTCATGGCAGATTTTAGATGTTTATTCTTCAGTACATCTTTGATTTGGTCAAAGTCATCAATATAAGCTTCAGCCATTTCAAAACCATAATAATTTGTATGATTAAACCTATCCCAATTTCGTTTCGTATTTCTAGGGATTTTAGCTAGTTCCTCAACCGATAACATTTTACTGTGATACATTAAAATAACCAAAGGATGGTATCTGTTTTTGTAAGTGTTCATAGGGTGTTCAAAAACAAAATCTACGTTATGTATTGTAGAATTTACCGCAAATGTATTAATACTTAAAATAAAATGTAGTAACGAAATAAGATTTTCATTCGAGTTATCAATATTTTGAGATGGGTGCTCAATAAAATTATTATCTTTGCCATCACCTATGAGAAATATGCTAATCATCTTTTTTACTTTTACTGTTAATTTGTCATTTAGTCAAGAATATTCTGAGTTACGTCACATTCAAAATGATAGTTTCAGAGTAGACTTTTACGTATCTACAGATCATAAAAAAATACGACATAAAGATACTGTGATTTACGGGTGGTATAAGTCAAAAAAAGTAATGTTTACTCAAGGTCAGTCGAGTGGAAATATATTAAACGGAAGTTATAAAAAATATTACTCAGCTGGTCAGTTAGCTGAATTTGGAAACTACAAATATGGTTTGAAAGTTGGAAAATGGCAAACTTGGAATGAAAAAGGTTTATTGATTTCGATATCAAATTATAAAAAAGGGCAACTGCATGGTAAATATTTCAATTATGAAAATGGGAGTTTAGCACATGTGGATAAATATAGAAGAGGTAAATTAAAAGTTGCCAAAGAAAAAAAAGAAAGAATTAAAACTGAAAAGGAACCCAAACTTAAAAAGGAAACAAATGGGTCATTTTTTAATAAATTGTTTAAAAAGGAAAAAGAAGAATCGTCTTCAGCCATTAAAGAGGAAAAAGAGAAAAAAAGGAAATGGTTTTCAAAAAAAGATAAAACGGAGAAAGAAGTAAAAACAAGCAAAAAGTCTAAAGTATCTAAAAAATAAGATATGTCTAAGATTGGTTATAGAGTCAAATCATCTGCCATGTTTTATGCTTTGTTTTTATTGTCAATAGTTTCTATTGTTATTGCAGGTTTATTTCAATTGTCATCTTTAAATCAACAATTAGAATTTAAATTAGAATTAGAATCAATTTTAGTTAATAATTCAAAATCAGGTTTAGTATATGCAAAAGCTTATTTTCAAGAGTTGCCATCAAATCAAGAAACTACTATTCGTTTATTTGATAAAGGGATAGATTCTGTTGTGATTTCAAAACGAAATTGGGGAGGGTATCAAATAATTGAAAGTAAAGCTGTTCATAATTCAAACTCTTTTACAAAAGTTGTTCTTGTTGGTAGTCAAGATGAAACCCAATTATCAAATTTATATTTAGCAGATCAAGGCCGTCCATTGTCTTTATGTGGTAAAACAAGGTTAGAAGGGAGTTGTTTATTACCAAAATCGGGTATCAAAAGAGCTTATATATCAGGTCAAAATTATCAAGGTACAGATTTAATATATGGTTCAAAACACGATTCAAAAAAACAATTGCCAAAAATAAATGATGAGTTGATTTTAAATTTGAATTTATCATCTGGTCAAAAACAAGAATGGAATAATGATATTGAAGATTTAAAAGTGCCATTTGATTCCATTGGGATTCATTTATTTTCAAATAATCCTATTTATATAAATTCACAAACATTGAAAGGGCAAATTGTTGTTGAATCTGCTGATTCAATAGTTGTCTCTTCTAATTCAGTGTTAGCAGATGTAATTTTAAAAAGTCCTAAAATTATAATAGAAGAGAACTTTAGGGGTAGTTTTCAATGTTTAGCAAACCAAAATATAAGTATAGAAAAAAATGTAGTTTTAGAGTATCCGTCAGTATTAGGGTTAGTTGAAACAAAGAACGGATTAAAAGCGTCATCAATTTATATATCAACCAATGTTCAACTAATTGGAAGTGTTTTTTTATTGAGTGAATCTCCAGATTTTAGAAAACCTATAAAATTAAGTGTAGAGGAAGAATCAATTATTAATGGATTTGTTTATTGTGATGGACAAACTGAATTAAAAGGAACAATTAATGGATCGCTTTATACTAAAAGTTTTTATTTAAAAACAGCTTCATCTGCTTATCAAAATCATTTGTTAAACGCTAAGATTTCTGACAACTTACCAGATGAATTTATTTCAATTCCCCTATTAGAACAGTCAAATAGGATTAAAACAATAAAATGGTTAAATTAAAAGCATTTACATTGTTCGATAGTCTAATTGCTGTTACTATTACAGCAATTATTATGAGTACTTTGTCTTTATCCTATGGCTACTTAATTGATTCTGACAAACCAATGGGTAGTATGGTAGCACAAGCCGAACTACCTAAATTATTAAATAATTTAAAAGAATCAAAGTCCTATTTTAATGAAAGTATAGATAAAGAGGCCTATAAAATTGAACAAATTGTAGAGCAGTACAAAGGCAATACTAAATTGTTTTTGGTTACGTTTAATATCATTGTCAATTCGAAAATCACGTATTCAGAACAGCATTTAATAGAGAATGAAGAGCGTTAATCAAAATATAAAATCGTTTACGCTAATGAGCGTTTTGGTAGGTATGGTTATATCTGGTTTAATGATCGGCTTTGTCTATTCTATTTATACTAATCTGAATCAGATGACCTATAATTATCAATCTATTCATACCAGTATTAATGCCTTTAATATTGCTAAGGCAGACTTAAAAAGAGAAATTGAATTAGCAGATAAAATAGCACCCTATCCAAATGGTTTTGTTTTAGAACAAAAGAATAATACAATACAGTATTATGTAAAAGAAAGCCAATTAATAAAAAAGGAAAAGGCTAATGAATTGATCATTTTTGAAAATATTGAAACGATTAAATTGTCTAATAAAACTGAAAACAATAAAGAAGTATTATCATCAATTAGAATTGATTTTTTAGTAGAAAAACAAGTCATTCCGTTTTATATTTACGCTATTAACGATTTACAAAACAAACTAAATTTAAGCTTAATACATGAGTAGCCCTAATAATCAATATCAAGTGAAAACTGCTACTAAAAGTAAATCAGCTAAATCGGTTTTAGATAGAGAAATTCAACTGTTTAATAAATTTACAGATAAGAAGAAAGAAGCGTTTTATAATGATTTAGAAACTCTTGTAAAAGCAGGGGTAGATTTAAAAAAATCATTTGAAATTATTTTAGAAGAACAAGAGGGGCAAAAGGATGAAGAATTTTACAATGGCATATATCAAGATATTCTGTCAGGTAAATCATTGGCTGATTCATTAAAGGCATCTGGTAAGTTTTCTGAGTATGAATACTACAGTATTGTAATTGGAGAAGAATCAAATTTACTAGTTGAAATTTTAAATGAATTAAAACTATTTTTCAAAAAGAAAACGGATTTAAAAAAACAAATCACTTCAGTGTTGTCTTACCCAACATTTGTTTTAGTTGCTACTATCGGAATCGTTTACTTTTTGTTAACCTCATTAGTGCCAATATTTTCTAAAATATATAAACAATTTGACAGTGAATTACCTGCTTTAACCAAAACTGTAGTTTATGTATCAGAACATATTTTTTACTTTATGGGAATTGGTTTCGCATGTATGTTGGGAGTAATTGTTTTGGTTTATACACAAAAATCTAAAGTTTGGTTTAGAGATATAACATCACAAATGGCACTGAAAATACCTGTATTGAATCGTTACTTAAAAAAAGTTCATATTACGAGAATAACAAGTTCTTTACAGTTATTATTGTCCGCTAACACACCGCTCATAAAATCCTTAGCTTTAACTAGAAAAATGAATTCGTTTTATCCGCTTGATTCTATTTTAGATGATGTAATAAATCAAGTGACTAAAGGAAGTAGTTTGCATGAAGTATTGAAAAAACATTCCTTTTTTCCAGGAAGATTTATATCTTTGGTCAAAGTTGGCGAGGAGACAAATGAATTAGATACTATGTTGTCAAAACTATCTACCCAATACTATGAAGAGTTAGAGCATCAAACAAAAATAATTAGTAAAATAATGGAGCCATTAATGTTGTTATTAATAGGCGGATTTGTAGGTGTGATTCTTATTGCCATCTATTTACCATTATTTAACTTAAGTAATATTATATAAATTATGAATACGAATAAATATAGAGTGAATGCTTTTACACTTTTTGAAATATTAATAACTTTTGCGTTGATTGGTATTATGTTTATGTTGGTTTTACCTAATCAAGCGTCTAACGTGGCAAAAGCAAAAGCGTTAGAAGCCCAAAGCATGTTAAATCATGTGTATATGTTAGAGAAAAATCATTTTTACATGTATTCAAAATATTCTTCAAATTTAGAAGATGTTGGATTTGAACAAGCTTTGTTAGTTACTGAAGGTGGTTCGGCTAACTATAAAATTGTAGTAGAAAACGCAAGTACATCTTCATTTACATTAAAAGCAGAATCTGTTGTTGATTTTGATGCAGATGGACAATTAAATGTATGGCAAATAGATCAAAATAAAATATTAAAAGAAACAGTTAAAGATTAATGGTTCTAACAGTTTTACATATTGTATTAATACTAAGTCTTTTGTTTTGCGTCTATCAAGACGTGAAAGATAGAACCATTCATTTAATATGGTTTGGTCTAATTCTATTAACCACATTATCTATTAATTATTTGAAAGGAAATAACTGGGCAGATCCATTATTTGCTATGCTATTTTTAACTATTAACATAGGGGTGCTATTTCTGTATGTTAGTTTTAAAAATAAAAAGAGAATAAATATTTTTGATAACCACTTAGGATTAGGAGATATTCTGTTTTTTGTGGCTATTATGCCTCTATTTTCGTTAAGGAATTTTGTGTTGTATTTTATTTTAGGAATGATAGTAAGTATGATTTTACATTTATTTTTCAATAGATTTCAAAAACATTTAACAATTCCATTAGCCGGTTATTTATCACTATTTTTAATTTCAATAGAATCGTATTCAATCATTACTTCTAATTATTCATTTTTAAAAATTGATATAATATGAAGGGACTAAACATTTCTACTGAAATTCAGCAGTTAATCACATCTGATATTGCTTGGCAATATTCAATTATTCCTATTAGTAAAAAAGGTAATATTGTTACGTTTTATGGTGTTCAAAACTCTAATTTAGAAGACGCCATTGAAGAACTTGAAATACTAACACCTTGGAAGGTTGAGATTACACCAATAGAAGAGACCGAAATAAAGAAGCTATTAGGTAAGTATTATAGAAAATCTGGACAAAAAGACAAATCAAACTTTAGTTTAAATAATGAATCTTCAGATTTTTTAATTAGAATCATTAATGAAGCAAAAGCAGTTGGTTCGTCAGATATTCATTTAGAAATATATGAGGAGGAAGCTAGGATAAGAATAAGAATTGATGGGGCGTTACAAGAGAAATATAGAATAGAGTTAGCCGATTATCCTGAGTTGATTAACAAAATTAAAATAAAATCGAATTTAAACATTACTGAAAAAAGGTTGCCTCAAGATGGCCGAATTAGTTTTGAGAATTTTGATGTAAGAGTTTCAATTCTACCAACACTACATGGCGAGAAAATTGTACTTAGAATTTTATCTAGGGATGCTTCACAAATTAATTTAGATGCGTTAGGGTTTTTAGAAGAAGAGAAGATATTATATTTAGAAGGTGTAAATAGGTCAAATGGAATTGTATTGATTTCAGGGCCAACAGGTTCAGGAAAAACAACAACTTTATACGCTACCCTTAAATTATTAAATAAAGAAAAAACGAATATAGTTACTGTTGAAGATCCTATTGAATATACATTAAAAGGAGTTAATCAGGTTCAATTAAAAGAAAATATTGGATTGACCTTTTCATCAGCATTAAGATCGTTTTTAAGACAAGATCCTGACATTATTATGTTAGGAGAGATTAGAGATGCAGAAACTGCTCAAATGGCAATTAGAGCGGCTCAAACAGGGCATTTAGTGTTATCTACTATACATACTAACTCGGCATGGGGAACCATTGCTAGATTAATTGATATGGGAGTGCCACCTTATTTATTAGCGGCAACCATAAATACATCAGTAGCACAAAGATTGGTAAAGGTACTTTGTCCATCTTGTAAAAAGAAAGAAGTGTTAACTACATTAGATTTACCTAAGAATTTTAGAGACAGAAAATTGGAAAAACATTTTGTTCCAGTGGGGTGTGAAGATTGTAATTACAGCGGTTATGTTGGACGAAAAGCTATTTATGAAGTCATTACAATTGATACTGAATTGTCAAATAAAATTAAAGAAGGCGAGTTAAAAATTGATGAATTTTTAGCTAAAAAAGGAATTAAAAAAATTAATGAAAAAGCATTCAGTTTATTGGAAGATGGTACAACATCTTTAGAAGAGGTTTATGCTTTATTAACTACCCTATGATATTATGAAGTACTATATATTATTAATTATATTGTTTATTAATTCATTAACCAGTTTTGGTCAGATGTCTATTGAAGAAGTGTCTTCAAAATTGGATGAATTAGCAAAAAAACAAATTGGATTAACGGAAAAAGTGGAAGTAAATATTTCTGGAATTCCCTTGTCAAGTTTCATTACTACAATTGCATCAGAACATAACTTAAATGTGAGTGTAGATAACGATTTGAAAAAAGTTATAGTTTCTAATTTCTATGACGCTTTAGTAAAGGATGTATTTATTTTTCTAATTAAAAAATATAATTTAACAGTTGAATTTACAGGAACCATAATTGCTTTTAAATCAACACCTACAGCACCAATAGAAAAAACTGTTTATAAGCCGAAAAATATAGATGTTTCTTATAAAAAAGAGAATACTTTTTTAAGCATGGACTTAAAGCATGACTCTTTGTCTAGAGTAGTAGAAGCGATTACAAAAGTATCTGGTCATAATGTAATTCTGGCTCCAGACGTGAAAGAGAAATTAGTTTCAATTTACATTGAAAACAGACCGTTTCCAAGTGCAATTGAAATGATGGCAAAGTCAAACGGGTTATTAGTTGAAAAGGATATGGATGATGTGTATTATTTATCTAAGAATAACATTAAAAAACCAAATAATTCAAGTAAAAATAATAGGTCGAATAGTGGAGGTAGACAAAATGGTTCTAATTCGACTGACTTTAAATTAGAACTAAATGGAAGTGATAAAATTGACATTGAGGCAAATGAAGTTCCAATTAGTGATATTATAAATCAAGCAACTGAATTAACAGGAGAACATTTTTTTATGTATGATGTTCCAGATGGAAATACGTCTTTATCTGTTGAAAATGTGTCTTATGAAACATTACTAAATAACATTTTAAAAGGAACAGAATTCACATTTAAAAAAGAAGATAATTATTTTGTAATTGGTAATAGAAATACTGAAGGGTTAAGAATGTTTGAGCTGATTCAATTAGAAAATAGATCAATTGAAACCGCTAAAGATTTAATTCCAGCTGATTTATTAAGAGGGCTAGAGTCAAAAGAGTATATCGAATTAAATGGATTTATGGTGTCAGGACCTTATGTTCAAATTCAAGAGTTAAAAAGTTTTTTAAGGGCGATTGATGTAGTTGTACCAATGGTTCAAATTGATATTATTATAGTACGTACAAGTAAATCAAATTCTCTAGAAGTTGGATCAAAAGCAAGGTTAAATGATAAACCTACAACTACTTCTGGACAAGTACATCCGGGAATAGAATTAGATTTAGGCGCACAAACGATAAATGGTTTGATTAAGGCGTTTAATGGATTTGGATTATTAAATTTAGGATTAGTAAAACCAAATTTTTATGCATCACTTACAGCTCTAGAAAAAAATGGTTTTTTAGATAAAACATCTACACCTAAAATATCTGCTTTAAATGGACATGAGGCTAATTTAGTAATAGGTACCACTGATTATTATGAGCAAAATCAAACCTCAATTACGAATACAAATACAGGTAATAATATTGCTCAATCTAGAGTGTATATTCCAACTGAAGCTAATCTATCAATTACTGTAAAACCGTTTGTTTCTGCTGATGAATATGTCACATTAGAAGTGAAAGTCGAACAAAGTGACTTTGTGGAAAGACTAGCACCTGAAGCGCCTCCTGGGAAAACATCTGAGTCTTTTGAATCATTGATAAGAATGAAAAATGGTGAGATGATTTTGATTGGTGGACTAGAAAGAAAAGAGAAGAATGAATCAGGAGAAGGGGCACCTCTTTTATCAAGAATTCCAGTTATAAAGTGGTTTTTCAGTGGTAGAACAAAAGTAAAAGAGAAATCAAAATTACATATTTTTATTAAGCCAACAGTTTCGTACTAAAAGTGAATATTAATTTAGGACATATCAATAAAATTGCTTCTGTTTCTGTTATCTTAAAAGATGATGGTTATGTTTTTAATGTGGTAGTTTTAAAAAGGAAGAATAAACTATTACAAATTGTAAAACAAGCTAGTTATGTTCATTCAGTTGAAGAATTATTAAAAATTACAGGTAAGTATTGTAGCTTTATTTTACACTTTTCTGGTAAAGGAGTCTTAAATAAGAAGGTAGAAAATAGAACGAATTATAGATCTAAAATTTTCATGAATACGAATCTAGAAGATTTTTATTTTACTGACTTTGTTTCAGAAGAATTTGTCTTTACATCTGTAATTCGAAAAAATGTAGTGCAAGAAATAATAGATTTGTTTAATGTTAAATTGAATCATATTATTGGTGTATCATCCGGTCCTTTTATTACGAATATACTAAAGTCTCAAATTATTGGTAATTCAATAGTAGTTAATGACTTTGAGTTATTGTTTGAAAAGCAAGAATTAATAGGGTATGAAAAGTTAAAACAAGATAAAGTAAAAAGTTATTTAATTGATAACAAAAAGGTGAATCAAAATGAATTGTCAGCAGTTGCTCATGCTTCACTTTTTTTTCTTCTTAATGACAATTTTATTCTACCACTAGATGACATGTTCTCATCTTCAAAATTAGAAACAGAACAAAAAAATATTTTTATACGATTTGGAGCTTTCATGCTCATCTTTTTCATAGTAATATTATTAGGGAATATGATTTATTTAGATAGTCTTAATAAAAGGATTAACGTCAATTATATGGAGTTATCGTTATCTGAAGAAACGCTAAATCAGGTCGGTAAACTATCAGAAGAAAAAAATAGGAAAGAAAAAATGTTATCTTCATCTGGATTGATGAATAAACAATTTTTATCTTTCTTTTTGAAAGAACTTTCAAACTCATCACCAAATGAAATTGTATTTGATAAAGTTTCGATAAGACCGTATTCTAATGAAGTCAAGAAGAATTTTAAAATTGAAATAAAAGAAAATATAGTTTATGTTTTGGGAGAAACTCAGACCAGTAAAGTATTGTCCGAATGGATTGAACAACTTAATCAAAAAGAGTGGATTGGTGAAATAGACATATTAAATTATATTTATAGTAAAGGAAGAGGTGAGTTTGAATTAAAAATAGAGATAATTAATGTTTGATAATTATACATTTAAACAAAAGAATCGTGCGTTGTTGGTAATATTTATATTGCTAGCTTTTGCTTCCTATAAACGTTCTTTTGTTTTGTCTATTATTGCAAATGAGGAAATTAAACAACAAGAATTAAACTTGTCTAAGGTAGACAATTCAGAAGAAAGTCTACAACAGTTAATTTATTCAATTTCTAGTTTAGATAAAACAATAGGTAAAACCAATTTAAAACCAGATAAAATTCAGCAGGAAATACTGAATGCTCTAGCCACTTATTCGAAAACCTACCATGTGAATTTAGAATCAATTGAAGAAACGCATAGTTATAAAAATGTTGATTTTTCTGTTTTGTCTAGTGAAGTTATATTGGAAGGTAGATTTAATAATATGACTAAAATGATTTATGATTTAGAGTTAAATTTTGAATTTGCTAGATTAATAAATGTCGAATTTTATAAAAAGAAAATATTAAGTACAAAAAAAACAAAATTATATGCAAAAATATTATTTCAACACTATCACCAAATATAGTTTAATATTAGGTTTGATTCTTGCTTTTAATTCATGTAATGCTATTTTTGAAAATGACATTACTAAAAAGAAGGTGAATTTAATTTTACCTCAAAATGGTCAAGTGTTTTCAACTAACCAAGTTAATTTTAAGTGGCAAGAGTTAGAAGGTGCTACCTGTTATCGAATAGAAATTGTTTCACCATCTTTTTCTAATTTAGAAAACTTTGTTTTGGATAGTTTGGTTACTGGAGATACTTATTCTTTTATTTTGAATCCAGGTGAATACCAATTTCAATTAAGAGGAGAAAATTCAGGATACCAATCTTTATATACTGGTCCTTATTTAATTACAATTGATAGTATTTCAGACTTAACAGATAAAACGTTATCACTGTCAAGCCCTGTTGAAAATTATTATACAAATAGCACAAATATTATATGTAATTGGGCAGAACTTTATGCTGCTGATACATATGAATTTCAATTAAGAGAAGGCTCTGATTTTTCGTTGTCAACAACGCCTATTTATAATAAGACTGATATTTATTCTACAACATACACTATTCCAGAAAACTATTTAGAAGAAGGAGAATATTCATGGGGAATTAAAGCACATAATCAAAATTCATCTTCAGATTTTACATCAAGTAATTTTTCTATAGACTTAACTAGTCCAAATGATGTTGTTTTAGTAACTCCTGCAGATGATGCTACTACTACTTCCTCAACAGTTGTATTCAAATGGAATTCAGGTGTAGATTCAGGAATTGCACAGTCACCAGTTTCAACAACTATTGAATTTTCTACAGATTCTTTGTTTGTCACATTATATAATGAGGGTAATATCGATTACAAAAATATCACAACTGATAGTTTAGAACTTACCTTAACTCCAGATGAATATTGGTGGAGAGTTTATGCTGTAGATGAGGCAGGAAATGAAAGTGAATTTGATTCGGAAATAAGAAAAATAATTATTCCATAATGAAGAAATCATTAAATATTAAAAATGTAATTGCATTACTTGCTGTATTATTGGTTTGGGGATATCTTATGAAATCTAAATTTGGTTTCTTTGAAACTGAAGATGAATATAATTCATATTCAGAGTATTCAATAACGCCATTAATGAAGCAATACAATAAAGATACCTTTGAATTAAACTTAACAGCTAAAGATCCATTTTTAGGAGGTAAGAATTTTAAAGTGAAAAGTAATTCAACTCATAATTCTCAATCACGATCACGTTTAAAAGTACAAAGTATAAGCCAACCAATAAAAGATATAAAGAGATGGCCTAGTATTGCATATTTTGGATATGTTAAAAACAGAACAAAAGGGAAGCAAGCTTGTATAGTGCAGATCAATGGTAGTACATTTAAAATGTTCTTAAATTCAAAAAATAGTGAAGTAGTTTTAAAAACGATTTATAAAGATTCGATTAGAGTTAGTTTTAATGATGCAGTGAAAACAATATTTAAAAAATAATATAAAACTGTTGACATGTGTTTATTTAATATTTTTTCAGTTTTTGTTCCAGCTACTAAAGGTAGATTTAAAAGTACACTTTTGATATAGTTAATTGGAGGCGTTCCATTCTGTTAATGTAATGATATTTCTTGGCTTTTTTTGAGAAATTATTTTTCTTCTCAATTAATAGTTGTTATGTTATTTCATTTAGCATTCGTTAAACTACTGTTCAAGAAGAACCTGTAATTGCGTGACATAGCAACATTCATGATACAAACTTGTGAGTACACCATTTTTTTTACTGGTCATTCTTCAACGAGAAATGATCATAAGATGTTTTAAACATTTTAAAGGTTTAAATTGTGGTGATGATTGAAAAGTCCACTCCGTATTTAATAATAGTCCACTTTTTGTTTTCGTGTCATAAAACAAAAAAGCCTTGAAGATAATATCTTCAAGGCTTTTAGTGTGGTGATGGACGGGTTTGAACCGCCGACACATGGATTTTCAGTCCATTGCTCTACCAACTGAGCTACATCACCTACTGCGTTTGTGGGTGCAAAGATATACATGATT
>Ga0209396_1000894_pt1 | contig 34469 bp, 24 predicted proteins | sample GOMGulsemesocosm_6_FD_184638 | JGI IMG/M metagenome (GOLD analysis project Ga0209396, IMG submission 184638) | Methane-oxidizing microbial communities from mesocosms in the Gulf of Mexico - GOM8C Gulf of Mexico (SPAdes) (version 2) | ecosystem: Environmental > Aquatic > Marine > Cold seeps...
CCACTAGCAAGAATAAATAGCGCAAGAAGAAATATTGAATAGCTATGTTGTGAGGCCGCAGGATAAAAAGTGAAACACCCTATAGCAGCAATGACTAAACCTAAAACAATTCCTTTTTGATAACCTATTGATTTAATAATTTTTCCAGCAGGAATCGATACAATAAAATATGCTCCGAAAAAGCAAAACTGCACCAGCATGGCTTGAGTATAGGATAAATTAAAAACACTTTTTAAATGAGGAATTAAAATATCATTTAAACAAGTAATAAAACCCCACATAAAAAATAATGACGTTAAAGATAATAATGCAAAACGATAATTTTCTTGTCCATTATTGTTTTCTTGAGATGCTTGATTGCTAAGTGGATTATTAACCATTGTATTCCTCCTGACAAAGTCATTACCGTTTATAGGCATGCTTATTTATTGTTTTAATCAAATGTAATTTATCGTCTTAAAGATGTTTAATGAATAAAAAACATCAAGAAGAGTTTAAAAGCTATTGACCTTTTCTGTAGAACACATTAACCTAAATGTAAGCGCTTTCACAGTAATTTTTACTGGTATAAGCGTATTTTTTAACATCAGCTTGTAAGCGCTTCCAGACATATAATAGTGAAAGCCAAAGTATACCTGTTTACCAAGGATAGAAAAAAGATGAATACGTTTGCATTACCAATGAATTCGAAAATGCTAAAAAAAGACTTTACCTATGGTGTCGCGACAGCGTCATTTCAAATAGAGGGGGCTTCAGATAAAAGACTACCTTGTATATGGGATACTTTTTGTGCAAAAGAAAATACTGTTGTCGACGGTTCAAACGGCGATATCGCCTGTGATCACTATAACCTGTGGCAAGACGATATTGAGCTAATTTACTCACTAGGTGTCGATGCCTATAGATTATCTATTTCGTGGCCAAGAGTTATCACTGAGTCAGGTGAGCTTAATGCAACAGGTGTTGATTTTTATCTCGGCATTTTAAATGAACTTAAAAAGCGAAATATTAAAGCCTTTGTTACTTTGTATCACTGGGATTTACCTCAACATATTGAAGATAATGGTGGCTGGCTCAATAGAGAAACCGCTTATAAATTTAAACATTATGTCGATTTAATCACAAAAGCCTTCAGAGGCCTTGTTCATTCGTATGCCACACTAAACGAACCTTTTTGCAGTGCATATTTGGGTTATGAAGTTGGCGTTCACGCACCGGGATTAGTAGGCAGAGAAAACGGAAAAAAAGCCGCTCATCATCTATTACTTGCCCATGGTCTCGCTATGTCGGTATTAGCCAAAAATAGCCCTGACTCCCTTAATGGTATTGTATTAAATTTTACCCCTGCTTATTCTATTGATGATAAGAGTGACAATATTATCGCAGCGTCTTTTGCAGATGACTACTTCAATCAATGGTATATCAAACCTATTTTCGACGGTAAATACCCAGAAATAATGCAGCAACTCCCTGGGAACTGTCATCCGGATATTCATCCTGAGGATATGAAAATAATTTCTCACCCTGTCGATTTTTTAGGGGTTAATTTTTATACCCGTGCGGTATATAAAGCCTCTGACTCTGGTTATTTTGAAGAGTTGCCCGCTACGGGTAAGCTGACGGATATAGGCTGGGAAGTTTATCCACGGGCATTTAGCGAGTTATTGATATCATTAAATGAACGTTACGATCTGCCTCCTATTTATATCACTGAAAATGGTGCAGCCATTGATGACAAAATGACTAGTAATGAAGTTATTGACCAAGATAGAATTGATTATTATCAACAGCATTTATTAGCGGTTAACGAAGCCATTGAAAGTGGCGTAAACATTCAAGGCTATTTCGCCTGGAGCTTAATGGATAACTTTGAATGGGCAGAAGGCTACTTAAAACGATTTGGCATTGTATATGTTGATTATGATAGCCAAAAAAGAACAATAAAAAACAGTGGTCACGCGTATAAAACGCTCATCAGTAATCGCTAACTCAGAATAACAAGAATAGGAAATGTAATGAATAAACTGCCATATTATGAAAAAGTGGGTTACGCCATGGGAGATGCTGCAGCCAATTTAGTTTGGCGTGGCGCTTTAGCCTATTTGGCCGTTTTTTATACAGATACCTTTGGGTTAACCGCTGCCGCCGCTGCCATGCTGTTTTTAGTGGTACGTTTAACTGACGGTGTTACCGATATTATCATGGGCATGATTGCTGACAGAACGAATACACCTTGGGGCAAGTTTCGCCCTTGGATTTTATGGTCGACACCCTTTTTAGCTTTATTCATGGTGCTTTGTTTTACTACACCTGAGTTCAGTTATACCAACAAACTCATCTATGCCTACGCGACTTACATTGGCTTAACACTCGCTTATACCGTGAATAATGTTCCCTACTCTGCCTTAATGGGTGTAATGACACCAAGCAATACTGAACGCACTAGCCTTTCAGGTTTTCGCTTTGCCGGTGCCTTTGCTGGGGGGTTATTGGTTATGGGATTTTTACCCGATTTAGTTGCCTACTTTGGTAATGGTAATGACGCTCAAGGTTATCAGTACACTATGTACTTATTTGCTGCTTTGTTGACGGGATTAATGCTAATAACCTTTTTCACGACAAAAGAGCGTGTCACATCTACTGTTGATAAATCTCATAGTTTAAAGTCAGAATTAATTGATTTAAGTAAAAATTTACCTTTTATTATTTTGCCTTTATTAGCAATTACTTTATTTTTCTATTATCGAAATTTCTACACTGGCCTATTCTTCTTTGCTGTTGCATTCGTTATGTGGCGACTGATCAAACGTCTGTTAAATGAAGAGTCTAAAAATTTAAGTGGCACCCAACAAGATATGATGGACTTATTAACCAACAAACCTTGGTTAATATTATTAGGCATGGGATTTTTAACCATGATGTTCAATGGTATCAAATATGGCGTCATTGCTTATTATTTTAAATACCAAGTTGGTGATGAATTAATGGCAGGTAAATATTTTATCGGTCTACTTTTAGTCTCAATCTTAGGCGCTTTGTGCACTGGATATTTAGCAAGAAAATTAGGAAAACAGAAACTTTTCATTATTGCTTTATTATCGAGTGGTGTACTAACAGCCGGCTTCTATATGGTACCCGCTGGGAATATTCAAGCCATTTTTGTTTTAGGCTGCTCTGCTGAATTTTTTGCTGCCATGATGCCAACCTTATTTTTCACAATGTTAGGTGATTGTGCCGATTACTCTGAATGGAAAAATGGTCGCAGAGCGACAGGATTAATATACTCTGCTGGCACTTTTGTTCAAAAAACAGGTGGCGGGTTTGCCGGTGCATTAGTTTTAGTAGTGCTAGCAGGTTACGGCTACAATGGTATGGATAAAAGCACTATTGATGGTGCATTACCGGGCATGCAATTACTGATGAGTTGGATCCCTGCTGCTTTTGCTTTTGCGGCTGCCGCTTTAATGATGTTCTATCCACTTTCCTGTACTAAAAACCAACAAATCTCTGAAGACCTAGGGGAGAAGCGCAACCCAATAGCCACTAATTAATCGAGTTAGTAAAAAAACCTCATTAATTTTGGTAACTTTCATCTTCAACTAGTTAATGCATTAATCTATGTGGTATTATTTTCTTAATACCACATTCCCACTACCCGTACTAACAGGACGTTCATGGCTACTATTTACGAAGTTTCTAAACTTGCAGGCGTTTCCTTAGCGACTGTGTCTCGGGTAATGAATAAAAATGCCAAAGTCAGTGAAAAAACCCGTATAAAAGTTGAAGACGCCATGAAAGAGTTAAGCTATCGTCCTAACTCAATTGCACAGTCACTTGCTTCGAGTCGCTCTAATAGTATTGGCGTTTTAGTTTCTGAATTGAGCGGACCTTTCTTCGGTCAAATGATGGCAGGTATTGAGTCAGAATTAAGAGCAGCCGGTAAGCATGTTATTATTACCACGGGACACAGTGAAGAGGAAAAAGAAAAAGATGGTATTGAATTCCTCATCAGCCGCAATTGTGATGCGTTAATTATTCACGTTGAAGCCGTAAGCGACGACTATTTAATAGAATTAAGTAAAGGTAAAATCCCCGTATATTTAATGAGCCGACATGTCGATGAACTAGTCGATTATTGTATTAGTTTAAACAATGAGCTTGGCGGTTATCTTGCTACAAAAGCTTTAATTGATTTAGGCCATAAAGATATCGCCTACATAGCTGGTCCACAATTTAAAGCAGATGCGAGTAGTCGTCTGATTGGTCATAAAAAAGCACTTGCTGAACAAAGCATCCCCTTTTATGAAAACCTTCTTTACATTGGTGACTTTAAAGAGACTGGCGGCAGCGAAGGGTTAAAGCATTTCATCGACAAAAAGGTCTCTTTTTCAGCCATTATTTGTGCCAATGATGAAATGGCCTCTGGGTCGATGAAGTACGCAAGAGAGCACGGATTTAACTTGCCGGAAGATTTATCTATTATGGGTTACGATAATGTTAATTTTGCTAATTACCTCTACCCTAAACTCACAACAATCGATAACCCGGTACATGAAATGGGAAGAATGAGCGCGAAGCTCGTTTTACAGAATGTTTATAAAGTTAAAGACTTAAACATTCAACATGTCTTTTCACCTAGTTTAATATCGAGAAAGTCAGTGGTCCTGTTTCAACCTTAAAGCTGTACCTATGCAGGCCGACTGATTTTATGAGTAACCCTAATATATATTTTTCGACATGTTACTTTTGAAAGCATTACATAAACTAGTTTTTATAAAACTATCAATGACACTTGTTAGTTTCCTTCTATTACCTACGATTAAAATAGTTACTATTAGCCAAGTATAACGGACGTTCAGCAGTTTTATCTATTGCCTGTGTTAGTGTAATATCTACAAAATGCCTAATAGTCATACATTTATATTTATTTAAAAAACAATACGCACGAACCTAAAGATGAGTAAATTAAGTATTTCTCTTCCAGACGAGTTACTTGCTAACAGTTTAATAGTTTAATAGTTTTTTTATGACTCATTAATAAATCTAAAAGTAGCGAAGAGTTTGTAAATTAAACATATAATGAATAGAAATGACAACTTACAAATGACAAGAAAACATACAACGATTCTTTTAAAGATTTGCTTTTAAAGAGATAAATATGACATCAGAGAACAATAATGAATATTACCGAACAACCTAGTATTTTGTGGCACGATTATGAAACATTCGGTATATCACCGAAGTTTGATAAACCTTCTCAGTTTGCAGGTATTCGCACCGATCTAGATTTAAACATCATAGGCAAGCCTGAGATGTTTTATTGTCGGCCGCCGCAAGATTATCTACCTCAACCGGAGGCATGTTTAGTAACGGGCATTACGCCACAGAAAGCTCAACAAGACGGTTTGTCTGAAGCCGACTTTGCTGCACGTATACATACTCTGTTTACTCAGCCAAATACCTGTGTCGCCGGTTATAACAATATTCGTTTTGATGATGAATTTACCCGCTATCTGCTTTATCGTAATTTTTACGACCCGTATGCTCGGGAATGGCAAAATGGTAATTCGCGTTGGGATATTATCGATATGGTTCGCGCATGTTATGCGCTTCGTCCTGAAGGTATAAACTGGCCTACCGTTGAGCGTGATGGCGAGCAAGTGGTAAGTTTTCGTCTTGAGTTGCTGACCAAAGCCAATGATATTGCCCATGAAGCAGCTCATGATGCAATGAGTGATGTTTACGCCACTATTGCCATGGCTAAGTTAATTAAAGACAAGCAACCTAAGTTATACGAGTTTATTTTCAACCTAAAAAACAAAAAACAGGTTGCTGAGTTACTCGACGTTTATAATATGACACCAGTTGTTCATACCTCGAGTAAAATTTCGTCACAGCATGGTTGTACAAGTTGGTTTGCCCCTTTTGCTTATCATCCTGTTAATAAAAATGCCGTTATCGCCGTTGATTTAGCCCTTGATCCGCAACCATTATTTGACTTAAGTGCACAAGAAATCAAGGCGCGTTTATATACCAGGCACGATGAATTGGCCGAAGATGAATTGCCCATTCCTATCAAACTTATTCATATTAATAAGTGCCCTATTGTTGCGCCGGCAAAAACGTTATTACCTGAAAATGCAAAGCGTTTGAATATTCCTCGTGATCTTTGTTTAGTAAACTTAGCCAAATTGAAACAGCATTTGGAAGTAAGGGATAAATTAGCGGAAGTTTTTGAAGCTGAAGACTATAGCGATCAACCAAAGCCAGATGCTGAACATTCGTTATACGGCGGTAATTTCTTTTCGCACAGCGATAAAGCGCAAATGGATATTTTACGTGAGCTTCCAGCAGAGCAGTTAGCAACGCACCCGTTTACTTTTCAAGATGAGCGGTTAACTTCTTTATTATTTTTATATCGGGCTAGAAATTACCCATTAACATTAACTAGTGCTGAACAACAAAAATGGCAACAACGATGCCAAGACAAGATTCAATTCGGGGGTAAAGGTTTACTAAGTGCTGATGAGTTTATGATAACTTTAGAAAACTTAGCCCATGAACATGAAAGCGATTCGGGTAAAATGAAGGTATTGAAAGCGCTATATCAATACTTACAGTCTTAAACTTATTGAAAAAACATCTGCATAAATGCCTGATGATTATCTAAAGCAATGAAGCTTAAATTAACGGTAAATCAGAAGGTTTACCGTTAATTTATCAATAAAGAGTATTAACGCTTAGCGTCTATAACGGGTAAGTGAAGTATGACCGTTCATGTCTAAATAATTAATAAGGTTACTTGTTGTTTGTTCAATATCCCTCACGTCACTTGGAATAACTAATATTGTATTATCACTCGCCATACAAGCTAAAACGCCTGATGACTCCCCCATATCTTCAACAATTTTAGAAATTAACGTTGCCGCACCAATAACTGTTTTGATAATTATTTGCATATTGTTGTGTTTTATTCCTAAGATCACCGAGTCAATAGACTCTTGAACTAGAGGGATATGCTGCTTAGCTGGTAAGCGATAAACCGCGTCATTATTATTATTTCTAAATTTTATGGCGCCCATTTTTTTCAATAAACGTGAAACCCGTGTTTGGGTAACGTTTTCAAAACCTCGTAAAGATAGCGCTTGTACTAGTTGTAACTGAGAGCCAAAGCATTGCTCATTTAACAACGACTTAACACTATCAAGTAAGTCAGATTCTGAAACATTCAACATAATTATTTTCCACCATTACCCATTATTAAAAACGCTTTAAATTTGAATTAATGCTTTAGCGTTATCGGCTGACTAATAAGGCGATCAACACCTAAGTAAGAAGCTTGAGCACTTTGGTTGTTGAAACTACTTGGCTCAATTTGCTTGCTATAAGCGGTTTGCCATTCTATTAAAGAAAAGTCATCAATATTTAGTGTGACTTCTTCACCATTTTCTAACACGGCCTGAGCAAGCACTCGGTAACTTCTATAACCGACACGTGGTGAGTTAAATTCTATCTCAACATTCTGCCACTGGTTGTTTGCAGTTAAGTCTACTGTACCAATTAAATGCTTTTTACCATTTTTAAAAGCATCAAATAATTTTTGTCTCTTTTTACGTCCCTGCCAATAAAAATTAACTTTAACAGCCGCCTGTGCTTTAAACTTAGCTTTTAAGGTCATTGCACTGCTCGCGTTATACACGCGTCTAAAGCTTTGCATACCGAAAATATTATCTTGTGTTGGCTTTAATTGTATCGCTAAGCTGTGCTGTCCACTGGCGCCAAAGTCATTAATTGACGTACTTTCTCTATCAAATAACCAGCCTCGTTCAGGGCTGTCAAAAAGATTGAATGTTTCGAAATTACTATCGTTGATAAGGTTTGTTCCTAAGCGATACCGTACTTCACTGTTAGGTAACACAACCTGCGCAATCGGCGCTTGCCACGGTAGTTCATATAAACTGGCAACGCGTTCATTACTGCCCAACATTAATTTAGTCTGTTGACTTTCTTTAGGTTGGACCTGAGCTATAGCTTTATTAGAGGTAATAACACCATGCCCGCCTGACTGACCTATGTCGGTATTACGAATTTTAGAAAGCGTTTTAAGACGCTTCATTACCGTATAACGATGCATACCTGTTGCTGGTGTTGGTTTATAGCCTTTTACGTAAATGGGTACAATTTCTGCGCGGTGAAAATTTTCGCCATCAAGCCACACATATAAAATAAAACTGTGTTGAGTTGCACTAAAGTTTTGGTCGAATATAAAGTTGCCCATTGAGTAAGCAATAAGCTTGTTGTTGTAAAGCTCTAAACCTTGCGTAACATGAGGGTGATGCGCTATCGCTAACGCGGCTCCTGCATCAAGAGATGATTTTAATCGTTGCTCAGTAACACCTGTTGGACTACTGGCATATTCTTGGCTGCCATGATACTGAATAATGGTTACATTATTTTGTGCCACTTGTTTCTTCACGGAACTCAACATATTTTCCATTGAACCATATGCTGCACCACCATGTTGCTTATTTGCCGTTTGTGTTGGGTTTGCACTGCCTTCCCAACCTACGTAACCAAGCATTGAAAAATTGATGTTTTTAATTTTTTGTTTATGGGCTTTTAATGCTGATTCTTCATCCATACCTGCACCAGAATAAGCCAACTTACTTTTATCTAAAAACTTTAAGGTTGAGTGCATGCCTGGCTCCATATAATCATAGGTATGATTATTACCAAGGGACACATAGTCAATACCCGCCCAACTCAAGGCATCGAGTATTTCGGGGCGAGAATAAAAGGTGACTGACTTAGGCGCACGTTTAGCAGGTTTACTCTCCGCTATTTGTGTTTCTAAATTAACGGCGGCGTAATCTGCAATACTCATGTAAGGTTTAATATGCGAGACAATAGCACGGCTATCTACAGCTTTAGTCTCAGGGTGGATCAACACTTCATCACCAAAATAAGGTTTATAATAACGGCGATCCATCATCACATCGCCACCAAAAGCCAACATTACACGCTCTTTGGCTTTTTTTACTAAGGTTATATCACTGATGTTTTGTATGTTTTTTGAAGCTTGTGCTAGCTCAAAATGGCTAAATGTTTGCACACTAGGAAAATAATGTGGATGCGATAAAACAACTTGGTAAGTGCCTGCGATTTTTGCTTTAACCAAAAACGTACCATCTTGGCTTGTAGTTACTATTTCATCTCCTACGGTAATTTCTACCCCCGTAAGCGGCTTTCCTTGCTCAGTCAACACCTTGCCATTGATAGCAAAATTATCGTTAGCAAAGCTATTTACCGTAAAGATAAATAATAAAAAACACCAAAATTTGTTCATCATATTTCCTAATTTAAAACCATTAACAACCACTACTATATAGCTTTTTTATCTAAACCTTTATTCCTAAAATAAACAACCCCATAACCTAAGGGTATGAGTTAAAAGGAGGTTAACTTCATTCATATTACCTATAGCCTTCATTTATGAAGTACTAAAATTTTAGCAATATTAATGTTCAAAGAATTAAGTAAGGATAAGGAATACCTTCCAAACGATGAAACCGAGGCAATGATGAACAACGCAACAACTAATAACGATGAACCAACAACCACAGAAAAGAAAGCAACGAATTCATTTTTTACCCGTAGCACATTAAGCAAAGCCCATAAACAATTTACAACGCCTACTCATGAAAGCGATGATATAACGCCTTTTTATGTTTTAGGTTATAACTAAAATATCGAGTTATTTTTGTTGTCGATAATGTTCAGCACGAATATTACTAAGATCGCCATTTATAACGGCACTTTTTACAATAGCTTCTAATCGAGTTTGTAAATGTGTTAAAGGTGAATGGCTAGAAATAACTAAATAATGTGGATATTCATGCTGCGGCTGATAGAGTGTTTTAACAACTTTATCGTTTAAGTTTAGCTGTTCTAAAATAGGTGAAGTACTTTCTTCATAATGAATAAATGCATCTATACGTTTATGAAGCAATAGTTCAATATTTTGCTTTAATGAAGAAACCGAATGTTTTTTTATTTTTTTATCAAGATCGAATGTTGAGAAATATTTTGCATGACGGTTAACTCCTACGTCCTTCCCCTGTAGATCCTTATATTCAATAAAACTGTCACTATTTTCTTTCAATGAATAAAAACGGAACCTTAATGTTTCATAAGCAGGAAAAATATAAATAAATTCATCTTGCCGGCTTTCTGTTCGTTGCAGCCCAACCATTAAGTCTAACTTACCCATTTTCAATTGATGGAGCCGACGTGCAAACGACATCGTAGAGATATTTAATGTTACAGAGAGCTTGTCGGCAAAATAGGCTAAGTATTTAGCATGTAAACCGCTCTGAAACCCTTTAGCAACGCCAGCTTTAACAACTAACTTTTCTTCCGATACTTGAACGGCTTTAGCCTGTTCACCGCTAATGAAGTAAAACAGTAAATACAAATAAACAATTACTTTCATTAGGTATTCCTTTTAATACATCCAATAACTAATTATGTATAAAAATGTATGAAAAGAAAGTAATAAGGCTGACCTTATTACTAAGTATCAGCCTTTGTTCAATAAATTTAGCTCTGATTAATAAATTAGTTTAATGTACAAACTTCCCCGCAAGCTTTTTCAAATACTTTCGGTGATGAATAACTAAGTCGCCGTTCACCATTACATGATCTATTCCAGTTGAGTATTTATTCCATATCGAGAAGTCAGCATTAGCGCTTAACGTTTTTGGATTGAAGACAATAACATCGGCTTTATAACCTTTAACTAATTTCCCTCTATTTTCTAAACCAAGAATTTCGGCCGTTTGGCTTGAACTTCTTTTAATAAAGTCACCTAAAGTGAGTAGTTTCTTTTCAACAACATATTTCTGATATTTTTGAGGGAAACTTGCATATTTTCTCGGGTGACCATTAGTGCCATCTGACGATGTAACAACCCAAGGCTGAACCATAAAAAGTTCAACATCTTGTGGTGACATGTTAAAAGAGGCCACACGAACATCACCTTCTTGTACTAATTGAATGGCAGTGGTAATTGGGTCTACTGATCTATTATTAGCCACCTCTTCTAGCGTTAAGCCAACAAGTGCTTGTTTTTTAAAAGCGGTGATCAATAATGATTTAGCGCCGCCACGCCGGCGAATGTTTTCAGTAATTTCGCTGCGTAGTTTCTCGGCTAACTTGGGATCATTTAATCGTTTATAAAAGGCTTCGTTTGAATCAGCCATTACCCATTTTGGCATTACGGCACTGTGTAATTTAGTGCCTGAAGCTAACCAAGGGTATTGATCCGCTGAAATACTTAAACCACTTGCCTGTGCTTGCTCAATTTTTTCAATGACATTTTTGCTTTGCCCCCAAACGTCAACACCTAACGCTTTAAGATGAGCAAGATGTAAATGTATATCCGCTGCGCTAGCAATATGAATAGCTTCATCAATTGCCGCATCTAAACCGATAGTAAAGGTACTTTCATCACGTAAATGGGTATCATAAATCCCGCCATGTTTACTAGCGACTTTTGCCAAGGTTACGACTTCTTCGGTATTGGCATAACTACCCGGTACATAATATAACCCGGTTGATAACCCTAACCCGCCAGCCGTCATCGCTTTTGTTAATAATTGCGACATTTCTTCAAGTTCTTCGGCTGTAGCAAAACGTTGAGCTCGGCCCATAACTTGTTCACGCACACTACCATGACCGACAAGTAACCCGACATTAGTTCCTATGCCGTTGGCTTCTAACGCTTTAGCAGTTTTAGCAATATCAACGGGCCCTTCTCCGTCATTACCGTTAATAACTGTCGTTACACCTTGAGTCAGGTAATTTAAGTTATGATTTTTATCCTGACTATAAAGCTCTGCAAGTGAATGTGTATGAGGGTCAATGAAACCTGGGCTAACCACTTTATTTTCTGCATCAATCACTTTTGTAGCCGTTACGTTATGTTCACCTCTTGGATAAACACCACAAATAATATCACCACAAAGTGCAATATCTAACGCTTGAGCTTCACCATTAATACCTGTGTAGACTTGACCATTTTCAATTAAAATATCAACCTGCGTTTTATTCGCAAAAGAACAGGAAAATAAACTAAGTAAACAGCCCGCTATTAATACTTGTTTGATTATTTTTTGACTCATTAACCTTGACCTATTCTTTACTATGATTAGTGTTCGACAGCATTGTTTGCATTAATACTGTCGATGCATTTTTCGCGATAACTTTGATACTTTCACGATTTGTTTCATCACCCACTTCATAAGTAATGGCATGAACATTAAAATTATCGGCAAAATATTGTTTCGACACTCCATTATTTGGCGTATTTCCCGGCTGCAGCACAACATTAAAGTTAGGCATAGCTTTGTCTAAATGACCTAACCAATGTTTAACAAAATAAGGTTCTTCAACACCATAATTTACTGGCATGGCATAAAAGACATCATGTGCGGTTGAATGAAAATCTATAGCGAACTTTATTTTCTGCCCTTGTGCCACTAGAAACTTTAGATAATTGTTTATATGTTGGGTTTCGGGTTGGCTAAAGTCAATCCAATCTCTATTAAGGTCTAAGCCATTAGCATTATGCCGCCAATTTCCCATAAAAACACCATCAGGGTTAATATTAGGAATAACCAATACATTGTATTTTTCACGAAACTGATTAGCTAAAGTATTATTTTCTAACAGTGTTTCTACAAAAGGAAATAATGCTAAAGCACCCGTAATTTCTGGCGGGTGCTGTCGACCCAATACCACGATCCATTCTTTACTATTACTCTTGCTTTCTATTTTGTATATGGGACGACCTTGTATCGACTTCCCTAAAATATCATAGCTAACCTTCATTTTATTTTGCAGTGTTTTAGCCCAATCCACATAGTATTGGTTATCAATCATTTCTTGTGCCGAAATATAAACAGCATTTTGTGATGCATCAATATCCATAATTAAGCGTTTGCCATTAAGTTTATGAGGCTGCAGTTTCCAATTTAAACCGTCGGGACTAATTTTAGGTAGGTACCTATGTTTTGCTCCCTTCACTAACATAGTGACTTTAATGCTTGTTGCTTGTTTTGCTTGTATTTTAAATGCATACCATGGACTGGAGTTAATAGGAGTATTTTCAGGGACTAGGGTAATTAAGTATTCATTATTACCCAGTGACTTACATTCATCCATACGGCCTGTAGCGAAGTCTGCCGTTAAAATTACGTTGCCAGTATTACATGCTTGCGCATTGTCATTCTTGTTATCTTGGGTTGTGTTGCAAGCGATTAGCAAGCAGGCTAAAAATGATAATGAGCAAATAGATAATAAATTTTTCATAAGAGAGTCTTTTTATAATAAATTAAAAATGAATATGGCTCGAATAGATAAACTTTCGTTAACTAATCGAGCCATATATTAAAGCCGTACCGGTGATATAATTAATTAAAACTTAGTATTAAAGTTCAAGTAAAAATATCGACCTAAGCTTGAATGAACACTACTGTTATAACCAAAAGTTTCATCGGCAATAGGTGGTTTTTCATCACCTACATTTTTAATTCCGAAAGTCACTTTAGTAGATTTCATTACAGTTTTAGGTAAGCGGTAGTTAACATACATGTCAACTCTTGAGTAACTCTCAACTTGATATTTCAAGTCTTCTTCGCCTACCGTATAATCTAAGCTAGTGTCTTCAAAGCCGCTAACATAACGGTATCTTAACCCTGCTCCCCAAGCGTCTTTTCTCCAATCAACCGATGAAGTAACACGCCATTCCGGACGACCATTGGTAGCAACTAAATCACCACTACCTATAATCGTGACTTCCTTACCTTTATATTCTAACGCTTCAACCAATGCTTGATCATCTGAGTTTTGTGCGGCAATAACCTGCGCAGTCACATCGTCAGCTTCTTGATAAAACTTAGTTAATTTTGCGCCATTCGCCTTAAACTTAAAAGTACCAAAGCGGGTTTCTAAATCATAGATAACACCTAAATCAAGTCCTGCTGATTCTCTAGATTGTAAATTAATATAATCATTTTTTAGGGCGATAACTTCGTTCTCATCACCACCTCGGGTTACCAAAGAGTTACCCGTACCTGTTTGATGCGTTAGCATTGCATCGTATAAAAGTTGTGTTTGAGAGTGAATTAAACCCACGGTATCTGTTTGGTCAATTTGCCACCAATCAGCAGTAAAGGTAAGGTTGTTTGTAGGTTGTACAATGAAACCCCAGCTGACACTTTGACTTTCTTCTGGTTTTAAATTATCGCTACCACTACGCACTTCTAATACACCATAACGAGAATCAGTTGTTGGGTCATTACGGTTATTTACCCGTGATATATCAACGGCAACTACTTGTGGTAAGCCTGGCGCTTTAAAACCTTCAGCATAAGAAGCGCGCATTTGAACATAGTCATTCACTATCCATGATAAAGCCGCTTTAGGCTTTAAAATATCACCGACATCAGAAAAACGCTCATAACGTGCCGCTAGTTGCATATCTAAACGTTCCATTAAAGGTAAACCTTCAAATAACGGAATAGCTAATTCACTATAAGCTGAGAACACGTTACGGCTACCCGCTGCATCAGGTGTTGGGCTACTACCTAAAACAACACTGGCATATTGATCAACATCTTTTGGACCGCCAACAATATCTAAGAATTTTTCACTGGTGTTTAGCTCATCAGAGCGCACATCAGAAAAACTTTCATACCGATATTCGACACCTGCGGCAAAACCGACTTCACCGGCAGGTAGTTCAAAAAGATCGCCTCTAGAGACTTTAAAGTCAAATAAGGCAAGTTCGGTTTCACTATCTCGAACGACATCAATCATAAAGTTGTCGATGACTGACTGGCTATTGCCTGTTGGGTCACCAATATTAGTGTTATTAACATCCGCGCCATTAAAGACATCATATGCGGTTGCTTCATCAGTACTGTTGATTGCTTCTTGGAAACGTTGAGTATGAAGACGATTCGCTTTATCTTCGGTTGTTGCTTTAGAATATAAAACGGCAGAATCCCAATCCCAATCGTTATAGTAACCACGTAACCCGGTTAATAAACGGTAGCTTTCATCGGTGACTTCAATATTACGAGGGCCAGTATCAACCGGGCGGTATTTACGTAAATCGACGGTCTCACCAAACGGGTTATAAAAAGCATCTGCTGAAATTTCAAAACGTTGTGATGTCAGGTTTGACGTCTGTTCACGTACTCGCTCTGCTTGGGCGTAATAATAAAGTGCTTCACTATAAAGTTCTATATCATCGGTTAATTCGTGAGTTAGCATGCCGTAAAAATTAGCGCGTTCAACACCAGAACTTAAAGAACGTTCACTATTACGGTCATAACCATCACTACTCGGTTGGCTACCACGGTCAACACATACACCTTCAACATCTAGTGCTGTTGTTGGGTTACCACGAGAATCTGAGTCTTCACAGCCTGATAAAGTGTCTGGTTGTAAATGAAATGTGCTTAATGTACCTGTTTTAAACTCACCCCAAGGGGTTGATGAATTAAGATTATGAAGATCGCTATTATAAATAGGATTACCATCGTCATCTTCGCCGACGATGCGAACTTCATCAGGAAAACGGGTATTATCACGAAGATCTGAACTCTTGGTGTAAGATTTCTCGCTGGCCATGATCATTTCACGGTTGTAATAACCTGCAGATAAAGATAAATGCGTTTTATCTTCATTGAAGTAAAATCCCGTGGCACCAGAAATATTAAGGGCTTCACGTTCAGTGCCTTCTTCTGTTCCAAAGTTTAAATTCAATTCAGAACCTTCGTAATCATCTTTTAATGCATAGTTAACAACACCTGCAACAGCATCTGAACCGTATATAGCGGCAGCACCATCTCGTAGAACTTCAACTCTTTTTAATCCGCGAACGGGTAAAGTATTCGCATTAGCTGTGGTTACGGGAACAAAGTTCTCAGACTGTGTGCCAGGGTGAAGTACTAAACGACGACCATTAAGTAAAACAAGTGTGTTGCCCGTACCTAAACCGCGTAAATTAAAAGATGAAACATCACCACGTGCATCATTAACACCACCAACAGAGCGTGAACTATTAAATGCAACGTCACCTTGCTGTGGAATATCGGCTAACAGTTCAGCGCCTGATAAAGCGCCGCTGTTTTCAATATCTTGAGCTGAAATTACGGTAACCGGTAATGCTCCCGTATCATGGTTAACTTTAATATTAGAGCCTATAATGCTGACACGTTCTACTTTCTTTTCCTCTGTAGAAGCTTCTTCGGCATATGCTTGAAAAGTCACTTGGGCTGTTAATGCAGTAATGACACATAAGCTTAGGTGCTTTAATCTATGTGTTTTTTTCACTTGTTGTTTCATCTTTTCCACCTTCTATAGTTTTATTGTGGTAATTTTTGCCAAATATTTTTATTCGGTCGTTTTTTTATTAAAGTCACCTTGCCCAAAGTTACACAAAATTACAATTTCCAGAATATCCGAACCCTATAACCTAAAGTTATGTATAATTAAGATTAGCTAGGATTAGCATAAAGTAAACTTGTATTTGTTCCCTCACCACTCGGTTACAACCTTCGGTTATAGCCTTGTTAACTTTTTGAACTGCTTATTCTCTGGTTACCTCTTTACAATCAAATTTCTGTTTTTGAATTAACCGTTCATTCACTATAAAAATAAAAGTGTCAAAAAATAAAGGCAATTACTCATATGCAACTAGAAATATCAATCATTGAAACATTAATAATCGCTTTCTTAATTCTTTTCACTGGCTACTTTTTAAATAGCAAAGTGAAGTTTTTGAAAAACAATAATATTCCAGAACCTGTGGTCGGTGGCATTGTATTTTCAATACTTTCAGCCATTTTATATCTCTATTTTGAGATAAGCTTTCAATTTGATATGGCTTTTAAAACGCCATTAATGACAATATTTTTTACTACTGTCGGCTTAGGGGCAAGTTTTGCTTTGCTCATTAAGGGGGGTCCTAAGGTTTTATTGTTTCTTGGGGTTGCGACCGTATATTTGATTATTCAAAATGCCCTAGGTGTTTCTATAGCAATGGCGACAGGACTCGAACCATTAATGGGTCTTATCGGTGGTTCGGTAACTCTTTCCGGAGGCCATGGTAATGGCGCAACATACGCCGATTTATTTATTAATGAGTACGGTTTGCCTAGCCATGTTTTTGAATTAGCAATGGCAGCGGCAACTTTAGGGCTAATCTTAGGTGGTCTGGTTGGCGGACCTGTCAGTAAAAGGTTAATCACAAAGTATAATTTAAAGCCAGACAACTCTTATCATGAGGAACTAGACGATACGGTTACCTTTGATCCCGAAGATCACGACCTTGTTACACCGAGAAAGATGATGGAAACATTGTTTGTCATCCTATCTTGTATGTACTTAGGTAATATAGGCTATTTGGCATTAAAGTCAGTAAATGTCGTTTTACCAGCCTTTTTAATTCCATTATTAGTCGGTGTTGTAATAACCAACCTTACTGAATTCACTAAAACGTATAAGATCAGCAGAGCATGTATTGATTTATGGGGCACGATGGCTCTCTCGATGTTTTTAGCCATGGCATTAATGTCACTTAAAATATGGGAATTAGTCAGTTTAGCGGGCCCAATGATATTTATGATCCTAGTTCAAGCTGTAATGCTAATGTTCTTCGCGTATTTCGTGACCTTTAGAATCATGGGGAAAAATTATCATGCCGCAATAATGGCTGGTGGACACTGTGGCTTTGGCTTAGGCGCCACGCCAACAGCTGTTGCAAACATGGAGTCATTAGTTTCTCGACATGGCCCTTCGCCTCAAGCTTTTTTGGTTGTGCCACTCGTTGGTGCATTTTTTATTGATATTACCAATGCTTTAGTAATACAGTTATATTTAAGCTTACCGTTTATCAATGGTTAGCATAAAATTAAATAAACCATATACTGGTAGTTAGGTTTTTAGGAAACATCATGCGCTTAAGACATATTGAAATTTTTCATGCTATCTATACCACAGGCTCAATCACCAATGCAGCAAAAATATTGCATGTGTCACAACCTTCGGTCAGTAAAGTGTTATCTCATGCGGAGCTTCAATTAGGTTTTAACTTATTTGATCGGGTGAAAGGACGACTGATCCCTACCGATGAAGCTGAAATGCTTTTTGATGAAGTTGATAAAATTTATCAACAAATGCGTTCAATCAAAAACACTGCACAGAATATTAAAAAATCAGAGTTTGGCAGTATTAGTCTTGGGGTTTCACCAGCGCTTGGTTTTGATGTTATTCCTAATGTCATTGCAAAATTCCACAAAGACTTTCCTAACGTTACCTTTGATATTCAAACTATTCACAACGATGATATGATGCAAACCCTGCTAGAGCACAAATGTGACTTAGCCGTTTTATTTTCCCCTAATACTATGCCGGGGGTAACATCTGTCCCGTTAGCAAAATCCGAACTGGTTATTGTTTACCCGAAAGACAAATTTCCCCATAGCCCTGACAAACTAACCCTTAGCGACATCTGTGACCTTGAATTTATTGATATTAGTGACAGTGGCCCCTTAGCCGAAATGCTATGGTTGAGAATCATGGAAGAAGACATTAATTTTAAATCAACAATTAAAGTGCAAACCTATTTTATTGCCGCTCGATTAGTTGCCAGAGGCATAGGCGTATGTGTTGTTGACCGTTTTACCGCAGAAGGTAACTTAAGCGATAATGTCGCTATAGCCTCTTTCGAGCCAGCTTTAACCTTTACTATTAATGCCGTTCATCTTGAAAACCGCAAGAATTCCAAGGTTATTGACGAGTTCACTCCATACTTAACCCAAGGATTCTAAAGGAGATTAAACTGATCATAACCCTGGGTTATGATCAGTTAAAACCTTACCACTTCTAATGCGTACTCACTAAGTTATGCTCTGGATACAAAAAAATTATCCACGTTTTAACTTTAGGAATATTGCTATGCATATCGCTTCTCCATACTTGTTATTTATCGGTGACTCCACTGACCAACTCTCAATAAAAATGGCTCGTGGTGTAGCAGATTGGCGCCCAGAGCTTTGCATCGGTGAATATGCTGTAGCCGGTTGTACAGTCTCTACTGGCATTAAAAAATTAAATATTATCCAAGCCGGTCAACAAGGTGCAAAGTCATTTATTCTTGGTTTTGCTAACAGTGGCGGTGTCCTTGATAAAAAGTGGTTACCTTATATTTTAGAGGCTATGGACAATGGTATGGACATCGTTAGTGGCTTACATGACAAACTTACCGACTTTCCTGAAATTGTCGCAAAGGCTGAAGAAACTAATCAGCAATTACTCGATATTCGCCATCCCAAAGCAGAGTTTGTTACCGGCACTGCTGTAAACCGTACCGGTAAAAGACTATTAACGGTAGGAACCGACTGCTCTGTTGGGAAAATGTACACATCGCTCAGTTTAGAAAAATCGATGAAAAAGCATAACATTGATGTCGACTTTCGCGCTACGGGACAATGTGGCATTTTAATAGCCGGTACAGGTGTTGCCATTGACTGTGTTATTTCAGACTTTTTATCAGGGGCTGCTGAAGCGTTATCACCAGATAATGACAGTGAGCATTGGGATATTATAGAAGGCCAGGGTTCTCTTTCTCACCCCGCATTTGCAGGGGTTAGTTTAGGTTTGTTACATGGCTCTCAACCTGACGCTTTAGTTATTTGTCATGACTTAAATCGTAGTTATATGCGCGGTTTACCTCATAGCCAGTTCCCAAGTATTGAAACCACCATCGCGTTAAATTTACAATCAGCTAAATTAACAAACCCCAAGGTTAAAGTTGTTGGCATTACCGTTAATACTTCAAGTGTTAGTGTTGAAGAAGGACAACGTATTTGTGCCAAACTAAGCGAAGAATTTTCTCTTCCTTGTGTAGATCCTTTACGAGATGGTACCGATAGCATAGTGGCGACGTTATCATGATGACTGAAAACGTCAGCAATGAAAAACAACCGTTTATTCATAAACTGACGGTCAAAATATTTAATGAAAAACAACCATTAAAAAATGTATTTCGTATTGCTCGCGGGGCTAAAACGCAAGCAAATGTTGTTGTAGTGACAATTGATGATGGCACACATTGTGGTTGGGCAGAAGCCGTGCCATATGCTCGTTATAACGAATCGGTTGATATTGTTATGGAGCAAATTAATGCAATAGCATTGACCGACTTATCTCATGAAAACATGAATAAAGCGCTTTCGTCTTTACCGGCGGGGGCAACACGAAATGCCTTAGATTGTGCTTGGTGGGATCTACAAGCTAAACAGCGTAAAACGACTGTCGAAAAGCTATTATTACTCACTCCTGCACAAGAGTGTATTACTGCCCAAACATTAAGTATTGATACGCCAGATGCTATGGCAGAAGCCGTAGCTAAACTGAATAAACCACCCTTGGTGAAAGTTAAACTTGATAATCAAGATATTATCGAAAAAATGACCGCCATTGCAATAGCAGCGCCTGAAAGTGAGTTTATTGTTGATGCCAACGAAGGATGGTCTATCGACGATTTACGTAATTGCGGTGAACAACTTAAAGCATTAAATGTCATCTTAATTGAGCAACCACTTCCTGCGGGACAGGACCAAGACTTAATTGACTTTGACTCCCCTATTCCGCTTTGTGCTGATGAATCTTGCCATACACGGGCAGAGCTTGATTATTTACAAGGGCGCTATCAGGTGGTTAATATTAAACTTGATAAAACAGGTGGCTTAACCGAAGCTGTTCTTCTGGCTCAGCAAGCAAAACGCCAAGGATTCGAAATTATGCTCGGTTGCATGGTAGCTAGCTCTTTAGCGATGGCGCCAGCGGCCTTATTAGTCAATGAAGCACGTTATGTCGATTTAGACGGCCCATTATTAATTCGTGATGACAGAGAGTTTGGCTTTAGCTTTGATAAAGGCGTGATGCAACCTCTTCCACCTATTTTGTGGGGCGGCCCGAAAACACTACAAGCGGCGAGTAATTTACTTATTAAGTAACTCTTAATGTTTCTCTTTATTCCCTTATAGACTTCAAGTTTTTTTGAAATGTCTAAGCCCTGCTTGCAGGGCTTTTTTTTGTAAACCTTTCCACTCAGAGAAAATACCAAAGTCATTGAAAACCAACTTAAATAATGAAAGTTAACTTTATTTATCATTAGTAAGTTCTTCTCCCACTTAAAGTTACCCTATCGATTATGTATAAAAGTAAATTTGCTCATCCTCAATGGGAGATGGTCACTGTTCAAAATAATCCTACCTATTTCTAAGTGAGTTATTCTTAAACACGATAAAGGTTGTTGCATTTCACATTCCCCTTCATCTAAGTATTGAATAAACGGTTTAAAACATTGCCTACATGATCAACGAATCAAAAAGTAGTCTATGGTTTTCCCTTCTAGCTATAACACTCTAATTAATTTTATTCATTTTAGAAGTAATAATGAAAACGCCTTATTTATAATATACTTAATTATAAATAAGGCGTGAATTTTTTTAAATTTAGTGGCTAATAGCAAATTATATTAAAAGCTCATTGATAAGCGCGCATAAAAATAGCGTCCACGTGATGAGAAAGCATTAGCATCAAAACCGTTTCGGTAACTACCTAAAACAAGTGGTGGCTCTTCATCAAGTACATTCTCAATACCCATGCTCACTTTTGTTTCATATTGATCAAAATGATAGCTAAATTGTGCATCATGTTGTACATATGAATCTATTTTTTTAGTGCCTTTATACTGAGAGCCCCCCCAGTAACCTTCACCATCAGCAGCTTCTACACCGTCTACATAACGAACAGACCAATTTACCATTATGTCGTCATATGTCCATGTGCTTGACAATATAGATTTAAGTTCAGGATATGAACCAGAACCTTCATACCAATTTCCTGATAGATCAACCGCTGATGCTTTTGTTGCACCCGTATCGTAATCAGTCATTACGGTGGCTTTATAGTTGAAATTAAATTCACCAAACGAATCAGTGCTTAGTAAATAGGTAACTTCGGTATCATAACCTTTGATATTTTGGAAGCCGGTATTTTCAGTTAAAACATAAAGCCCAGTAATATGACCATCGGTCGGATCACGCTCAACCATGCTTTCATAACCTGAAATACCCTTCGCATTGTTTTGCACTGTGGTATTTGCACTACTACGACGGATCACATTGCTTTTTTCAATATCAAACATATCTAATGAAATGGTAAAGCCTTCCATGAAGCTTGGTACCCAAACAATACCTGCGGTCACACTTTCTGACTCTTCAGGTTTTAGGTCTGCATTACCACCACTATAACTAAAGCCGTTAGGCGCAGCTAAAGCAGGGCCGCCAAAATTTTGAGGACAACCAGCAAGGCTAGCATAGTTAGCTTCAGCACAAGGGTCAGCAGGAAGAGTTGACCAGCCACCAGTTAAACCAGAATAAAGCTCGTCAAAGCCTGGCGCTCTAAAACCTTCACTATATGAACTACGAACTAAAACCCCTTCCATTGGTTGCCACCTTAAACCAAATTTAGGTGTGGTTGTGGTACCAAAATCACTGTAGTCAGAATAACGAGCCGCCATATCAAGTTCAAGTAGCTTAGCCATTGGCATATCAGCTAAAAGTGGCACAACAATCTCACCATAAAATTCAGTAACCTCACGCTCAGGAGGATTAGTATCACCTAATGCACTTTGGAAAATACGGTCACCTTGATTATCAATAGAGGCATAATCTTGTATGGCATGTTCGGTGCGGTATTCAGCGCCAAATGCAATGCCTATATCACCAGCAGGTAATTCATAAACACTACCATTAACATTGAACTGATATGAGTCCATAGTACTTTCAGAGCTTGCTTTAGCATCAACTTGTAAATAGTTGAGCATGTCAGGGGTAATCGAGCCGACTTTCCCCATTAAATCTAATGGTACACAACCGTCATTTCGCGCTTCACAATCAGCCGAACTACCTGTTGCAGCAAGTACTCTACTAAAAGAAACACCCATCATATCATCGTATGATTTAGTACGTTGACGATTTAGCGAAAAGTCCCAATCAAATTCATGAAACTCACCTCTAATACCAACAACAAAACGTGTTGTGGTTGAATCTATGTTACCAGTAGAGCGTCCACCTAATTCCACAAGTGCACGAGCAACACTGAAACTCTGCCCCGTATTATTATACTTGTTGTCTGCTGAGTAAGTTACCGGGTCACCAAAATCAGCAGTAAAACCATAGGGCTGTGATTCTGAATATGATTTACGCTTATTTGATAAGTATTCAAAATATACTTCTGCGTCATCACTAACTTCTCTGGCGCCACTTGCCCAAATATTTTCAACATCTACGTCACCTGCACCCATGTCGTATAACCAGTAATTAAAACCGTCTGGATCACCTGGAGCAGTACCACCTTCAATCGCAAAAGATTCATCCCAAGGATGTTTATATTCTCTTAGATCATCCATAGTGTTGAAGCGAGTGGCATCATCTTTAAGTACCCACCAGTCGTCGTCAATATTATAGGTAGTACCTGTACTAGAAAATGGGTCTCTGTTATTTGGTCCGCCAAGTCCACGTCTGTCTGGGTCAGATTGAACATCACGAGCCGCCATAACATAGCCGTCAGTTTTATGGCGAGAGTAGTTAAATAAAAGGTTACCTTTGTCTGTATTCATGCCGTAAGTTATTTCAATACCACGTTCAGCATTGTCATTTTCTGCACTAATACCATAGCTAGTTTTTACTTGTAGACCATCATAGCCATCATTCATGATGATGTTAACAACACCCGCGATAGCATCTGAACCATAAATAGCTGAAGCGCCATCTTGTAATACTTCTATGCTTTTAATTGCAGCCATTGGAACAGAGTTTAAATCAGAAGCACCACCGACCCCCGAAGAACCTAATCTTCGGCCATTAATTAAAACCAAGGTATTTCGCGCGCCTAAGCCACGTAATGTTACGGTAGATGTACCATTAGAATACTGTTGCGCGGAGTTTCTTGAAGGGCCGGTAATAGAAGGCATTTTTTGTAAAAATTGACCAACATTGGTCATGGCTGATGCCTCTAAAGCGGCTTTATCGAAGACCACAACCTGAGAAATTCCCTCGATATCAGTACGAGCGATACGAGAACCAGTGACGCTAATCACTTCAACTTCCTTTATTTCTTCGTTTACTTCTTCAGCATAACTCACTGGAGCTCCAACACTGGCTAAAATAGCTAATGCGATGGCTGTTTTTTTTATTTTATTATATTTCATGACTTCCCCATATTTTATTGTATATTGTATAACCATGTAAAGAATTATCAGGGTTACAAAGTTATTACATGGTGAAATGTCATGAAATAAGAGAAAGAGGTAATGAAAGTACCTGTACAAGGTTTAAATTATTTTTGGAACGCTTTTGAATCGTTTTGAGGTGTGGAGCTTTTGAAGAAAAAAAACGCCTAAATGAATAGGCGGAAATAAATAAAAGGCACGATTTGTAAGGGAGGTATTAAAACGTACTTTGTTGCTTAAAAATAACAATTCTCACCGGTCAATGTTTAAATTGTTGAGAAAAGTAAAGATGAATTTTGTAAGTGATAACAGCAAGAAAGTCATCAAATAACGAAACGGGTGATTAAAATGCAGCTAAACCGTTATCAAATTATTTTCTCGTTTATCTTGTCTATCAATCGCTGCAAATGTTGATGAATGAATATATTCTCTTGGTACCTTTTAATCGGTGACTGGTTACATCTCTGCTTTGTCATCGCAACTTTATAAGCTATCAAGATAATTACGGTAAATGCAAAGTAACAACAGCCCCTAAGTAAAGGACTCTTTATGTGTGATAAAAATCAGCCAAAAAAGCAAGCAGTAGAAAAAAACAGCCAAAAACAACGACAAACTAAAACGAACAATAAAGCCAATTCAACTGGCTACCCTTTCTCTTTATTGGCATTAGATAATGAAGAGTCAAACATTGTAAAAGGTTATAATTAATGACTACTCTGTTGCCATTTAAAGAAAAGATAAAGATAATCATACCTTTATTAATGGTTAAGGCTGTGTTTTATGTATCATATAAATAGTCGTTTAAAATCTATTACCTCTTTGATTTCAATAAAAATGTTATTGGTTATTTTTTTAATTAATAGTACCTGTGCCTTTTTAAAAACGATATACCATTTAACCGTTGTTGAAAGTAGTTTTGATTTTTTCTTTGCTGAGTTTTATGGTTACTTTAAAGCCATGAATGTGTTTGGATTTTCATTGGCATTGTCGTACTTGGTTTTGTCTTTGGGCCCTGACAATAAAATGTCAATTACTCGTATTGCTATGATAGGTTTATCGGCCTTTGTGATCAGTTTTCCCTTTATTTATATTACAGGCTCACCATGGAATGAAAGCCCATTACACCCTTTTTGGCAGGTAAGTATCTATTCTTTATCGACGTTGATTTTTTCAGCATGGGCAATAATGTTGATCATCTATGTACAAAGTAGAGAGTCATTGCCTAAGTTTCAAATGCTTAAACAACAAGTGGCAGAACATTCTATTGAACGAGAAAAAGTTAAAATGGAAATGCATTTATTGCAAGCTCAAATTGAACCGCATTTTTTTTATAATACGTTGGCAAACTTGCATAATTTAATAGATCTTGATGCTGAAAAAGCGAAAAGACTCCTTGAAGAACTCACCGAGTATTTACGTTCAACCGTGCCACAATATCGTCAAAAATATATAAAACTTGATGATGAAATGGAAATGATAAGACGATACCTTAATATCCAAAAAATTAGGTTTGGAGATAAACTAAATTACACAGTGGCTATTCCTCAAGACTTACTCAACCTCCCTATTCTTCCTATGTCGGTGTTAACCCTTGTTGAAAATTCGATTAAACATGGCATTGAAAAACAAAAAGGCAATGGTTTAATTAGCATTACCGGGGAGATCAATAATAAAAAGATGTTATCGGTGGTCGTAAAAGATAATGCAGGCTTAATGACCAACAGTAGCTACGGCACGGGGATCAGTAATTTACTGGCCAGAATGAATGTGACCTATGGCAACCAAGCCAATTTCTCATTAAGCTGTGAATCCAATAATGAGACGATAGCAACAATAGAGGTACCCTGTAATGATTAATATTTTAGTGGCTGAAGACGAAGAAATATTACGAGTGAGTTTAATTAATAAATTGGTAAAGTATTGGCCACAAACTGTCAGCATTACTTCGGTATCTTCTGGCGCTGAGGCATTAAAAGTACTAAATGAGCTAAAGCCCGACATCGCTTTTCTTGATATTCAAATGGGCGAAGTATCAGGCATAGATGTCGTCAAGCAAACCGAGCATTGTTGTCATGTTGTCTTTGTTACCGCTTATGATAAATATGCTATTCAGGCCTTTGATGCCGGTGCTATTGATTACTTATTAAAACCTTACTCAGATGATCGACTAAAAGAATGCATAAAACGAGTTAATGTCAGATTATCTTCAGTACCCTTAGATTTAAAACAGCTTTTACTCAATGTTAATAGCACTGGCGAACAACACCTCAAGCGCTTGAAAATTCAAATTGGCAATAAAATTTGGCTGATCCCCACAGAAGACATAATTTGTTTAAAAGCCAGTGGCCGATATGTAAAAGTACTAACCAAAGAAAGAGAAGCGTTAGTGCGCATGCCGCTAAAAAACCTTTGCGAACAATTAAACCCTGATATTTTTTGGCAGGTTCATCGCAGTACTGTCATGAATATTACGCATTTAGACTATGTAAAAAATATCGATCATGAACAAATACAAGCTCATATGAAAAACATGGAAGAGCCCGTTGCTATCAGTCGTAGTTTTAGCCATTTATTTCGCAATTTATCATTAGACTAAGCAATACAGAAAATAAGCCATAGCCAATTTCCTTAAATGACACGCCCCGCTACTGTCAAAAAATAGCCAGCTCATATCCTGTTAATCGTATCTTGTGTCAAACGTGGTTTCGTTAAATAATTAATTTTGCTATCAATAATTATCGGTTTACTTTTTGGCAGGTTGTTATGATTAATAGCATATTAATTCCCACGTATAATCTTCATCAAGCTGAATGTTTTTATGATGGTTTTCTTCGCCTTTTTGGCGCTAGTAAGCACCTGACAAAAGAACATTCAATTACCTGGAAATGCCATAAAAACTCATTATCGATTGTTATCCATTTGCATACTCATCAAAAAATCGCCAAACATAACGATACCATTATTGGTTTTTCCGCAGACACCCCTAATGAAGTTAGGCTGATCTACAATGCAGCACTAAGGCTTGGCGCTTGCTGTGCAGGTGAACCAAGTAACAATGGTTATGGAGATTATTCAGCATATTTTTATGATGCTGACTTAAACAAATTAGGTATTTTTTATTTCAAATAAGCGCTGTTAATTAATAAGTACTAATAAACATATTTCCCTTAAATAGTTAAAAATATATTCACACATCCCCTTTATTTTTCAACAATATTTTGAAACGCCCTTAATGACAGCCAATGTGATTCTTATGACACATTAACGGGTATTAGTAACCAAGACGCTTCATAACATGAAGATACTTTGATAGAAATAACTATCAAAATATCAATGCTAATTTGTTATCCAAGATAATAAACAGAGCATAAAGTTACTTTAATAAAAGGAAACCTCTCGTGGAAAAATATCAAAAACCCAAAATAGAAAACTGGTCTTCTCGATTTACCTTTTTAATGGCATCCATCGGGTTTTCTGTCGGGCTAGGTAACATTTGGCGATTCCCCTATGTTGCAGGAGAAAATGGTGGTGCGGCTTTTATCATCGTTTATTTAGCCTGTGCTTTATGTATTGGCGTACCGCTGGTTATGTCTGAATGGGCAATTGGACGTAAGGCTAAAAATGCCGCATCTGCAGCAGGTAGCTTTAAAGAGGTCGCAATAAGTGAAGGATTATCGACTAAGTGGGCCGGTGTTGGTGGTATGGGCATTATCGCTGTATTTATGATGATGCTCACTTACACGGTAATTACCGGTTGGACACTCGACTATTTTTCAATGTCCATTATGGGCGAATTTACCGCCATGACCCCAGAGAAATCAGCTACAATTTTTGATGGCTTGATGTCGGATCCCTTACGGTTAATTTTTTGGCACTCTGTTGTCGTGTTTATTACGGTGTTCGTTAATTCTAAAGGTGTACAAGGTGGAATAGAAAAAGCAGTTCGAATATTAATGCCTTCATTGTTTATTTGTTTGCTGATTATGGTGGCTTACTCTTCTGTTGTTGGTGATATGACTGCGGCATTGCATTTTTTGTTAACCCCTGATTTTAGTTTGATCACTGGCGAGACCTTTCTATTAGCGCTAGGGCAAGCATTCTTTTCTATTGGTATTGCGATGGCCGTCATGGTGACCTATGGCTCATACCTAGATAAAGGTGCATCGATAGGTAAAAATTCATTTATTGTCGTTTTTGCTGACACCTTTGTTGCTATGTTAGCAGGGTTTGCGATATTCCCACTTGTTTTTGCGCACGGATTAACACCCGATGCTGGTGCAGGGCTTGTTTTTCAAGTACTACCTATAGCATTGAGTGATTTAGCTGGCGGACAAATATTTAGTGCAATTTTCTTTTTATTACTTATTGCTGCCGCACTAACATCCTGTATTGGTAATTTTGAACCTATCGTTGCATGGACAACTGAAAAGTCTAAATTGTCTCGTAAAAAAGCGACTTATTTAGCCGGTAGTGTGATGTGGTTATTAGGACTTTTATCGGTTCTTTCGTTAAATATACTCAAAGACTTCCATCCTTTTGACTTTATTAATTTACTAGAAAACAAATCGATATTTGCAAGCTTAGATTATATTGCAGCCAGTATTTTATTACCTTTAGGTGGATTTTTAACGGCCATTTTTGTTGGCTGGAAAGTCTCTGCTAAAACCATGCAAGCTGAATTAAATTTATCGAATCGCCAGTTTTTCTTATGGCAATGTTTAATTAAGTTTATTGCTCCCCTTGCCATACTCGTCGTATTCATCAGTGGAATAATGAGTTAGTTATTGTTATCAACATAAGAGTCATCGTATGAAGTTTTTACCATTTATTTTTTTTATCACTATTACTTTATTTAATAGCACATTTTTTTCAACCGTACATGCAGCTGAAAATAAGCTGTTTGTTTTCAGCTCAAAAGACAGTCAACCGATTGAAGGGGCGATTATTTATGATCGAAAAAAATTAAAAGCCTATCAATCAAACCATCAAGGTCTTGTATTTTTGGATGATGATAGTAAAGCTCTTCAAGTTAAAGCTAAATATCATCAGCCAAAACTATTCATGTTCGGCAGCAAATCATCTCAATCAATTACTTTACAATATGACGAAAAGTTACTGGTTGATGATCAAGCGCTTATTCATAAAAAAGAAAATGTTCAATGGGGGTCACCTGATGAATATCGAACGAATAATGACTTATTAACTTATGACTTATCAATAACAGTAAACCCGGCTAAAAAGTTTATTACGGGTAATAATAAAATTCGCTTTAAAATGCTCAAAAACGATGACGTTATCCGAATTGACCTTTATCAAAACTTAACCATTGATAAAATTCTGTATCAAGGAAAACAGCTTAAATTTGAACGAAAATTGAATGCTGTTTATATTTCATTCCCTACGCGATTACAAAACGCCAGCATTCATGAAATTGATTTTCATTACTCTGGCCAGCCCATAGCTAAAGGACGCTTTGGCTGCTTTACCTTCAACAAAGATAACCAAGGGTTCGATTGGATAAATACCGCCTGCCAAGGCGTGGGTTCAATGGTTTGGTGGCCGAATAAGGATCAACAGTCAGACGAAGTTGAAAGCATGATCATGAGAGTTTCTGTGCCTTCTGCTTTAAAAGATATTTCAAACGGTCGGTTGATAGAAACAAATATAAAAGGGAATGGTTATACCGAATATGTTTGGCAAACACTCAATCCTATTAATAACTACAGTGTGTCACTTAACATTGGAAATTATGTTCACTTTGGTGAAAAGCTCGATAATTTAACCCTCGATTATTATGTTTTAGCACAAGACCTAGCCAAAGCTAAAAGGCAATTTAAACAAGCAAAACCTATGATGGTGACTTATCAAAAATACTTTGGTGAATATCCTTTTATCGAAGATGGCTTTAAACTTATTCAGGCACAGTATACCGGCATGGAACATCAAAGTGCTATCACTTATGGTAATGGTTTTAAAAACGGTTATAACAGTGGCAGAGCGGATCCAGATTGGACTGGTGTGGGCATATCACTAAAATTTGATTTTATTATTATTCATGAATCGGGTCATGAGTGGTTTGGCAATAGCTTAACCAGTTATGACTTTTCTGATGCTTGGATTCATGAAGGTTGGTGTACTTATGCAGAGGCGGTTTATGTAGAAGATCAATTTGGCTACGATGATGCAATAAAGTACCTTAATGGTTATAAAAATAAGGTTAGTAATAAATTCCCTATGATCGGCCCTCCCTCGGTTAGTCACTGGCCTACGTCTGATATTTATTTTAAAGGCACGTTATTCATCAATACCTTAAGGCATGTAATTAACGACGATGAAAAGTGGTGGGCTGGAGTTAAAGCGTTCACAAGCACTTTTAAAAAGTCGCAACTTAATACCGCAGATGTTTTAAACTTTTTTAATCATTATTTTGATGATGATTTTGAGAAAATATTTGATCAGTATTTATATTTCAACGAAATACCGACTTTAGTCATTTCAAATGGAAAAAATCAAATAAAGTATCGCTGGAAATCGAATGTTGAAGGTTTTAACATGCCGCTTGATGTAAAAATAAATGGAAATATCACTCGTCTTTATCCTACAGATGATTGGCAAACTATTAAAAGTAAAACTGCTTTATCTGTATTAGAAAACTTGTTTTATATAAATATTGAAATGAATGATAAGTAAAATGGTCATTTAGGTTAAATAGCTCGGTCGCAAGCGACCGAGTTTAAAACGATCCAACTATTCTGAATTTTTTACAATTTTTCTGTAATTAACTAAAATGAATCGCTAGGAATACGCACCCAACCTTCCATTAATACCCGAGCACTTCTACTCATTATCGCTTTGTCTACGACCCAAGCACCGTTTACTTCACTCGCTTGTGCGCCCACTTTTAGTGTTCCTGAAGGATGACCAAAAGTGACTGACTCTGAGCCTTCACCTGCGGCATTACCTGTAGCAAGAGCCACTAAAGTGCCAGGAATAGCTGCTGCAGTACCGATAGCCACAGCTGCAGTACCCATCATCGCATGGTGTAATTTACCCATTGATAATGCACGTACATGTAAGTCAATTTCCTTCGCTGAAACAGACTTCCCACTAGAGGTAACATAATCTTGCGCTGATGACACAAAAGCGACCTTTGGCGTATGCTGACGAGCTTGAGCTTCTGAAATGTCTTTTATCAAGCCCATTTTAATTGCGCCGTAAGCACGAATCGTTTCAAAACGAGCGAGTGCCGCTGGGTCGCTATTTATAGCTTCTTGTAATTCTATTCCTGTGTAACCAATTTCTTCTGCATTTAAGAAAATGGTAGGAATTCCTGCGGTGATCATAGTCGCTTTAAACACGCCAATATCAGGTACGACTAATTCATCAACTAAATTTCCCGTTGGGAACATCGCTTCAGATGGATCAACAGGAGCAATAAATTCAACCGGTACTTCTGCTGCAGGAAAAGTAACGCCATCTAATTCAAAACTACCAGTTTCTTGTACTTCACCATTCGTGATAGGGACTTGAGCAATAATGGTTTTTGAAATGTTCTTTTGCCAAATACGTACCGTACATATGCCATTTTCAGGAATACGTGCCTCATCAACAAGACCTGAGTTAATAGCAAATGAACCAACCGCAGCGGTTAAATTACCGCAGTTTCCGCTCCAATCAACAAAAGCTTTATCGATAGCAACTTGACCAAATAAGTAATCTACATCGTGATCTGCTTGAGTTGATTTCGCTAAAACAACTGTTTTACTGGTACTAGAGGTTGCGCCGCCCATACCGTCAGTTTGCTTGCCGTAAGGATCTGGGCTGCCGATAACACGTAATAGCAGGTTATCGCGTGCTTCGCCTGCTACCTGACAACGTTCAGGTAAGTCGGTTAAATTAAAAAACACCCCTTTTGAGGTGCCGCCACGCATATAGGTTGCGGGAATTTTGACTTGAGGTTTGTGAGACATATTATCTCCTTAATTTGTTGTGTATGAGGCAAAGCCTCATTTATATAAATAATAAAAAGCAGCAGTAGATTTCTCTCTGCTGCTTCAAAATATTTTAATTCATTTTTTACTTAATAAGTTTGAGCGTTTAGCCTAAAGTACTTCTAATGAAGCTTCAGGTTCAAATAGCTGCTTATAATTAAAAATTATGAATTTTCCTCTAAGAAGTCTGTGGCGAACTTTTGTAATACCCCACCACCGTCATAAACTGAAACTTCGTCAGCGGTATCTAAACGACATTTCACAGGTATTTCAATAACTTCACCATTGGCTCGAGTCATAACAACAGTCATTGCTACACCCGGTGCAGTTTTACCCACTACATCGTAAGTTTCGCTACCATCGATGTTATAGGTATGACGAGTTTCACCATTAACAAATTCTAATGGTAATACGCCCATGCCCACTAAGTTTGTACGATGAATTCGCTCGAAACCTTGAGAAACGATAACTTCAACACCCGCTAAGCGAACACCTTTTGCTGCCCAGTCGCGTGATGAACCCTGCCCATAATCAGCGCCAGCGATGATGATTAATGGCTGCTTTCTCTTCATGTAAGTTTCGATTGCTTCCCACATGCGAGACTCTACGCCTTCAGGCTCGATACGTGTTAATGAACCTTGTTTAACTTCGCCATTTTCATTTCGACACATTTCATTAAGCAATTTCGGATTAGCGAATGTTGCACGTTGCGTTGTTTCATGGTCACCACGGTGAGTTGCATATGAGTTAAAATCTTCATGTGGCAAGCCCATTTTATCAAGATAAGCACCTGAAGCGCTATCTAGTTGAATAGCGTTTGACGGTGATAAATGATCCGTAGTTATATTGTCACCTAATACCGCTAACGGACGCATACCTTTCATCGTACGCTCACCCGCTAACGCTCCTTCCCAATATGGGGGACGGCGGATATAAGTACTGGTAAGATCCCAATCGTATAATGGACTTTCAGCTGGTTCAAATGCACCTAAATCAAACATCGGGGTATAAATTTTATTAAATTGCTCAGGCTTTACTGCTGAGGCGACAATCGCATCAATTGCTTCGTCACTTGGCCAAATATCTTTCAAGGTAATATCGTTACCTTGTTGATCTTGTCCTAAAATATCTTTTTCAATATCAAAACGCATGGTACCGGCAATTGCATAAGCAACGACTAATGGCGGTGAAGCTAAAAAGGCTTGTTTAGCATGCGGATGAATACGTCCGTCGAAGTTACGATTACCAGAGAGTACCGCTGTTGAATATAAATCACGGTCAATAATCTCTTTTTGAATTTTAGGATCTAGTGCGCCCGACATGCCATTACACGTAGTACATGCGTAACCTACAATACCAAAACCCATTTTTTCCATTTCAGATAATAAGCCCACTTCTTCTAAATAAAGTTTTGCCACTTTAGAACCTGGAGCAAAAGACGATTTCACCCAAGGTTTACGTGTTAAGCCGAGTTCGTTAGCGCGTTTAGCGACTAAGCCTGCAGCTACTACGTTACGAGGATTTGAAGTATTGGTACAACTGGTTATCGCAGCAATAATTACTGCACCGTCTGGCATTTCACCGGCTTTTTCTTGTGCTTTACAAGCATCAAGATTTTTAGCAATACCCTTCGAGGCTAATTCACTGGTCGGTAAACGGCGATGCGGATTCGACGGACCCGCCAAGTTACGGCCAACCGTTGATAAATCAAACTCGATAACACGCTCATATTCAACTTCTGTTAAATCATCAGCCCATAAACCAGTATGTTTAGCATACGTTTCTACTAGGTCAACTTGCTCTGGTTCACGTCCAGTAAGCTTTAAGTAATCAATGGTTTGTTGATCAATATAAAACATGCCCGCAGACGCGCCATATTCTGGTGTCATATTCGAAATAGTCGCGCGGTCGCCGATGGTTAAACCTGCAGTTCCTTCGCCGAAGAACTCTAGGTAGCTTGATACAACTTTTTGATTACGTAGAAATTCAGTAATCGCTAAAACCATATCTGTAGCGGTAATGCCAGATTGACGTTTACCCGTTAGCTTTACGCCAATAATATTAGGTAAGCGCATCATGGATGGACGACCCAACATAACAGT
>Ga0209396_1000897_pt1 | contig 34408 bp, 33 predicted proteins | sample GOMGulsemesocosm_6_FD_184638 | JGI IMG/M metagenome (GOLD analysis project Ga0209396, IMG submission 184638) | Methane-oxidizing microbial communities from mesocosms in the Gulf of Mexico - GOM8C Gulf of Mexico (SPAdes) (version 2) | ecosystem: Environmental > Aquatic > Marine > Cold seeps...
ATGACTGTAATAGAAGACATAGATGGTACTCCTCTGTAGCTCCCCTAAAGTTTAGTTTAGGGTGAGGTGGACCATCTAATTAAGCCCACAGACAAAAATCTGTGGGCTGATATTTTACATTGCTGTTAGCGAATTTTGATATTGTGCTTACATCATTGAATAGTAAAAATTACTTTCTTACGCCTTCAATATTCAACGTCATGTCAACTATAGTTGAAGCAGGACCTAGATTAGTCGTGATGTTGTAATCTGTTAGTTTCAAGCTCGTTGTACCAGTAAAACCAACACGGTAACCACCCCATGGATCATTACCTTCACCCACTTTATCAATAGGGAATGTGATCGTTTTAGTTACGCCTTTTAGCGTGAAATTACCCGTTACAGTACCGTTATCGGCATTAGAGAATTTGATACTTTTACTTACAAATGTTGCTTTAGGGAATTCACTTACATCTAAAAAGTCATCACTCTTAAGGTGCTTATCACGCTCAGCGTGGTTTGAGTCTAGGCTGCGAGTATCAATAGTGACATTAATTTTTGATGCGTTTGGTTTTGCCGCATCATAAGAAAACTCACCGTCGAATTTATTAAAACGACCAGTTAACCAGCTATAGCCCAAATGTTTGATTTTAAATTGTACAGAAGCATGTGCACCAGCGATATCTAATCGATAGTCAGCTGCTTGTGCGGTAGTTGCAGCAAAAAGTGATGCTGCTGCAATCGTTGCAGCTAAAATGTGCTTTTTCATATTATTATTCCCTTTAATATTCGGTCTATTGGTTATGTCTATTTATTGTTTATTGTTTATTACTATTTGTCTTCACTAACTTTCAGCATACGCACTAGCGTTTGGTTCTTATTAATAAAATGATGTTTCAATGCAGCTAAGCCATGCACACCAGCCAATATCACTAAAGACCAAGCTAATATTTCATGTATCTCACCAGCAATGTCTTCTTGATTATCAACAGAAAACGGGAGTGCTGGTACTGAAAATATTTCAAATACGGCAATGGCACGACCATCTGCGGTGGAAATCAAAAAACCAGTTACAAATAATGTTGCCATTAGTATGTATAGTGCAATGTGAATCCAATGTGCTGATTTAGTTTCAAATTTTGTTGCATTTACATCGGCGCTATCCGGGTTAACATTAATCATGCGCCAAGCTAAACGGGCAATAAAGGTCAGTAAAACTAAGATACCGAGACTTTTATGCAAATCTAATGAACCTTTGTACCAAGCATCGTAATAAGTCAGTTCGACCATATATAAGCCCAAACCAAACAGGCCAAAAATGCTTAATGCCATGACCCAGTGGATAATAATAGCGACCCAGCCATAACTTGTTGTCGTGTTCTTTAACATCATATTTCCTCATTTCGATAAACACATAGTAGTCTAACTTTATCTATTAAAAAATATCAAATAATGAGAAACTATTGTGCAAATATGCACAGAGAGATAAACGTAAATGAATAACATTTCTTGGGATGATTATAAAATCGCTTACCAAGTAGCGCTAGACGGCAGTTTAAGTCAAGCAGGCAAGTCATTGAATATTAATCACGCCACTGTTTTACGTCGTGTTAATCAGTTAGAGGTTGCTCTCGATGTAAAATTATTTTTCCGCCACCAGCGTGGATATCGACTCACCGATGCAGGGCATATCTTAATGGAAGAAATGCCAAGCTTCATTGCACAGTTTAGCCGACTCGAAAACCAACTACATAATGTTGAAGGCCATCTTCGCGGTGAACTGAGAATAAGCACCGTGAGCTCTTATTCCAATGTGCTCACTCCCTTGTTAAAACTGTTTCGACAACAATATCCCGAGATCCGCATTAAACTATTGTGTACCGATGATATAGTCCCACTAGAATCAGGTATTGCCCATGTTGCACTACGTGTAGGCCCCAAGCCAAATGGCAGTGATCTCATTGTTAAACCACTATCAAAATTTAAAACCGCTTATTACGTTTCAAAATCCTATATCGATGAATTTGGTTTGCCTGCCAATAACAGCGAACTAAAACTGCATAGATGGGTATTGCCGACCTCGGATAAACATCGAATTCCTTTTATACGTGATGTCGTTCAGCATATTGATGAAGAGAATATTGTATTTCAGAGTAACCATTTCCCAGATGTTACTCAGGCCGTGGTAGCGGGAATTGGCATTGGACCTATTAGCGCGGATCAAGCGAATATGTATGATGACTTGGTTCATGTACCGATTGATGCACCAGAATCAGCTGAAGCTATTTGGTTTGTACAACATAAAGATCTAAAACTAAGTGCCAGAGTAAAATGCTTTTATGACTTCCTCATGTTGCATCTAGCAGATAAAACCTAAAACAAAAAAACCTAAGCAAGGGGCTTAGGTTTTTCATAAAGGATGATTAAAACATATTCCAACAGCATTAAAATTTCGTGTTATTTTAAAGCTGTTAGTGCAGTAAAGAGTTGAGCATTCAATTCATCATTAGTCAGTTTTCCCTGCTCCATATCAAAATTATCGTAGAAACTCGCAACAGATAACGTCGCTTTAACTTCACCTGCAAAATACGGTGCAGATTGAGTTGCAGCCGAAAGTACACTTGCTGCGCCACCTGGTCCAGGTGAACTTGCTAATAATAGCATCGGCTTGCCTTGATACACTTTTTGATCAATGCGAGATACCCAATCGAACACGTTTTTAAACGCGGCAGTATAGCTGCCATTATGCTCAGCATAGGCAACAAAGATAGCGTCGGCGTCTTTTACTTGCGCAGCAAAATCATGAGCTAATTGTGGAATGCCCGACTCTTGCTCTCTGTCACTGCTATAGATTGGCATCTCAAAATCATTTAAATCGATGAGATTAACAGATGCATCAGCAACAACACCCGAACTAAACACACTCCCAGCGTAGGCAACTAATTGCTTATTTATTGATTGACGGCTGCTAGTTGCAGCAAATGCTAATACTTTCATTATGATTCTCTCTTTAACTTGGTAGACATTTAATATGGCAAGTATAAATCAGCGCTAAACAAAGATTAATAAGCCCAACAGACATTAATTATTTCCATTTGACTCGCAATGTGCTGTAATTTTGATTCATTCCTAACTGTTCGAGTGTCGTTATGCTTTATAATCCCACCTTATTCAATGGTATAACCATCTTTGTTGAAGTTATCAATAGTGGGAGCTTTACCTCAGCGGCTAACCGTACTGGCCACTCAACATCCTACATGAGCAAAGAGATCAACAAACTAGAAGCTCGATTAGGAATACGTTTAATACAGAGGACTACGCGTTCACTCGCCCTAACCCCTGAAGGTGAAATTTATTTCCAGCAATGTCAGCAAATCATTGGCGCTGCTGAAGAAGCTGAAAACCTAATCACGGGTAAGCAATTACAGCCTAAAGGCACGCTGCGAGTAAGCTGTCCAACTAGTTTTGGTGTCATTCAGATGCAAGGGGTGTTTGCTGGATTTATGGATGAGTATCCAGACATTAATCTAGAACTAGATTTATCTAATCGTAAAGTAGACCTGGTGAGTGAAGGCATAGACATTTCAATTAGAGCAACAAAACAGTTAGAAGATTCAAGCCTTATTAGTCGATTATTATTAACATCAAGCAGTGTTACTTTAGCTGCTCCAGAATACTTAAAACGCTATGGAATACCACTCCATCCAAGTGAATTAGAACGGCATAAATTGATCAGTTATAGCTATTCAGCTAACAAAAGCCAGTGGATTTACTATGACAACCAGCAACAGCGTATTCCGATAAATCATCACAATAAAGTGCTAACAAACAGTACTGAAATGGAACTGAGCTTGTGTTTAGCTGGACAAGGCATCACCCGTATACCGGAGTTTTATCTTACAGACCAACTTAGTAGTGGAAGGCTTATTGAGTTATTTGAAGAGTTCCAACGTCCTCTTGTGAACATGTATTTAGTTTACCCAAGTCGTAAACACATGTCCTCAAAAGTACGTTGTTTTATTGATTATGTACTGGCTAAATTAAGTGACTCTAAAAAATAGCCTCACTTAATTTTGTTTCCTATTTTAACGCCTGATTTAAATTACCTATTCCACAGGAATAGGTAAACGATGAACAAGACGGTATAACATAGGCACAACGAGCAATGTAAGTACTGTTGCAAAACCTAAGCCAAACATAATCGATACCGCCATAGGTTTAAAGAATACATCTGGTAACAATGGCAACATACCCAAAACCGTCGTAATTGCCGCCATACAAACAGGGCGAACACGGCTTACTGAAGCATCAACGACAGCATCGTATTTATCTTTACCGCTGCTGATCTCTAGCTCTATTTGATCGAGTAAAACAATGCCGTTTTTCACCAACATACCCGATAAACTCAAGAAGCCTAATAACGCCATAAATCCAAATGGCGTGTTCAATACCAGTAGCCCCGTAGTTACCCCAATAATAGCGAGAGGCACTGTCGCCCACACAATCAGAGAGTTTTTAACACTGTTAAATAGTAATACAGTCACTAAAAACATAAATAGATAACCCATTGGCATAATTTGAAACAATGACGCTTGAGCTTCGCCAGATGATTCATATTCACCGCCCCACTCTATGCTGTAACCCGGTGGATAATCCAAAGCTTCTATTTGCGGTTGAATACGCGCTTGTAATGTAGCCGCAGTTTCATTACCAAGCGGATTAGGATCTGCAGAGACAGTTAACATACGTTTACGGTTTTTGCGCACTACGATAGGATCTTCCCAGCGCAGATTCGTACCAAGCAAAACTTGTTGTAATGGCACATAACTTTTCTGCACCGCACTCCAAATTTTCATACTTTCTAACGTACTAATATCCACTCGCTCTTTTTCAGGTAAACGCGCAATAATCGGCAATAAGTTAGTACCATCTCGATAGAGACCCATAGTTAAACCAGAAAAGCTTAGCTGTAATAAATCATCAACATCCGATTTACTAATACCATAACGGCGCGCATAATGTCGCTCACCTGCTTAGCTAAACCACGAAGGATAGTTGGATCAGCGCCGATAATGCGCGCTTCAATTTTAGAACCTGATGAAGGACCTAATTCAACACGTTTTAATTTGTACTCAATATTCGGCTGATTATCGTCAAGCTGTTTGGAAAAACGCGCCAATATCGGCATAACATCATCATATGAATCAAGTCGAACAATCAGTTCACCATAAGCCGCATAGCTCTTCTCTGGACTATAAGTCAGCATGAAACGTTGTGAACCTTGGCCTGAACTTGACGATACTTGTTTCACTTCCGCATAACCGTTAAGTACTTTTTCTAGCTCGATAAGTTTGGCATCTGTAGTACGGATATCTGAGCCTTCCGGCAACCACACATCAACCATAAACATCGGCGTAGTTGACGATGGGAAAAAAGCTTGTTTCAATTGGCTAAAACCATACAAGCTAGCAACTAACATAACCAGCATGATAGAAATACTGGTCCAAGCATGACGCATACTTAAATTGAGTACTTTCTTATAGGCAACAAAAACAAAACCTTTGTACGGGTCAGTTTGCTCTTCACTAGTATCGCCCTTATTTTCAGCAAAAAATATACTGGCAAAGAAAGGCGTTAATGAGATGGCAGTAAACCAGCTGAGCATGAGCGAAATCAGCAGCACCATGAACAAGGTACCGCAAGTATTCACCAGTTGCATCTTGTGATAAACCAATCGGAGCGAATGCCGCAACAGCTATCACCGTAGCACCGAGCAACGGCCACTTAGTTTGATTAACAATATCCCCTGCAGCCTGAATCCGAGTTCGACCTTTTTGAATGCCTATTAAGATTCCTTCCACCACCACGATGGCTACCGCTTGACCTAAACTAACAATAAAGCCACGGACGGACTGTTCGACCTCATCAGGCTGACTATAAACGGTACCAATTTCAATTCCTAAAGGCTGTTGAGACTTCAATTCATCTAAGCGTTGAAATACGTTTTTATCTATTTCAACGACGTTAACCCCTGATACAAAGGAGATTCCGACATTAAGTGCAACTGCGCCGTTAAAGGTCACCAAGTTATCAGGTACTTCTTGGAAATTACGTTCAATATTAGCTACGTCTCGTAGATAAATAAGTCCCAGAGTACCCGCTTCATTGATAATTAAATCACCTAAAGCTGCAACATCAGTGAACTCGCCTGTTGGGTGAATTCGAATATAATCATCACCAATTTTTATTCCTCCAGCATCGGAAACAACATTCTGATTCGCTAAAGTATTATTAATCGAGTCTGGCGAAATACCGAGACTAGTAAGACGTTGCATGGAAATTTCTATTGATACTTGTTCTTTTTGTTTACCTGACACTGCAACTTTACTGACACCTTCGACAAGTTCAATTTCACGCCTTAAGTAATCAACATAGTCATTTAATTCTTTATAAGAGTAACTCTCACCAGTGATCGCCAGTGAGATCCCGTATACATCACCAAAATCATCGAGCACCGAAGGCGGTGCAACACCGGGCGGTAGTTGTGGTACTAAATCGTTGACTTTACGGCGCAGTTCATCCCAAATTTGCGGTAAATCATCAGGACCATGGCATCTTTAATGGTGAATGCTGGATCTTCTAAGCGCCCCAAACCAAAAAAAGCAACAGTGCCGCCAATCAAGAAAATTAAGGTCACCATCCAACTGACGACCTTATTGGTTATACAATAAGCCGCGATATCTTTATTCATTTTTGGCTCCAGTTACATCTGTTGACTGAGATAAGTTGTTTGTTGATGTTGGTAAGCTATTTGCTGCTAAAACACGGACTTCTTGTCCTGCACGAATTCGATTACCACCTGCAACAACAATGCGTTCACCTTCTGAAAGACCTTTTAATAAACGTACCCCGCCAGCGACGACTTTGGATGTCACTATTTACCGTTTTTCAATGCGGTTATTTTTATCCACTACCCAAACAAAAGTATCTTTAAATGTTAATCCATCACCATCTTCGTTAAAAATGGCAGACAATGGCACGCTGAATTCACCTGCTTGATAAATCTGCAATTTTTCGGCATCGACCGATACATCAAGTGCAGTGCCATCAAGAATAAAACCGTCTTTAGGCATTGGCATCGTCAGAGTAATAAGGAAAGAGCCAGAGCTTGGGTCTAATTCAGTAGTAAACTCCTTCAAGGCAGCGCTGTAACGCTTACCATCAGGTGTTATCACTGTAGCTTTAGGCCGCGATGCTTCTACTTTATTGGCAGGACTTTTCGAATAAATCATATCCGCAGCTTGTAGTTGAATATCAATAGTATCGGTTCTATGAATATTCATCACCGTTTCACCGACTTGCACATTTTCAAAACCCTTAATGTCAACATGAGAAATCACACCTGAAAAAGGTGCTTTGAGTTGCACAAAACTGAGATTGAGTTTGGCAATATCCAGACGCGCTTTAGCAATGTTGTATTGCGCTTGTGCATCGTCGACTTCAAGTTGAAAATCGTTATCATCCAATTCTGCGAGTAATTGACCTTTTTGAATCTTAGTTCCGGGGCGAACATGGACTTTGACTACTTCACCTGCGAGTCGAAAAGACAAACTAGATTTCCCTGTCGCGACAGCGATAGAGGGAAAACTTAATAGTGGTTCAGACTCAGCTAAACGAACCAACTCGACGGCAACTAATGGGGCAGGTTTTGCAGTGACCTCAACAGGTTTACTGCAAGCTTGTAATAACAAACTGGTGAATATTATAATTAATGGGTATTTCATTATAAGCCCCTCCCCTTGATCCAAGGTCGCATTCGTTGATCTTCACTTAATGATTCAACACCCGAAATAGCGATATTATCACCACTGGCTAATCCTGATAAAATTCGATTATTACTGTCCAACATGACTTCTGTTTTATGCGCCATATTATTACTGTCGATTGCCCACAAATAAGTTTTTTGCTCTTCACGTACAATCGCTTGTGTTGGAATACTGGGATTTTGGTTCAAGGGCAATTTGATCTTAACCGTGCCAGACATACCGGGAAGAATATTATGCTCTTTCGGACGTTCTAAATATAAAGTCACTTCATAAGAAGACGTATTTTGGTTCGCTTCAGTATCTATTTCTTTAAATTTGGCGGGATAAACTTGGTCGGGTAATGTATCAAAAATAACCAGCGTTTCTAGCTCAACTTGATCTTGCAAACTCGATACTAACTGCTCAGGAAGTTGAAATGTCATATTCAATACGCCATCACTTTGGATATGCATAACCGCTTGTTTCGCCATGACGTATTCATGATTTTCATTTAGCAGCAAGGATAAAGTACCTGAATAAGGTGCCATTAAACTGGAATAATTGAGGTTGGCTTGTTGTTTTTCTAATGCTGCTTTGGCCTGATTGAGTTTGGCTTTTGAAGTGTCGTAATTAAGCTCAGAGATAACATTTGTTTTGAATAGCTTTTTATCACGCTTAAACTGCACTGAAGCAAGTTCATAGTTTGCTCTTGCTTGCTCTAATTGTAACAAGAATTGATCTTGCTCCAAGCTGGCTAGCTTTTGGCCCTGTTTAGCATCTTCACCCGGTCGTACAAAAATATTGGCTAGTTTTCCTGATACTCTGAATGCCAATACCGCTTTATCTCCCGACTCTACAACAGCAGGGAAACTACGATAATTATCATGATCACCAATCAGTACTGATAAATACTTAACTGGCCGAGAAGTCTCTTCTATCGCTGATTTTTTTGCTTCGCTACATCCTTGTAAACTCACAACAACGAAACCGATTGCTATAATATATTGTTTGATATTCCCCCTAACTTTCGACAAGTTAACCCATATTTTGAATAAAAAGATCATAACAATTTTTTGATTTAAAACGTTATATGCCCAAATCAATCATGATTAGACAATCATAGTTGGTTCTAGCTAAAAGGTAATGAACACACCAAATTAATCGATGAAGATGACATTTATCAATTACCCAAATACCTTAGTTGGTTATAGTAACGCTATAAATTTACTGAGAGGAAATATTATGAGTTGTTGTGGCGGCTGTGGTGGTCAAGATCTAGAAGAAACTAAAAAAACTGAAGAAACTGAACAACAAGATTCAGAGTAATTATCTTCCAGTTATAATAAAAAGATCCTATTCAATACACTTGAAAGGATCTTTTTTGTATCTGTCACGCTTTAAATTATTACTTTTGTTTTTCAAATTAGCGCATGCTACTAACTACAATGGCGAGACATCAAATCCAGCTTGTTTCAGTTTCAGTAAAATACCATCTTCACCGGCCAAATGCAGAGCGCCGACCATCACTAGTTCAATCTCATCATTGGTTATAAACTGCTTAATTTGTGGCAGCCAATTATTATTTCGTTCAACCAATAATGTCGTATAGAGCTTGGGGAATCCAATTTTCATTTCCGCAATACCTAAACGTTGCATTGCAGCAATATTGCCATCACGCCAAGCAGCTTTCATTTCTAACATGAATTGCGGTAAGGTTTTCATATCTTCTAAGATATAACGAACAAATTCATCTTCTTGGCCAAGACCCATACTAGCAATATAATCGAGTTGCGCAGTTGCCGTTTCTAATTGACCTAAACTTTTTTTATCCGCTTCGGCTTTAATAGCAAAATACTTATCAACACCTGAACCAGCAAAGTTTAAACGTTTCAATTCATGCATAGTCAAAATAATACTCAACATACTAGGGCGAAAACGATTTATCATTGCCATTGATAACTGTCTACTTTCACAAAATGCTTGTAATGCTGCGTATATTTCAGGGCTCAATTTCTGTCGCAAGCTTTGCCCTTGCGGGTAACTGAGCTTGGTAAACATCTGCTGTTGAAAAGCGGCACTTTCCAAACTTTTCATATCCGTTTCTAGCACCAGCTTATCTGACAGAGCATAAGCTTGAGTAAACTCTTCGGGTAAAGGATAATCAGCATCACTGAGTACATGGATCGTGCCTGCGATATATAACGAATGATCGCCTTTCGTCACTCGCCATACTGAAGATTGTGCTTGTATATTAAAGCTCAGCAGCAGTGAGATGAAAAAACTCATTGGCAGCCAACGATTAACGAGATTCAAATTCATTATTTTACCTTTAATCCATGAGTTAAAATCATTATGCTCATTATGCCATCGGAATATCGGCTGCTTCATATAAAGCATCAATATTAACGATACGGATCAAACCTTTGCTTTCTTCAATTAAACCTTCTTGGGTCATACGTTTTAACAAACGTGAGAAGGTTTCTGGTTGAATCGAAAGTAGCGACGCTAAAGTACGTTTTGGAATATCCAGTTCAATCATGCCTTCATTACCTGATTTATTTTTGATATTTTGTAACAAAAATAATAACAAACGGTTTTTCGCATTTTCCACTGATAACATTTCGATTTCATTCAAGTCATTATGTAAACGAATACTCATGTTTGCCATAATGGCAATGCCCGCTTCTGGGTTTAATTTCAGAATTTTAAGGTAAGTGATATTATCAAAACAGATCAACTGGCTCTGGGAAAATGCTTGCGCGGACACAGGATAGAAAGGCTTATTGTTAAACATCAGGGCTTCGGCAAAGGTACTACCTGCGCGCATGACTTCAACCACTTTCTCTTGACCATTTGGGCTCGTTCTATATAGCTTTAAATGTCCTTCTAGCACCAAATAAAAATGGTTCGCTTTGTCACCTTGGTGAAATACATTTTCCAACGCTGGCACATTAAGCTGCTTTGATTTACTTATCAGTAAATCAAACTCAGCTTTGGTCAAAGCTGAAAATAAGTGGTGATTTAAAACAGTATCGATCACCTTAGGATCTGAAAGCATAACGCTAATCTCTTTAAATTTTGCTTAAAAATAAGTAGGCTAAAGGATAACATATATTTAACTTAGCAGAGAGATCTATTACGGCCAAACCGCTGTACTAATAAGCTATTGAAATCAGATTTGATAATGCATTCTCTCACCCTATCTGCGACTAAAATAGATAGCCATGAGATTAATTGATAACACCAACTTTCTTTTGAAACCTCAAAACACTTCATACAATAAAAGCATCATATAAAGCCATTAAACCCTGACTTTAAATATAGAAATAAGCATTTAGTACAATATTACCTACCAATCCACAATTTCCTGTGATACCTTCCAGCCGTTTGTTCAAAAATGGAGAAAAACAATGCAAGTTTTACAGGGTATGCAAATGCTTTTCGTAGCATTTGGCGCGTTAGTTCTGGTTCCTTTGTTAACCGGTCTTGACCCCAATGTTGCGCTATTCGGTGCTGGTATCGGTACTTTAATCTTCCAAATAATCACTAAACGTTCTGTCCCTATCTTTCTTGCTTCTTCTTTCGCTTTTATTGCTCCCATTCTTTATGGCGTCCAAACTTGGGGTATCCCAAGCACCATGGGTGGTTTGATGGCAGCAGGTTTTACTTACGTTTTATTATCAGCCGTGATCCGTGTGCGTGGTATCGCTGTTATCCATAAATTATTACCACCCGTTGTTGTGGGCCCGGTAATTATGGTTATTGGTCTTGGTCTTGCACCAATAGCAGTGAATATGGCAATGGGTAAAACTGGCGATGGCTCAATACAACTTATTGATAATGACATTGCATTAATCATTTCAGCTGTTTCATTATTCGTCACCATTGGCGTGAGTATTTATGCTAAAGGTTTCTTCAAACTTGTCCCAATTATGGCAGGTGTTATTGCTGGCTACAGTACTAGTTTGGCATTCGGCATTATCGACTTCAGCCCTGTTTCCGCGGCTACTTGGTTCGCTTTCCCTAACTTCACGTTACCTGAATTTAACATCAACGCAATATTGTTTATGATCCCTGTAGCATTAGCTCCAGCGATTGAGCATGTAGGTGATGTTTTAGCTATTTCGAACGTAACTGGTAAAGATTACCTTAAAAAGCCAGGTTTACATCGAACTTTAGCTGGTGACGGGTTTGCAACAATGGCTGCATCTATGGTTGGTGCACCACCAAACACCACTTACAGCGAAGTAACCGGTGCCGTAATGCTGACTAAAGCATTCAATCCAGTCATCATGACTTGGGCTGCGGTTTCAGCGATCACTTTGGCTTTTGTTGGTAAGCTTGGCGCTGTATTACAAACCTTCCCTGTACCAGTCATGGGTGGCATCATGATTTTACTATTCGGTACTATCGCAACAGTTGGTTTGAATACGCTAATCATCAACCGCGTAGATCTACACAAGTCACGTAACTTAGTTATCGTTGCGGTAACGCTGGTGTTTGGTATTGGCGGCATGGCATTTGGTATCGGCGACTTCAGCCTGCAAGGTGTGAGCTTATGTGGCCTAGTTGCAATCGTCCTAAACTTAGTTTTACCGGATGAACTTGGCGAAAACCAAGTTGTTGACCATGTTGAAGTAGTTGAACACCCAGAAGTGTCGACTACTAAATCTGAGTAATATTCAACGAGCAATAATAAGTAACTTTACTTAACAGTTATTGAGTACTTACGAGAATGAAGAAAGAGGATGTCCATATAGGCGTCCTCTTCTTTACTAAAATTTTGCTTTATACAGTTCACAATTCATTCCAACAATAGCGCTGTATTATTGCATGATCCCAGTAAAGCCAGACATAATGGTAATATAATCATCATCCAATGACGCGTAATCGATAGATTATAAATCTATTACCCATCAAAAAATTAACAGTGACACGGAGGTCATATGCTAATTAAACTTAAAAAATACTTAAACGTATTAATCTTCGCCCCCATCATTATTGCGCAAGGTAAATATGTTCGTAAAGTCACCCCTAAATTACCCGAAGCATCTGGCGCTAGAAATGGAGTATCAGGACAAGGCCCTGCTTTGCGACTGCTCATTATAGGGGATTCTGCTGCGGCTGGAGTCGGCGCTGAAACTCAAGAACAAGCGTTAAGTGGCCAGCTAGTGAGTACGCTACGGGATAAATACCAAGTTAAATGGCAACTATTAGCTAAATCAGGTTTTACTACCGTGCAGAGCCAACAAATGTTATCTGAGCAACCGAATCAAGACGTCGATGTAATCGTCACTTCTTTGGGCGTTAACGATGTAACCAGTAACCTTTCAGCCAGCGCTTGGCTTCGCCAACAACAAGATCTTGTGACCTTATTAAGACAGCAATATAGCCAACCAAAAATACTGATGACGCAAGTTCCTCCGATGCACCAATTCCCAGCATTACCGCAGCCACTAAGAGGTTATTTAGGACAAAGAGCGAAACAGTTTAATCGCTACTTAAAAGACTGGATTGATACTCAGGATGATTGCCTATTCATTAATATTGCAGGTGAATTACAAGCAGAACACATGGCCAGTGATGGATTCCATCCCAGCCCAATTGTGTATAAGCATTGGGCTGAGATTGTAGCCGAAAAAATTACTGTATAACAAGCCACAGTATAATAAGTACAACTAGCAAGATTACGTGTAATAGCTAGAAACCCGCTTGCCATTATAATAACTATACAGTCGAGGCATTCCCTGCGTTACTGATAATGGTGAAGCTTGGTAAGGGTTTTGGCTACTTTGTGAGTTGGCAAGGAAGTCTTCCATGCCAAATAAATAGTGCTGATTGAGTAAATGCCCCCATGCCGCCGGTCCTTGCTTTTCATAAACCCCACCATCGATATCAATAATAGGATTTTCCGCATCAGGATCTCGCAGTGGTGAGATGATCCCAAGTCGAGCGACTAAATCAAACTGGTTGGCGAAGTTTTCAATATAGGGCAAACCAATGTCTTCACATCGCTCGTTTTGACCATAACAAACATACGTCATTTTATCTGCGCAATTAGCAAAGGTATAAACCTCCAGTTTCTTCATCATCGCAATTAACTGGTTATCAACCTCCTCTACGCTCGATTCAGTGAAACTCTCTTGCCAACACAGCTCAAATACAATTTGAGATAATGAATCCAAATGACAGATTTCATTGCCATGTTTCATTGCTTTAATTTGCGTGAGCGTATTTTTCAGAGCTCGTAATACGTTCGCCGTAATAATGGTGCCTTGCGAATGGCATAACAATACTACTTTTTGCTTTTGTGGGTCTTTAAGCGCAGCTAAAACGGCAACCGTCGCTTTTATTGCAGGCTCAGTCATTGATTGACTATCATCCAAACTGGGGTCAGTCTCGAACGTCTTACCTATGACACATTCCATCAAATCAACAACGGTCGAATCTGTTGCATTATGTACAACACTGATTGGCCTTTTAAATATCTGGCTAATTAAGCTCGAATTGAGCTTTGCTACATCATTGTTAGTGCAAATACCGTTAATGAATATCCACTGTTCATCTTCAAAAGAAGTGACGCTATCAAATGGATCTGCTTGTTGAAAGTAGTTACTTGGACGCCAAAACATGTGTTGAATAACAGGCGGCAAAAAAGTCCGAGTTAAGGGCCCTGGCGCATGAGAAAAAGCAGGCACGCTAATATCAAATAAATACTTTGCTGTTCTTAATGGTCGCCATGCATCGATAATTGAATATTCGGAGTACTGTCTATGCGGGGGCAGCCAACTACTCAATCGACCAAACACTGACTGAAAGTATAAAGGAGGGAAAAAACTTAATGCTGCAGTGCTGACTTTAGCCAAAGTAACGTAATCATTACGCTGCCCCATTTCAGTCAATTTTAATTTGTCGGCAATAATCTGTGATATTTGAGGTTCAAGGCAAATCGCCTCTTGATCGTCTTGTGAATTTTCACTTAATTTACTTCCCAAATCAGTGTCACCTGATTGAGACGATACAGTTCCGTTGGGCATAATTTCTCCTAGCAATTCAGCGATAAATATAAGTTTGTGCATTTACTCTTATTAACCTAATCATTGCTTTGCATTAAGCCAAACCAAATCGCCCTCTTTATTTATTCAGTCATAAAACCGTGAAGCTTAATGATTAGAACAAGTGAGAATGTGAAGTTAAGTGCCCTTAACGCGAGCTAAAAAATGTTTTTAATAAAATACTCGCAGCAAATTATTAATAATAATTCAGTCAAAAAGCTTGCAAAATAAACAGTTAAATAATACTGTACATAAAACCACTGGTTAACCATACAGGATACTTATTATGTTTACGCTTACTAAACCAAACAAACTCAATAGCTATTCACGTACTCAATCATCAACACATACGGCTAACCAGTGGACCGCTATTATCGCACCGCCAATGACTCTCACATCAGATAACCTTCTTCAGCAAGGTATCTCTGTATGTAATGCCCTCGTGATCCATAAAGCCAAAATTAACGATAAATTTTTAACGATATTAAAAGCAGCACAAAGTCCGACCATCGCTTCCATCGTAATATGGGACTCAGGCTTAACAGAAACTGAAGTTTTCCAGATCCAATCGACCATAAAATCACTCAATAAAAAATGCTTGATCCATAGCAGTAAAAATTTACATTAATCACTCAGCCAATTTGCGATATACTGTTATTTTACCCATATTTATCAGTATCCACATATGGAATTGGCGGGAAGTAAACAGTGAAGATTTTAGTTATTGACGATTCTAAAATAGAACGAATGATTATTCGTTCTTATCTGCAAGATCTTAATTATGAGATTTATGATGCAGATAGTGGTGAAGCTGGCATTAAGCTTTTCAACGAACATAACCCTGATATTATCCTGCTCGGCGTAGTGATGAATGGCATCAATGGCTATGAGGTTGTGGAGAAATTACGTAGCCAATCATCAGACTGGATCCCGATTATATTTTTAAGTGGTAAAGCCAAAGCCGAAGATATCATGCTCGGTATTCAAGCAGGCGGCGATGACTACCTCGCAAAACCAATTCATAAGCAAACTCTAATCGCTAAAATGATCGCAATGGAGCGCATTGCAAGTATGCGCTCAAAATTAATTCAAGTAACAGAAAACCTACAAAACGCTAATGAAGAACTCGCTCGACAAGCAACTCTTGACGGTTTGACCGGTATCGCGAACCGCCGTCATCTAGATGCGAGTTTGAAAAAAGAAATGGCGCGTGCTCGTCGTTATAATAAACCCCTCACATTTATGATCGCCGATATCGACTTCTTTAAAAAATACAATGACTTTTATGGTCATATCCAAGGCGATGAGTGTTTAAAACAAGTCGCAAAAGCGTTAGATGAAAGTATTTCTCGCCCAGGTGATTTAGTAGCAAGATACGGCGGTGAAGAGTTTTGTATGGTATTACCCAATATAGATATAGATCATGCCGCTAAAGTGGCTGAGAAATTAGTCAATACAGTGCGTAGATTAGAATTACGCCATGAAGGTGTGAGTGATACCAGTATAGTGACCATGAGCTTTGGCGTGATCAACTTAGTTCCAGATCGTAACTTAACTCCGGATGAATTTATCAAAATGGCTGACGAAAAGCTGTATGAAGCCAAACACAGCGGCCGAGATCGATGGATACTCTAAATTTTAAAGACTATAAAAAAGGAGTCGTTAATAATAACGACTCCTTTTTTTTACTCAAAATTGTTTTCTAAATTACCAGCAAGTCACTGACGATTATAGCCCAGCCTTAAACTCTGCAAATGCATTTTTCACTCGCTTGATAGAAACTGGATAACTGGTACCCAATTGCTGAGCAAATAATGATACCCGCAATTCTTCCAACATCCAACGTAACGTTAACAACCCCTCTTGCTGTGTTAGCGTCAAACGAGGCATCTTAATTAACTTATTGTAGTCTTCCAGCAGAGGTTGCACTGCAACGGCATTAGCACGATCTCGAGTAGGATCGATCTTTAACTTCTTCAAACGATGATCGATAGCTGAGATATAACGCTGCATGTCAGCTAATTTTTTAGCACCTGTTTGCGTAACAAAGCCATTAAAAATCAGGTTATTTAGCTGAGCTTTAATATCACCATTCGCAACAATCATATCCAGCGAAACCTTGCCTTTAAGCTGTTTATTTATCTGATGCGCAGAGGTTAATATCTTCTCTACTTGCTCGGCAATCGCCACCGTTTCATCAGCTATATCGGCTCTAACTTGCTCTTTCAATAACTCAAATGAGTCTGCATTTTGCGGTGCATTCTGATTATGGGTACTGTTGTAGCGTTCAATAATTGCATCTGTGGCACAGCCGATACAGTCATGAATAAGATCCGTCACTTTGCCAAATGGATTGAAATACAAACCAAGCTTGGCCTTATTTGGCAATTTCTGCTCAAGATACTTTATTGGCGAAGGCACGTTTAATAATACTAAACGACGTAAACCCGCTTTACCTGCTGCGATCGCATCTTCTTGATGATCGAACAGCTTAATTTCTACCGAGCTACGATTATCCACCAGCGCAGGGAAAGCTTTAACTTCATAACCGCCGTGCTTTTGCTTAAACTCAGTAGGTAAATCACCAAAATTCCAAGTTAACAGCTCTGTTTTTTCAATGCCTTTTTCTGCGACTTTAACTAACGTCTCTTGAATATTGCCTTGCAGCTGAAGCTTTAGCGCGGTGAGATCATCGCCAAAACTCAGTTGTTTTTGTTTGTCATTAACAACTCTGAAATGCATTTTTAAATGAGTTGGTAATTCAACCGCTTGCCAAACATCTTGATCTAATCGCACACCCGTCATACGCAATAATTGTTTAGCTAGACTTTCAATTAAACTGCTCTGATTTGGCAGCATATTAGCTAATGCAGCCTCGGCATAGTTTGGTGCAGGCACAAAGTTACGTCGCAAGGCTTTTGGTAATGCTTTAATCAGTGCTACCAGCAGCTCTTCTCGTAACGCTGGAATCAACCAATCAAAACCCTTTTCACTGATTTGATTTAAAATAGCCACCGGGACAACCACAGTAACGCCATCATCGATAGCACCCGGTTCAAAGTTATATAACAGCTTTAACTTAAAACTATCTTGAGTCCAGAATTCGGGATAACTATGCGCAGTGATGGCTTGTGCATCATGCTTCATTAAGCGTTCTTGCGTCAGCGTTAATAACTGCGGTTCTAGCTTCTCAGCTTTTTTCCACCAGCTATCAAAATGACGTCCTGAGCATACTTGTTCAGGAATAATATCAGCATAGAAATTATATAAATCCTCATCGCTCACCAGGATATCGCGGCGACGAGATTTATGCTCTAGCGCTTGTATGCGCTCGACTTCTTTTTGATTGTTCTTAAAGAAAGCGTGTTTAGTATTAAATTCACCTTCAACCAGAGCACTTTGAATGAAGAGTTCGCGACATAGCAGAGGATCAATTTGGCTGTAATTAACCATCCGATTTGGCACAATAGTCAAACCATACAATGTCACTTTTTCCGCTGCGGCAACTGCACCACGACGTTTTTCCCAATGCGGTTCACTGTAAGTCGATTTATTTAAGTGTTGCGCTAATGGCTCAATCCATTCAGGTTGAATCTTCGCGGCAATGCGGCCAAATAAACGCGACGTTTCCACTAATTCAGCTACCATCACCCACTTAGGCTGTTTTTTAAATAACCCTGAGCCGGGGAAAATATTAAATTTACTGTTCCGCGCACCTAAATAATCTTGGTCCTTTTCTTTAAAACCAATATGACTCAACATGCCTGATAATAAGGCTTTATGTACATTATCACTGTTTCTAATTAAGCCTTCTTCATCTAACGCAATTTCGTTAATATTAAAGCCTAATTCTTTTACCACTTGTGATAACTGCGCGTAGATATCTTGCCATTCACGCACACGCATATAAGCTAGGTAATCTTTCTTACACAAGCGACGAAATTGTGAAGATGATAACTCTCTTTGCTGTTGTTTAACGTAGTTCCATAAGTTCACAAACGTGATGAAATCAGACTCTTTATCGTAAAATCGGCGATGTTGTTCGTCAGATGCTTGTTGCTTTTCTTGTGGGCGTTCACGGGGATCTTGAATAGACAACGCAGCAGTAATAACCATCACTTCATTCAAACAACCATTCGTATTTGCTTCCATCACCATACGCGCAAGACGCGGATCAATAGGCAGTTTAGCTAGCGCAACCCCCACAGGTGTTAGACGTTTATTGTGGTCATCATGTTGGTTATCAATCGCACCAAGCTCTTCCAGTAATTTCAAACCATCGGTGATGTTGCGGCTATCTGGCGGCTGTACAAATGGGAAATTAGCGACATCACCAAGATCAAGCGCATGCATTTGTAAGATAACCGAGGCTAAATTTGTACGTAAGATCTCTGGATCAGTAAACTCTGGGCGGTTATTAAAATCTTCTTCACTGAATAAACGAATACAGATACCCGCACTTACACGTCCACAACGGCCCATACGCTGATTAGCACTGGCTTGAGAGATTGGTTCAATTGGTAAACGTTGCACTTTGGTACGATAGCTATAGCGGCTTATACGAGCTGTGCCAGGGTCAATAACATATTTAATACCCGGTACCGTTAATGAGGTTTCAGCAACGTTAGTCGATAAAACAATACGGCGGCCTGTATGGCGTTGGAAAATACGATTTTGCTCAGCATTGGTTAGCCGTGCATAAAGTGGTAAAACTTCTGTATCACGTAAATTTAATTTGTTTAATGCGTCAGCTGTATCGCGGATTTCTCGTTCGCCATTCAGGAAAACCAGAATGTCCCCTAACCCTTCAGATTGTAATTCTTCTACAGCATCAGCAATGCCTTGAATTTGATCACGTTCATGACCGTCTTCTTGTTCACTCAAGGCGTTATAACGAACTTCCACGGGGAAGGTTCTGCCCGATACTTCAATCATCGGCGCATTATCAAAGTGCTGAGAAAAGCGTTCAGGATCAATTGTTGCTGATGTAATAATAACTTTTAAATCAGGTCGGCGTTTTAATAGCTGCTTTAAATAACCCAAAATGAAATCGATATTTAAGCTACGTTCATGCGCTTCATCGATGATAAGTACATCATATTGATTCAAAAAACGATCTTGTTGAATTTCAGCCAACAAAATACCGTCAGTCATTAACTTGATATAGCTTTGTTTACTGACGTTATCATTAAATCGAATTTTATAACCGACACTGGTGCCTAACTCAGAATCAAGCTCTTCAGCGATACGATTAGCAACTGTTCTTGCCGCTAAACGACGCGGCTGTGTATGGCCGATCATGCCATCAATACCAAGTCCTAAATCTAAGCATATTTTTGGAATTTGGGTTGTTTTACCTGAGCCGGTTTCACCAGCGATAATGACAACTTGGTTATTTAAAATAGCAGCCGCGATTTCATCGCGCTTTTGACTTACAGGTAAGGAATCTGGATAAGTAACCTTGGGAAGGTTACTTATGCGTTGCTGACGAAGCGCGATAGAAGCAGAAATATCTGACTCTAATTTGGCAATAGCTTTAGTCTGTTTTTCTTCCGGCATACGTTGAGCGGTGTGCAGTCGACGTTGAAATCGAAAACGTTCTGATTGCATACACGTTTTTAGCTGCGCTTGGAGAGATTTGAAATGACTTTGCATAATAATTGAAAACGCCTGTAACCGTCAGATATAAAGGCGAGATACTAAGCCACTCTTGTACTAATTTCAATTGAATTGCCTACCTCAAACGAAAGTTTTCAAGTGAAAGAGCAGCTTAAGTTTATCGTCAGGCTATTTTGTTCAAATATTAGCAGCATTTGGGTAACAAGTTTGCTGTTGCTTATCCATTGCCTTGAGGACATCACGACGAGTAATAAGACCAACTAAAAGACCATTGGCATCCGTGACTGGATACATTTTAGGTCTAACGTCTAACATTTTTTGGGCTAATTCTATGATGGTATCCTCCGTCTTCATCGCTAAAACCTCAGTTCTCATTACATCATGCACATTAGCAACTTGTTCACAGTAATAGCTCGACTCGAGCAGTGACGCTAAGACATCTTGTTCAGATACCCAACCTATCACTTGCCCTGTATTATCAACAACTGGGGCACCAATTTGAGTCGACTTCAATAGTTTTTCAACAGCGGCGGCCACTGACATATCAGCAGTTAAAGTTAAAGGCTGTCGTTGCATAAAATCAGAAACTTTCAAAGAATTCATCAGGTTTTCCTTTAATTATTGATTTAACTAACTTAAGGATAGGTTATCTCTATATTTAAACAAACGAACATTGTTCGTATATCGAGTCTAAATATAAAAAATATTAAAATAATTATCTCTTAAAAAACTCCGCAATGTTGAATTTATAGCCTTGCAAATAAAAACAACACAGCACAAAAAACTAAAAAACAATCAACATAAAGCTCAAACCGCGCACAGGGTTATTTTTATAAACACTAATATGAAATTATGTTCTTGAAGAAGGTCACACTATTGTCATAGTATCGAAGGATAAGAAAAAGTAGAAACGTGCTGAGGGAAGAGAAGCAATGAAAAAAACAATGTATGAAAAAATTTGGGATTCACACCTAGTTCACGAACCTGAAAATGGAACACCTCTACTTTATATCGATCGCCACTTGATGCATGAAGTAACAAGTCCGCAGGCGTTCGAAGGGCTGAAAGTTAATAATCGTCCAGTGCGAAACCGCCACAGTATTTTAGCGACAATGGATCATTGCGTTCCGACAATCAATCGCCATTTGCCTATTCAAGATCCAATTGCAGCTAAGCAAATTGAAACCATGGCAAACAACTGTGATGAACACGAATTACGTTTATACGATATGGACAATGCCAACAATGGCGTGATCCATATTGTGGTACCTGAACATGGTTTTATCCATCCAGGCATGACAGCCGTTTGTGGTGACTCCCATACCGCAACTCACGGTGCCTTTGGTGCATTAGCATTTGGTATTGGTACCTCAGAAGTTGAACATGTAATGGCGACGCAAACATTACAACAGAAAAAATCTAAAACCATGTTAGTCAGCGTTGATGGCAAGTTATCCAAGCATTCAACGGCAAAAGATATCGCGCTTGCGGTGATCGGTAAAATTGGTACCGCAGGTGGTACTGGATATGTAATTGAATTTGCTGGTTCTGCAATCCGTGATTTAACCATGGAAGGCCGTATGACACTATGTAATATGGCCATTGAAGGTGGCGCTCGTGCCGGTTTGATCGCTCCAGATGAAACTACTTATACCTATCTAGAAGGCAAAGAATTTGCACCCCAAGGTGAAGATTGGATTGCAGCACTTACTTACTGGAAATCTCTACCAACCGATGATGGTGCGGTATTTGATACTATTGTCGAGATTAAAGCTGAAGATATTGCGCCACAAGTTACTTGGGGGACATCACCAGAACAAGTTGCACCTGTAAATGCAACAATCCCTGCACCGAGTGATTTTAGTGATGAAATTAAAGCATCATCATGTAAAGGTGCTCTCGCCTATATGGGCATTGAAGCTGGCGCGCCAATCACCGACATTAATATTGATTTGGTTTTTGTAGGTTCTTGTACAAATGGCCGAATCGAAGACTTCCGTGCTATTGCTGAAATAACCAAAGGTAAAAAAGTGAACTCAAGTGTTCAAGCTATTGCAGTCCCAGGTTCTTATTTAGTAAAACAACAAGCTGAAGACGAAGGTATTGATAAAATACTGGTTGATGCAGGTTGGGAATGGCGTGAACCAGGTTGTTCTATGTGCTTGGCTATGAACGGCGATCAACTTGCCGAAGGCCAGCGCAGTGCTTCCACTTCAAATCGTAATTTCGAAGGTCGCCAAGGTAAAGGTGGACGAACTCACCTTGTATCTCCAGCGATGGCTGCTGCCGCAGCAATTGAAGGTCATTTTGTTGATATACGTAATTGGGTATAAATTTGAGCACATTAGAGTAAGGAATAAACATGGAAGCATATAAAAATCATACTAGTGTTGCTGCATTAATGAATCGTAGCAACGTTGATACTGACCAAATTATCCCGAAGCAGTTCTTGAAAAAAGTAGAGCGCACAGGTTTTGGTATTCATCTTTTTCATGATTGGCGTTTTTTAGATGATGGTTCCGACAATCCAGAATTTGAATTAAACAACCCCGCTTTTAAAGGCGCTAAAATTTTAGTTGCTGGCGATAACTTTGGCTGTGGTTCTTCACGTGAACATGCACCTTGGGCAATTGCTGATTATGGTTTCAACACGATAATTTCAACCAGTTATGCTGATATCTTCTATTCAAACTGTTTTAAGAATGGCATATTGCCAATTCGAGTTGATAAAACAATGCTTGCAGATTTAATGGCAGAGATTGATGCAAACGAAGGTATTGAGTTTGATGTTGATTTAGTCGCAGAAAAAATTACAACACCGGCTGGCATCATAATTAATATTGAAGTTGACCCATTTCGCAAACAAAGTCTAATCGAAGGTGCTGATGACATCACATGGTCACTAAAACATGAAGATAAGATCACCGCATTTGAAGAACGTAATAAACAACAGTTGCCTTGGTTGTGGCGTGATGCCAAATAATTAACTTACTTTTTCGCTGCAATATTATGAATTTGTTGCGTTAAGTGAATAGCATTCAAAGTTAACTCTCTACTTAAGGCGAATCGTTTTCTAACGCTTCGCCTTTTTATTACTGTTCAATTCAAATAATAGATATATAACTTGGATAGGTGGCCTATATGGAAATAACGCGCCCTCATGTGCAATTAATGGACACAACTCTACGCGATGGAGAGCAAACACAAGGCGTCTCATTCACACCTGAAGAGAAAGTCAGTATTGCTAAAGCACTATTACAATCCTTGAACGTAGATCGCATCGAAGTTGCTTCTGCACGGGTTTCTGCTGGTGAAAAAGCGGCGGTAGCGTCACTCATGCATTGGGCAGAGCAAGAAGGCCTAGCCGAGCGTATCGAAATTCTCGGTTTTGTTGATCAAAACAAGAGCGTTGATTGGATCGCGAGTAGCGGTGCTAAAGTTATTAATTTACTGACTAAAGGCAGTGAAAAGCATTGTGTTGAACAGCTGCGAAAAACACCGGAAACTCATATTCTCGATGTTAGAAATACAATCGACTACGCTCTATCACAAGGCCTCTCGGTGAATATCTACTTAGAAGATTGGTCAAATGGCTATCACGATAATCCTGAATACGTTTATAATATGGTACAGCACCTTGCTGACTTACCGATTCAACATTACATGTTACCCGATACTTTAGGGGTTATGTCGCCTGACGAAGTAACCGAAAGTCTCTCAGATATGATTTCGCGCTTTCCGAGGCAAACTTTCGACTTCCATCCACATAATGATTATGGTCTCGCTACCGCCAATGCTTTAGCTGCTGCAAAAGTCGGGATTAGTGCCATCCATTGCACTATAAATTGCCTTGGTGAGCGTGCCGGCAATGCTTCATTAGCTGAAGTAGCTGTTGTACTTAAAGATAAACTCGGTATTCGATCTTCGATTAATGAGCAATGTATTCATCAAATTAGTCAGATGATTGAAAATTTTTCAGGTAAAGTTACATCAGCTAATGCACCGATTATTGGCGCCGATGTATTCACCCAGACCAGCGGGATCCATGCAGATGGAGATAAAAAAGGCGGTTTATATCAAACAGTTTTAGGGCCAGAGCGCTTTGAACGTAACCGCAGTTATGCACTCGGAAAAATGAGCGGTAAAGCTTCATTAGAAAAAAACTTAGAGCAATTAGATATTGAATTAAGCAATGAGCAGAAAGACAAATTACTCACTCGCATAGTTCAATTAGGTGATCAGAAATCAATTATTACCCCCGAAGACCTGCCTTTTATTATTGCTGATTTGTTAGAAAGCAAAGATTATTCTCATATTGAATTACTGAATTGTGCAATCACTTCAGGCTTGAATGTGGAATCAATGGCGAGTATTCGCGTCAAAATTGGTGATGAAATACATAAAGCAGCAGGCTCAGGAAATGGTGGCTTTGATGCATTCAGTATGGCAATCCAAGCCATTATGCAAAAAGCCGAATTTAGATATCCTAAACTGGAAAATTACCAAGTTCGAATTCCACCCGGTGGCACAACAAGCGCTTTGACTGAATGTCTGATCACTTGGGAGCATGAAGGTAACGTATTCCGAACTCGAGGTGTCAGCTCAAATCAAGTTTTTGCAGGTGTACATGCGACATTACGAATGCTCAACAAATTATTACATGAGCGAGAATTAATACAAAAGTAACAGTCACACTCTAATTCTTAGTCGTAACAGCACTATGTTACGACTAATATCTAATTTAAATGAGCTATACTGTAATTATAGTTAAAATAAATCTAAAAATAAGAATAAACCACCGATTCAGAAATGATAAACACCAACAATCGCTTTGTTTTTATCAATTGTCATTATAAAAATTATATTTTCTTACTCAATTTCAATTAAAACCACGCATGAAAACTGCTTATAAAACCGTAATTTAATTGCACAATTATAAAATCAAAGTCTACCTTTAAATAACGAAGAACATTTCAAACTTGCTCAAGCACTTGGCTACTGCAAGTATTAAACGTGTTGAGGGTTATTATGGGAATCTTTGAGCATTACCAACAGCGATATGACGAATCTCAGGAAGAAGAATATAGTATTCAAGAGTTTCTCAATCTTTGTCGCGAAGATAAAGCAATCTATTCATCAGCCGCAGAACGACTGCTACGAGCTATTGGCGAACCAGAAATGGTTGATACGGCCACAGACTCTCGTTTAAGCCGGCTTTTCTCCAATCGTGTCGTAGCTCGTTACCCTGCATTTAAAGATTTTTATGGTATGGAAGATGCCATAGAACAAATCGTTGCCTATCTAAAGCATTCAGCTCAAGGCTTAGAAGAAAAGAAACAAATTCTCTATCTATTAGGTCCTGTCGGTGGTGGTAAATCATCACTCGCTGAAAAACTCAAAGATCTGATGCAGCTAGAACCCATTTATCGAATCAAAGGTTCTCCAGTTAATGATCACCCTTTCAGTCTATTTGACGTCAGCGAAGATGCCAGCCTTTTACAAAGCGAATACGGTATTCCTTCTCGCTACCTTGGTCATGTTATGTCTCCTTGGGCAGCTAAGCGGCTAAAAGAATTTGGTGGTGATATTAGCCAATTCAAAGTAGAAAAAGTACGTCCTTCCATTTTGCATCAGATCGCTATTGCGAAAACCGAGCCTGGTGATGAAAACAACCAAGATATCTCTTCTTTAGTTGGTAAGGTCGACATTCGTCAATTAGAGCATTTTTCACAAGATGATGCCGATGCCTACAGTTACTCTGGCGCACTTTGTAAAGCTAACCAAGGTGTGATGGAGTTTGTAGAAATGTTTAAAGCCCCAATTAAGGTGCTTCATCCACTGCTAACCGCAACTCAAGAAGGCAACTATAACAGTACAGAGGGACTTTCAGCCTTACCGTTTGAAGGCATTATTCTTGCCCACTCAAATGAATCTGAATGGCAAACTTTCCGTAATAATAAAAACAATGAAGCCTTTTTAGATCGCGTATACATTGTCAAAGTCCCCTATTGCTTACGTATCTCTGAAGAACAATTAATCTACAAAAAACTACTCGAAAATAGTGCATTATACAATGCTAAGTGTGCACCGGGCACTCTTGATGCTTTAGCACAATTTACAGTGTTATCGCGAATGAAAGATCCTGAGAATTCATCAATTTATTCTAAAATGCGAGTTTATGATGGTGAAACACTAAAAGACACAGATCCAAAAGCAAAATCATATCAAGAATATAAAGACTATGCAGGCGTCGATGAAGGGATGTCAGGGTTATCAACCCGTTTCGCTTATAAGATTTTATCTAAAGTATTTAACTTTGATCATGTGGAAGTCGCAGCGAACCCAGTTCATTTGTTCTATGTTCTCGAGCAACAGATTGAGCGCGAACAGTTCCCACAAGAGATTGCTGATCGATACATGGAATTTTTGAAAGGTTATCTCACACCTAAATATGTTGAGTTTATTGGCAAAGAAATTCAAACAGCCTATCTAGAATCCTATTCAGAATACGGACAAAACATCTTTGACCGCTACGTCACTTATGCTGACTTCTGGATCCAAGATCAAGAATATCGAGATCCAGATACTGGTCAGCTATTTGATCGTGAAGCTCTCAATAACGACCTAGAGAAAATTGAAAAGCCAGCAGGTATCAGTAATCCTAAAGATTTCCGTAATGAAATTGTTAACTTTGTATTGCGTGCACGGGCTAATAACAACGGTAAAAATCCAGACTGGGTTAGTTATGAAAAACTTCGCACCGTTATTGAAAAGAAGATGTTCTCCAATACGGAAGAATTGCTACCTGTGATCTCATTTAATGCTAAAACCTCAACAGATGAGCAAACCAAGCACGATAACTTTGTTGATCGAATGATGGAAAAAGGTTACACAAAAAAACAAGTACGCTTACTTTCTGAATGGTATTTACGTGTACGTAAATCATCATAGTTGTGTTTAAGGAGGTGAAGAGATGACACATTTTATTGATCGCAGGTTGAATGGTAAAAATAAAAGTACAGTCAATCGACAGCGCTTTTTACGCCGTTATAACTCGCAAATAAAAAAAGCGGTTTCAGATGCAGTGAATAAACGCAGTATTCAAGATATATCATCTGGAGAGAGCGTCAGTATTCCTACTCGTGACATCTCTGAACCAATATTTCACCAGAGTAAAGGCGGTGAACATACTATAGTTCACCCTGGTAATGACCAGTTTATTGCAGGGGATAAGATTAACCGCCCTCAGCAAGGTAACGGCTCAGGGCCAGGTAAAGGAGAAGCAAGCGATACTGGTGAAGGGAGTGATGACTTTCAATTTCAAATATCTAAAGATGAATACTTAGATCTATTATTTGAAGATTTAGAGCTGCCTAATTTACAAGAAAACCAATTAAACAGTATTATCGAAATGAAAACCCGCCGAGCTGGTTATACAGCAAACGGTGTACCTGCCAATATCGCTATCGTGAAATCGTTACAAAACTCCCTCAGTCGCAGAATAGCTCTCACCAGTGGCAAAAAGCGTAAAGTAAAGGAACTTGAAGAGCAACTTGGCAACATTCAGCAACAAGGAGAAATTGAAGGGCAATTTATTGATGAATTAAAACAAGAAATTGCAGCACTTAAAGCCAAAATAAAAAGTACGCCTTTTATTGATACTTTCGACCTTCGTTTTAATAATTATGAGCAGTTTTCAGTTCCTAATAGCCAAGCTGTTATGTTTTGCTTGATGGATGTTTCAGGGTCGATGGATCAACCAACCAAAGATATGGCAAAACGTTTTTATATTTTATTATACCTTTTTTTAACACGCACATATAAGAAAATTGAAGTCGTCTATATACGCCACCATACTCAAGCTAAAGAAGTTGATGAACATGAGTTTTTCTACTCACAAGAAACTGGTGGCACGATAGTCTCATCCGCTCTGAAACTAATGGACAAAGTGGTGACTGAAAAATATCCTGAAAACGAATGGAATATCTATGCTGCACAAGCATCTGATGGGGATAACTGGGCCGATGATTCCCCCCAATGTAGAGAGCTGTTACTTAATAAAATAATGCCAAAAGTGCGATACTACAGTTATATAGAAATCACCACCCGTGCCCATCAAACACTTTGGCGGGAATACGAAAAAGTAGCTGAAGTTTTTCCACAATTTGCACTGCAGCATATACGCCAAGTAGAAGATATTTATCCTGTCTTTAGAGAGTTATTTAAGAAGCAAGTTGCTTAGGGAGAATCTGGATGATTAAAGAAAAAAGTACAGAGATCAGTGATGGACCAGACTGGAATTTTCCTTTGCTTGAAACTTACCATACTGAAATTAAGCGTATTGCCGCTCACTACAAACTAGATACTTATCCAAATCAAATCGAAGTCATCACAGCTGAACAGATGATGGATGCCTACTCTTCGGTAGGCATGCCGATAGGTTATAACCACTGGACTTTTGGCAAGAAATTCATTCAAACCGAACAAAGTTACAAACGAGGTCAAATGGGCCTTGCTTATGAAATTGTGATTAATTCGAATCCTTGTATCGCCTATTTAATGGAAGAAAATACTATTCCAATGCAAGCCTTAGTTATTGCTCATGCTTGTTATGGCCATAATTCGTTTTTCAAAAACAACTACCTATTTAAATCATGGACTGATGCAGATTCGATCATTGATTATCTCGTGTTTGCTAAAAACTACATAGCTCAATGCGAAGAACACCACGGCATAGATGCGGTAGAAAATATTCTCGATTCTTGCCATGCGTTAATGAATTACGGTGTTGATCGTTATAAGCGTCCAAGTGAACCGTCACTGAGTGAAGAAAAACGCCGCCAACAAGAGCGCACTGAATACTTACAAACGCAAGTTAATGAACTCTGGAGAACCATTCCGAAAAGTGCTGAAAAAGAAGTGCTAAAAGCACCTAATTTCCCCAATGAACCACAGGAAAATATTCTCTATTTCATTGAAAAAAACGCTCCCCTGTTACAATCTTGGCAACGTGAAATAATTCGTATTGTGCGTAAGATAAGTCAATATTTTTATCCACAAAAACAAACTCAAGTAATGAACGAAGGCTGGGCAACATTTTGGCACTACACCATCACGAATCATATGTACGATGAAGGCTTAGTCTCAGATAAATTCATGCTGGAAATTTTGCATAATCATACAAATGTTATCGCGCAACCTGCTTATAACAGCCCTTATTATTCGGGTATTAATCCATATGCATTAGGTTTTGCCATGTTTATTGATCTGCGTAGAATTTGCGAAAATCCTACCGATGAAGATAAAGCTTGGTTTCCAGATATTGCAGGTAGTGACTGGCTAGAAACATTACACTTTGCGATGCAGAACTTTAAAGATGAAAGTTTCATTAGCCAATATTTATCTCCAAAAGTTATGCGTGACATGCATTTATTTTCTGTTGAAGATAATGAATCGAGTAAATTTATCGAGGTTTCAGCGATACATAATGAAGAAGGCTATCAAGCGTTAAGAAGTAAATTATCGGCGCAATATAACCTGAGTAATAACGAGCCGAATATTCAAGTGTATAATGTTAACCTCAATGGTGATCGTGCGCTAACATTGCGTTATGTGCCCCAAAATAATATTCCATTGGATAATAAAACAGGCTTGGAGGTAATGAAACACTTACATCGATTATGGGGGTTTGATGTTAAATTAGAACAAATTAATGCTTCAGGGCAATGCGATTTATTATGTCAGTGTCTAACCAAAAACACTAATGTTAACGGTTAACTGAGTTATTTAGACAAAAAAAACCAGCGTCAGCTGGTTTTTTTAGTTCAAGTTCAGATTACTTAATTCGCTGCTCAAAAGCAGAGCAAATATCATCCCATGTTTCTTCTTGATACTGTTGCCAAATTAAACCAGAGTCCATAGTAGCTACGAATAACAGTTAAGCTTGCATCAGCATTATTAGCGCGAGTAATTTCAGCTAAGTTTTTATAAAAAGAGCGAGCTAACTCTCGAGCTTCAGGGTAGTCGAAATATATCTTACCTAAAATTCGATACATATTATCAAAGCCATTTAAGATCAGCGCATATACTAAGTTTCCAGATAAAAATGCTAATTTGTGCAGCATTGCAAAGTCGTAATCTGTGTATGCTTCTTTATTGTCTTCCAACTTTTCTGCGTCAGCTAAAATTTCTAATACTTTTTCAGGATCACGCTTAATAGCCGCACGAATAAAAATAACACTAATATTTGTTCTCGCAGATAGCAGATCTCGAACTAGCTCAGGTAAACGCTCAGGGTCTAAACGAACTAAATCTTCCAAAATTGATAAACTTGAAGTTTCCCAGAAGTTGTTTACTTGTGTTGGCTTGCCATGGCGGATCGTTAACCAACCATCTCGCGCTAGACGCTGTAAAACTTCGCGTAATGTTGTTCTTGTTACACCTATTAATTCTGAAAGTTCTCTTTCAGCGGGTAATATTGATCCTGGTGGGAAGCGGTTTTTCCATATAGATTCAATCAGATACTCTTCAGCGAAACCTGCAGGGCTTTTAGCCTTAATAATTCCATCATTCTGTCGCTTTATTCTAACTTTTTTATTATCAATAATATCCATTGAGCTTCTCAACATTAAACAAGACAGGTTGTAATGCGCGTAATTTTATCATCAACAAGCATATCCGACCACATGTAAATTACATCCTAATGAAATTAAATATCATTTCAGTTTTTAACATTAAATTGCGACTAAATTAATTGTTAATGTTCCATATCAATAAATTTATTGGCTAAGATCTGAATTTTTGATTAAAATAGCGCAGTTTTAAAATTCGTTAAATTACATTTGGATATTAAAGTATGGACATGAGCCTTAGTACGGCTGCAAGATTAAACTTCTTAGGTAATTCGCCTCAGTGGTATAAAATTGCAATAATTGCCTTTCTCATCATCAACCCAATTATGTTTTCGATTGACCCATTTATTGCGGGCTGGTTGTTGGTTGTTGAATTTATTTTTACATTAGCAATGGCATTAAAATGCTATCCATTACAACCTGGCGGTTTACTTGCCATTGAAGCCGTTGCAATCGGCATGACTTCTGCTGCGCAAGTTCAACATGAAATTATCGCAAATATTGAAGTAGTATTACTGCTGATCTTTATGGTAGCGGGTATTTACTTCATGAAGTCATTATTACTTTATGTATTTACTAAGTTACTTATAAAAATCAGATCTAAGATTTTATTATCTTTATCTTTCTCTATTGTAGCTGCTTTCCTTTCTGCGTTCTTGGATGCCTTAACTGTTATTGCTGTTGTTATCAGTGTTGCAATTGGTTTCTATAGCATTTATCACAAAGTTGCCTCGGGTCAAGACAGCAACTCTCATGATCATACCGATGATACTTCGGTTAATGAACTAAAACGCCAAGATTTAGATGACTACCGTTCATTTTTACGCAGCTTAATGATGCATGCTGGTGTTGGTACCGCTCTTGGTGGTGTGTGTACTATGGTTGGTGAACCACAAAATCTAATTATTGCTGAACAAGCTGGTTGGCAATTTGTGGAGTTTGCACTACGCATGGCACCTGTCACTGTGCCGGTTCTTACCATTGGTTTGCTGACTTGCGCACTTGTCGAAAAATTCAAAATACTTGGTTATGGCACTGAGCTCCCAGCATCTGTGCGTAATATCCTCAGTGATTATGACAAGCATGAAGATGCGACTCGAACAGCCAGAGAACGAGTTAAGCTTTATACTCAAGCGGCTATCGGCGTATGGCTAATTATTGGCCTAGCCTTTCACTTAGCTGCGGTTGGCTTGATTGGTCTAACAGTGATTGTTTTGGCTACTGCTTTCAACGGTGTGACAGAAGAGCACGCACTAGGTAAAGCTTTTGAAGAGGCCCTCCCTTTCACTGCATTACTTGCTGTTTTCTTTAGTATCGTTGCCGTTATTATTGATCAACAATTATTTGCACCTCTTATTGAGTCTGTACTCGCAGCATCGCCACATGACCAATTACCGCTATTTTATTTAGCAAACGGTATCTTATCGATGGTGAGTGATAACGTATTTGTTGGTACGGTTTATATCACCGAAGTAAAAGCGGCTTTAGTTAATGGGTCCATCACTCGAGACCAGTTCGACTTGTTAGCCGTCGCGATTAATACCGGTACTAACCTACCGTCAGTAGCAACACCAAATGGACAAGCAGCCTTCTTATTCCTGCTCACCTCTGCGGTTGCTCCGCTATTGCGTTTGTCTTATGGCCGCATGGTTATCATGGCTCTGCCTTATACCATTACCATGACAATCGTGGGTTTAGTGGCTATTTTCTATTTCTTAGAGCCTGCGACACAAGGTATGTATGATTTAGGTTGGCTACAACATCATATTCCAGCAGCCGCTGATGCAATACAATCATTAGCACATTAAGTTAATGGACTTAGTTACATTAAAATGCCACTCACATTGAGTGGCATTTTTATACTTACAATTTTTTACTTTAGCTAGCATTTATCTACCCGGCTAATGTGATATAAATACAGCAGTTTCATCTTCCTAATTGGAATCCCTATGTATCAATTTATTACCCAACTACCTAAGCAACGTTTACCTTGGATTTTATTGGCTTTAACAGGCATATCTCTCGAGTTATGCGCTTTATTTTTTCAGTACGTAATGAACCTAGAACCGTGTGTATTATGTGTTTATGAACGCGTGGCCATGATGGGTATTATTGTAGCTGGACTTATTGGTGCAATAGCGCCTCGTTATCCATTATTCCGTTTTAGTGGTTTCGCGTTGTGGTTTATTAGCGCAGGTTCAAGTTTGAGTTTGGCTATCGAACATGTGGATATTCAACAGAATCCATCACCTTTCGCCACTTGTGATTTTTTCCCTAATTTTCCAACTTGGGCGCCGCTAAATGAATGGGCACCTTGGTTCTTAAATCCAACGGGCTATTGCGATGAAATTAATTGGCAGTTTTTATCATACTCTATGCCGCAGTGGTTAATTGTTACCTCAACGATTTACCTTGCAGTTGCAACACTTGTATTTATTTTCCATTTACATAAACTATGCAAAAAATCATAACTTGATAAGCAAGTTATCATAAAAAGGAAATATAATGAGCAAGCTAACACAACCACAACAAGATCAACTTGATGCTAAAGTGCTACAACGTTTATTAAAACATTTGGACGATAATAAGCAGGTTCAAAATATTGATTTAATGATTTTGGCGGACTTTTGTCGTAACTGTTTAGGCAAGTGGTATAAATCTGCTGCGGATGAGTTAGCGCTGGATGTTTCAGATGAACAAGCCCGTGAGCATGTTTATGGTATGCCGTATTCAGAATGGAAAGCTAATCATCAGCTACCAGCAACCGAAGCACAAATGACGGCTTTCAATGCAAAGCAAAAGTTAAAAGAAAAGAAATAACCCAACTATGGCAAAAGTAGATTAAGAACCTGCTTTTGCCATGTTTATCGCTACATCATATTGTTATAGATAATTTAGCTTACTTACACTATTAACCATATTGACATAAATATGCTGTTTCTTGTTCTATTTTAACTTGGAATTTACTTTCTTCTGGCACATTAAAACTTTGGTTTTGTAGGTAAGTTTGCCATTTATCTTCACCTGGTAGTCGCACTGTCATCACGCCTGATACCACAGTCATCACTTCAGCAAGTTCCGTACCAAATTCAAACTCACCAATAGCCATTACACCTACCGTCATTGGTTTATCTTTTCCTTGAAAAGCAATTGAAGCCACCTCTCCATCGAAATATTCATTCACTTTAAACATATAAATATCCTTATTTTATAATTTAATATTTAGAGTAACTGAATGATTTTATGATGCAAGTATAATAATTCACTGATTTTAATACGAGCCTCGTCACTTTTTTACGCGTATACTCCTATTTATTAT
>Ga0209396_1000899_pt1 | contig 34359 bp, 37 predicted proteins | sample GOMGulsemesocosm_6_FD_184638 | JGI IMG/M metagenome (GOLD analysis project Ga0209396, IMG submission 184638) | Methane-oxidizing microbial communities from mesocosms in the Gulf of Mexico - GOM8C Gulf of Mexico (SPAdes) (version 2) | ecosystem: Environmental > Aquatic > Marine > Cold seeps...
ACTTTTTAAATAGGTATCATATCTCGTTGTATCAGCTGAATCCGACCAATTAAGCCTAGTGGGTGAGCTAGTTAAAGATGCACCACTAGATGGCGACGGAGCCGTGGCTTTACTCGGTAATGGTGTTGACGCTCCAATCGTAAAAGACCAAATGTCGCTTTTGGTTTTACCAGCATCACTTTCAGACATGACATACCAAGAGTACGTACCAACACTATAGCTCGCACTTAAATCACAATATGAACTACTCGTATTACTGCACACCTTCGAATATGAAGACTGCGAACTACTTTTTAAATAGGTATCATATCTCGTTGTATCAGCTGAATCCGACCAATTAAGCCTAGTGGGTGAGCTAGTTAAAGATGCACCACTAGATGGCGACGGAGCCGTGGCTTTACTCGGTAATGGTGTTATAGATGTCAAGCGAATAGCACTAAATATGACAACTTTTTTACTCGTTTTATCAGACGATGTGGTTTTATCTGAAAGCTTTATCTTGGGGTAACTATTAAAAGTATAAGTGCCAATGTTTACCCAAGTGGTATCGCTAACATCCTGAGAGACAGTGATGTTATCAATGACTCTTGCTCCATCGTAGATAGTATAATGTGCATTTCTTGTTGGGTACCAATTATTTTGGTAATTACCTGAACCGTCAGGGTCATAATTACTTGATATTTTAGGGATAGAAACCGATAAATTATACTTTCCAACCGTGAAGTTCGAAGGCTTACTCCAAGTTGCCGATTGGGTTTCACTAGACTCAGCAAACGTTGTACTAAAGTCATAGTAGATACCTAATGCAGCATTATTATGCTCCCACCACTTACCATTATTTGTTGTTTGATAATTGTTTGTATCTATTTCAAGAACATAAACCTGAGATAGTGCAGGTACCGAAAAAATAATAGACGAAAGCGCGATGATTAATAAATATGACTTATTTCCTATGAACCTGAACACAATAAATTTCCTTACTTTTCATTTTAACAATTAATCAAACCTAAATAGTACTTACGTCCGTTCCTGTAAAACTTACGATTCAAAACATAAATTACGCATAGAGCACTATTTACCTCTTGCATAATTCTAAGAGGAATTCTTATGGGTGGATATAGGTAAAAATGATAGTTTATACTTAGGAAGTAAACCTTGAAACAATCAGTATTTAATCGCTGCTTCAACAATAGTGTTCATGAGTTCTTTTTTAGAATTGACTTTAAATTTTGAATATATTTTCCCTAAATGATTGCTCAATGTTTTTGGTGATATTGCTAACACAATTGAAATGTCAGTATTAGACATACTTCGCAATATGAGCTCTGTAATCTTCCTCTCTGAGAGAGTTAATCGAGCGACGTGATATTGAGTGTTTAAATAAAAAAAGGCTTTATTAGATGTTATGTTTGACTGCTTATTTTGCTCAATAGCTTCTATCAAATGAGGAGAAATAAACTCTACAACATTGATATCTAGCGGTGTAATTTCAATTTTATGTTTGTCTTTGTAAATTGATATTATATACACGTTACCACTTACCAAACAGGAATGAACAATTTCGGTGGATGAGTTGGGTATGCAAGGTAGGATTGGTTGTTCTGATTCTGCAATAACATCCAAACAGACAGAATCACAGTGCAATATCTCTCTCAAATAGTCACAACATAAGTTATTGAATTCATGTTCTGTAGAGCCATGAACATGAAAAAATATATTAGCTATACATCGCGTAATTTTTTGAGCTAATTCGAAATTAATATTTCCCATTTATTTACTGGCGCAGTAAATAAGAAAGACATGTAGTTTCAAGTTTAACACCATAAATTTTCGCAATGTTTTTTTTATGATATCTCACTGCGGAAATACTCTTGTGGATTTTTTTTGCAACTTGCTTGTCACTTAACCCAACAGCTATAAATTTGGCGACTAACAATTGCTTTGGAGATAACACTTTTGAAGAATCTAACCTTATAACTTCTATATAGATAATACCATTATGAATGTCAGACTTAAGTTCTAAAGCGTTAACTTCCAGAGGTTTGGAATCAATTAATTGATTGATGTCTAATCTTATCTTATTATCATTTAACAAATTAGTTTCGGTCAATAGTTTAATAAAGCCACTTTCTGCTTCAATTAATTCTCCCCATCTATCAATTGTTCCTCTATAAGCTTTGTTGTTTTTCCAATCTGGCTTAAATGAGCTCAGCACGTTAGTACGAAACGCTTCGACGAGTATTGGTAAGAGTAATTTAATATAATTTCGTTCTGATTCGTTAAAATCATCACTAGCATCTTTTCTATAGAAACTTAAAGCATGCAAAATACTTGAATAATTTCCCGAAGGAATATAGGTAGATAACATATTTTCAATGTTAAAATATTTACTATGTTCCAAGTAATAATTGGTATATTGCCATTCATTTCTTGATTCATAGGCGTCCCACAATGACATCACTTCATGAGGGTTATTTATCACCAATTGATATAAAGGATCAATGTTATTAGGTAACGTAGCTAGCCGTTGATAATTAACCATAAAAGAATCTGGCAAGTTAAATAACGATGTATCTTCAGCCCAATACTCTGGAATGGGATTGTCAACATCTGAACGGCTTACCCACAATCCACTATCAAACCGGACTATTTGTTGTAAATGTTCAAATACCCAAGGCTTAAACTCTTTTAATGACTTCTCCCGAGCTCCTTTAAATAGAGATAAGACACAGTCGCTAAACTCAGAAGTTAGCTCCACTGTATTGTTTGTTTCTAACATAATTATTACCTTATAACATTAATAAATTACTGGGTTCTATAAATCACTGAACAACTAAAAACTTATAACTGCCGACCTTAAAATCTTGTTTGCTATTTAGCAAACGACGCGCAAATCGATTTAAGGCTTCAAGCGATATTGCATAACCATCAGTTTCTACATTACGTGGTTGGATATCTATTTTAGATGACTTGATTACAATAATCTCATACCGACCAATATCAGAAACTGAGCTAAAAACCAAAGGATTAGCTAGAAGAGGGGGATATACAAATTGTTTTTCAGTAAACCGATTAGGATACCCATCTTTACCGTCGGTTCTGATAGGGGCAAGAATTGAAAAAGCAGCATCACTACGTAATACAATTAATACCATTTCATCTACGTCACCCCGAATATCTATACGCCAAGAATAATCCAATGATATTTTATGAAGTGACATATTATTCGTGAGTTGAAAATCAAGCATTCCCCTTTTTAAAGAAGACTCATATACAGATACAAACGATGAAGCATCCTCAGATTTTTTTATTAGCTCAGACCATAACGTTTCAGGAACTTTCAACAATTCAGTGTAAGATCTACAACCTAAAAATCTAGCAATTTGATTGGCCGCCCTGTAGCACATAACGTTCCCATTCCAAGCATTAGATGCCGCGCTTTCAATCAACCATTTTTCAGGTTGAGCTAAAAAAGCATCCTCAAATGCTTTCGGGCAGGAAATTCCCTTTTCTAACAAGGCATGATCTTGAACAGTTATATAATTTAATGTAGTACTTGAGTTCTTTTTAGTCATATGATCTCTACTTTCTAATATTTCGCTTAACTTTCTTTCTTTATATACCTAAAAAATAGCACACTACCCCTGTACACAAAACATGTTCAGGCCTGGGCATCATCCTAACCTTAAGAGTGGAATGATCCCAATGAAAACTGTAATTAATAAAAGTGCTTATGAATCAGCAGATTTAAGCAAACTAAAGAGCTTAGTAAAAAATCTTACCACTGAAATTCACATCGCAACGACAGATGTAGAATTACAGGAGATAAGAACATTTCGTGACAAGTATTATCGGGTAATATTCCCCGAAACACACGCTTTGGATAACGACCCTTACTATGACAATAGTCATCATTTTTATTATCGAGATGAGTTAGGTAATATTTTAGGCACCATTACGTTTGCCTATGAAGGCGAAACAGGTCTCCCTAATGAAGTTATTTTTAGTGACGGAATACAATCTTTTAGAGATGAAAATAAAATCTGTGTTGAAGTTGGACGTTTCTTAATTGCAAAGCATAAATTACACAATCATATTAAAAAAGAATTTTATCGCTTCATCTACTTATTTTTTCAAGAAACTGAAGTTGATATTGTAATTGCTATGTTTAAAGAAAGTGAGTTGCGCTTTGCAAATAGAATTGGTGGAGCTACGGTACTTTGTCAAAATACAGGGTTGAACTTTGGTAGTAAAAACGACTACGCAACCGTCGCATGGGATCTTAAGCAGACAAGTAATTTCTTTTTTCATTGGGTAGGAATTAATAAATCTGACACACTCGAAGAAAACAATAACATTGAAATATACACAATCAATGATTGGAATAATTACGCCCGTGTTTTTGCTTCTGTACAAACAAGCTTTCAACGTGATTTACAGCAAGCAACTATTGAACATTTAACCGGCCATGTTGCTGATTTTGGATGTGGCACTGCAAAATTAGCACCTTATTTGGCTTCTATTGATACTGTAAATAGTTATACCGGAATAGATTATTCAAAATCAATGGTTGAGAAAGCTCAGAATATTATTAGTAAGTTCAATGTTGATAATTTTAATATTTTTCATTGTAAAATTGAAGATTTTAGAGGTGTGATTTTCGACTCAGCCGTTAGTATTAATTGCTATCAAAGCTGGCCAAAACCAATGGATGTACTAACTCATATTCACTCTCTTTTACAAGTAGATAGTAAATTCATATTAGCTGCACCTAATGATAACCTAAACCTATTAGACTTAGGTAAAGAAACAGATAAAGAACTCATATCACATCCGGACTATAATACGTTTAAAGAAATGAACCTTTACTTAGCAGCTAATACTAAAGCTAACTTTATTTCGATGAATGATTTGATAGAACAAGTACAATCTGTTGGCTTTAAAGTCATTTCATGTCATCAAGACTATTATCAGGGCGGGCTAAACTTTTTGGTATTGAAAAAAGTATAAGGATAGTATAAAAGGCGTACTATAAAATGGTTGCGCCTTTAAGTTATTCACCAATGGAGTAAACGATTTTGGTTAATTTATTCAAAAGTATTAACAAAAAAACCACCGCTGCTGAACTTCTTTCTTCCCAAGTTAAACAGGCTAAGTTAAATGCATACGGTTGGAGTAGGCCTTTAAAACCAAATCTAACACAAGATGAAACTGACACATTAGAAGCGACTTTAAACTGTTTAAATGACAATTTGCTTCTCGATAGATTTGAAAATAAATTGGACAAGTTGACACCAATAAACCGCAAACATTTCATGTTTAAAGAGCTATCAAAAAGCTTGAGATTGGATATCGAAGGATACGTTGATTGCAGTTTTCACAAGACACTAACAGAAACTGAAATTGGCTTCCTACCTACGGGATCATTTGAGGCTTATTGTATAAATCAAGACCAGAACGAACAAGTGATTGAAGGTTTTGTTATTTGCCTCAGCCAAGGACTATATTTTTCTTTGCAACTTTTGTTTAAATCATTAGTTTTAGAGAATATTGATGGTGAGTTATCAAAATATCGACAATCTGGTAGTACAAGTTATAGCTACGCTATTAATTTGTTTTTTGATCCCACTTTCTCCTTTGATACAGAACTATTTTTCAATGGACTATCAGCAGATATACAAGGAGAGTTAGCAGCATATCAACACAACCTTTCTACAATAATATTAAAGTTTGTTACTTTGCATGAATTTGCACATATTATAAATAACGATTTAGATATTTTAAAAATAAATAAAATTAAATATTTCAGCGATGAAATTCTAGAAAGCACATTAGATTCAAACACTCATTGGAAAGCCGAATTAAAAGCTGATGAATTTGCTCTTAACTCTATATGCCCAAAATCAATGGATTCTATTGGCGCTTGGGCTAACTTTTCTCAAATTTATCTTTTCTTATTTTTCATATCAGATATTGAAGAAATAAGGGATCATGGCCTAAGTGCAACGCATCCTCCTTCAAGGTATCGCGCGAAGTACTTACTTAAAATAATGACTGATAAGTTTCATCAAAGTGATGATGCAAAAGATAATATAAAGTGGGTAGAGAATGCAATTCTAAGGTGGAGAAAAAGTTAAAGTTTTAATTAAAAGTTTGAATATTATGTCTTCATTTATTTGAATCTTTTCTTAATTGTATTGATAGCAACATTCAATGCCTTAGTTTTTTCTTCTTCTTGCTTTCTTAACTCATCACTCAATCCAGCTAATTTATCTGAGTGATACAACTTCATTAATTGTAAATAAGCACGTTTATACTCTTTAAGAGTCTTATATTGACTCAACCCCAATATTTTACAGGCATCAGCAAAGACCAACGGATTAAGATGTTCCTGATTACCTTTTGACGAAGATGACTGTGACTGTTGATTGTTATTTTCTGATTCGCTCTTACTCCTTTGGTAACGATCTTGTTCTCGACGTAAGTTCTCTGCTTGTCGTTTTATTGCTTCTTCTGCATCACGTCTTTGCCGTTCAATATCCTGCTCGGCTTCATGTTTTTGACGCCTAAGCTCTTCTTCAACTTGGTGTTTTTGACTATATAATTCGTCTTCTGCTTGTAGCTTTTGAGCTTCAATGTTCGCAACATAATTAGCTCCACTTCGTCTCAGGCTAAAATTGCTAAGCAAGTCACGGATGAAAGTTACTGGACGGCTAAAATTCAATATTGCACCGAAAATAAAACATCCAGTATAGTAATCGTTATTTAATTCAATAAGGGCAGAGGCTATTACAGCCATGAAAATAAAGCCGATGATCATTAAAAAAGGATTTAAGCGAACAAATAATTTACCTATAAAATAACCACCAAAAATCATAAAAAAGCTAATCATCAAAATTTCAGTCATTATAGTTCCTGTACTTTTCTATAAAGAGGTTTCCATGTATGAATTAATAAACCTGCCGCAAATGATAACGTCAACGGCCACCAATCAATATTTGAAATGATAATAAAAACGGGCGCTAAACAACATAGCACTACAATACCTAAAAAGGAGATGCCATTTCTAAAAAACCAGCCTATGAATAAGCCGACAAACCAAAATACACCAAGGAAAATAATTAAATCAGTTCTCACTCTATATCCTCAACTTAGTATCAAAATCTAATTTCACCGATTGCTCACTGCAAATAGCTGGTGCTCTTCTCGTTAATCTTGCATATTTTCTGCTGTGAAAAAATGGCATGCATTCAACAATCGCTGGATGCTTATTTTTTGAAATAAACACGGCTTGATTATCATTCATCGTTCTAAGTTGATTAGAAGAAAGTAATTCTAGTTCAGTGTACTGTTCAACAACATCGGTAAAGTTATTTCGTTGAGTAATAACTCGTTTTCCGATAATTTTTGAATACTCTGTATTAGTATCAAGATCACCACCACGAAAAATCAATGAACTACCGATACCAGCTCTTATCGCTTTAGCCTTTTGTTCTCCGTATTTCTCATCTAATTGTGAAATGCCCTGAAAAACTAATGACAATGAAACTCTATATTTCCTAACGTTATTAATTATCACATTGAACTGATACACAAATGAGCTACCAAATTCATCTAGGAAGCAATATGTAGAAAGCTCGCTTGTTGTAGGTTTGTGATGCATTAATACTGAGAATAGACGTGCGTAAAACACATCAATAATAAATTGATAATAAGCCTGTTGAGACTCTCCAAAGCATAAATAAATTATTGTTTTTTCTTTTCGAAAGTTATTTAAATCAAGTGTGTCTGTTCGTAATAATTCTTGCACTTCATAATTATTCAGTTGTTTTAATGCTGTCTTACAAATAGTGACATAGCTACTAAGCATTTTCTCATTACTACTAGTTAAACCTATCCAAGATTCAACGAGGCTGCGATCTTGTGGGTAATATGGATTTATTGAATGCTCAGCTACCCAATCATCTAATCCTCTACCATCCGCCCCAAATTGTTGCACTAATGAGTTGAGTTCAACTAAATTCAATTTTTCAGGCTGGGTATAAGCTAAGCATTTGGCAAGTATTTCCATGATCGAAATAGCTCCGTCATTCCAAATTTGTTCTGAGTCAGAGCTATATTTTGACATAATAATTGAAGCACAAATTTGCTCAATCTCAATGGTGTTCTTCGCCTCTAAGCCATCAAAAGGATTAAACCTTGAAGACACGTCTAATTCATCAGGGCTTAGCTTTAAAATTCGATAACCTCGTTCTTTCAAATAACCACTAGTTAACTCAAAAACTTCCTTACTAGGATCATTAACAATCATTGAATTTTTACGCTCAGCAAGGTCGAGTATCGATGGGATAAGAAACGCTGTAGTTTTGCCAGAACCAGGCTTTGCAATTACAGCTAAATGCTCAAAAGAATCTTGCTCTGACAATCTATATTTATCACCATCAATCAGTAAACCTTTGTTACGATTTGAGAATAATGATTTCAGTTCTTCAGAGCTTGAAAAACGTGCCCCTGTTTCTTTTTTAAGTAAACGATTTTTAGCAATCACAGTTCCAATTTTAAACAAACTAGAGAAAGTATCTTTTAAGATTTTAGACATCTAATTCATATCCTTATCATTTCGATTACTTTTAGTTTGTGTATTACCTGATCTACTACTATTTATTTGCGCCTGACGTAACTTTATAGACTGATTGTTAGCTTGAGTCGTTGATTGGTTCACATTCATCTGTAAGGCTTTATTACTCTTTATTTTAGGCTCATCTATACCCTTTCCAGAACGCATAGCTGAAAATGCTGTAAATAATCCATCAAAGAAGCCTAAAAAATCCATATCATCCCTGTTACTGTTAATTTATCGGTCGAAACCTTTGCCTTTACTTTTGTCTTTTTGCTTACTTTGAGATGAAGTTCTAGACTTTTGAATTTCATCCTTTCTATTATCAATCTCACTTTGTAAATCACTGGCTTGGTTATAACTATGTGTCTTTTCAGTTTTAGATTGTTTAGGAGCAGCAGTGTAATTTTCTTTGTTCTTTGCTTTCTCTGTCTTATTCATTGGTTGCGTCATAAGTAAGTTTATTCGTTGAAACTCGCTTTCTAAGGCCAGTGTTTTTAGCCTATATTTTTTATTATCATTACCGTTAATAAAACCAATAGTTTTTCCACGGTTATATAATTGAATATTTTGCTTAACTAAGCGATCAAAAAAGTCATTTCTAGAACGACTTTGTGAAAATACTTCTTTTAAAATTGCTGTTATTTTTTCTTTTTTAGCTAACCTACCGCCCTGACGTCTTACTTCACCGGCTTTATTTGATTGCTTAGTAGTACGCTTCGTTTTCTTAGCGTTAATGATGATATCTTGGTCTAATTCAGGGTGTTTATCAATCACATATTTTTCAGTTAACTTCTTAACTTTATCAAACTCAAATTTGGTTAGTCGTTGGTTTTTATGTTCATCTAGTTCATTACTACTGATCATTAAATGGAAGTGAATGTTATTCAGTTTTTCATCATGTAGAAAGCCAGTAACTAAATTCTTATCACACCGATTTTTAGTGTAATACCGAACAATATCAAATAAACGCTCTTTTTCTTCTAATAGAGTTAACTTTTTTGATTTTGTTAGCGAAATAACTTCATGGAATAAATAATTACCGTTAGCCCTATTTTTCAAAAACTGAGCATTACGTGAAAACTCAGCAATGATATCTTTGCCGTTAGTTGTATATAAATTTTTACTGAAGAAATCAAACTCACTACTTTGTGATGAACCTTTTTCCATATAACGAAATAGCTGAGAAAAAGAACGATGTTTTCGACTCATGGATTTGATAATCATCCGTTAATACTTTTGTGAATATGTGTAGTTATTCCTTCTTCTAATTTCTGTAATTCTAATAACAAGTCACGATCATTCACCAGCTTTTTTAACGTATTTGAGCGGTGGGTTAGTTGATGAATATTAGTAGCAATGTCACGTAGAATTGATTTAATATCTTTAATATCGTCAGTAAGTGCTTGCGGAACAAATGGAGTTTTAATCAATTGGTGTTGCACTAAATCAGCAACATATGATGTAGGTTTTGAATTATTTAATTCTGCAATATAGCTAAGTTTATCAAAATCAGTTGCAGATAAACTAATGCTAATACGCTTGCGGCTATCAACATAATCATCTAAATATTGTTGTCGCTTAATACTAACCACTGGCTAAACTCCTTTTCACTTACAACCTAGGATATGAATTTCAACAAGTACTAATCTAATGCTTTTCTGAGTTTGGGGTTTAAAGGGGATTTCCCCTTATGGGTTCTAGAGCTAGCCCTAGTAATAGCAAATTACATTAGTTGGTAACCAACTTGCAATCTTGCTACCTAACCAGAATATAGACTAACAGTAAACCGTACAGATGATCAAAAATGTTGTATTTATAGCCACGAAGTGATGTGTCAGCCCTGCTGGCACAATTGCAGCAAGCAAGTAGCTTGCACAATCAAGGTGGTGCAAATAAAAAAGCCTAGCGTTCACTAGGCCCGATTTATAAATCTTTAACAATGCGCTTCTAACGCATATATATCACAAATAGCTTGGTATAAATAATTGAGGTTAATACTGTAGCTATCCCCTCACCAACATATAACATATTCAATGCTCTCCCACCTAGTATTAACATTAAGATATATATTTGGTCAGCCACAACCTAAACAAATTTCAAAATAGCTAAAAGCATAATTACTATAATGTTGAACTTCTAACGGGTCAAAATACTCGCTAATAACGGCTCTTCTTTCATCATTATTTCAGTAGTTTCAATCGTTCATAAATTGTTTAATAAACTCACTTGGCGAAAGGTCTCTATATGCTAAAATTTCTTGTTCAAATGCTTGTGCATATTGTCTTAGTTCAGTGTTCATAATCTTAAAAATTACTCATTAAATTACAGGGTGATTAATCCTATAAATCAAAAACAATGTCCTGAAGCAACTCAAATTAGTTTTAAAAAAATAGCATAACAATGAAAGATCAATATTTTTAAAAGTCATTTTAATTACTGAGGTTTTAAGAGGCTTTGGTATTTTTAAAGCAACAAAAAAGCCCTTAAAAGGACTTATTGTAAAATTGATTTATTTGATTGGTTACCACACTTCGCTTACTAACCAAAACATCATTTAACTGTTTATAAGTGATAAAGTAGAACTCCTTTTTTGAAGTTCTGTCTTTAAGCTTTCCTGATGATCAGATTTTCGTTCTATTGATTAGATCAAAATCCAGTAAAACTGTGATTTAAAGTGCCAACTCTACACGCTCAGGTACAAGGTGAACATTAAAATAAATAAATGTGGTATAAATAAAATACACAACATTTTATGGTCATTGCTTATGAGCGTTTCAAATACATAAATATTATAAATACAGATCTCAAGGGAAGAATTAATGAACAATATAAAAACTAAAGGAATAGAGGGTGAATTAGCATTAAAAAATTGGTTTGATGATAATGGATTATCATATTTATATGTTGATCAATCTACCGATACTTTTGCAACATTATTTAAGAGAAACTTAAAAAGACCTGATTTTCTATTGCTAATGGAATCAATAGGTATGTTGGCTATAGATGTTAAAAACTACAAGTTATCTGGCGGTGTATTTACTTTAGGCTTAGCTGACGAATTTCAAAAAGCTCTCACGTTTGAAAGGTTATTTAGACTACCACTGTGGTATGTATATAAAAAAGATAATGAATGGTATTGGATTAGTGCATTAAAAGCGATTGAAGTAGGTTCTATTAGGAAAAATAACAAAACAGGTAAAGATTTTTTAGCGATTCCAATACAGCACTGTGAAATGATTATTGAAGGTGTTGACTTAGGTAAGTTATTTACCCACCGATTACCTTCCATAAATAAATTGGCAGCCACTCCACCTGAAAACGACAGAAGTCCAAGTCAACTTGAGTATAATCAATATTATGAGTTCCAGTACGACTATACCCCTGCCAGAATTAAAAAAATAACAAGCCTTTGGAAGTTAGATGTTGAATTTTCCATTGTATGCAGACGAGGTGAAGATTTACATTTTTCCACTAAAGAAAATAAATGTGACAGTGAAATTGTTGCACTGATAGATCGATTAACTGTTGAGGTGATGTATAAATTGGATTGTTTTATGGTTCCTGCAACTGTATATGGTTCAAAACCTACTACTGAATATCCGTTTTCCATTGATCACTTAATATATGCTGTAGAAAGCATTTTCTATGATGATAAAAGCGGATCTTTTTATTCTGTAACTTTTAACGCTGGTAAATTAACAAATATTGCCAACAAAAAAATCAAAGAGCTATCTCAGCAAGGTTTTTCTGTTGATGCTGGTATGAACTATAATAAAAACGAGTTATTGAATGATAAAAATGGTTATTCAGATGGGTATGCTATTTTTCTTTCTTTGGAGTAAAAACACTTAAATTTAAATGATGCCTAACGGGGCTATATACCTATCAAAATCTATATAGGTTTTGATAGTTTTCACTCACAAGTCAAATTCCTCCTAACCATATCAATATTAAACGAACCACTTGATGTTGTAATACCACTCGAAATAAGTAAATGTCTCATCTTTGTTCTATCTTCAAATTTTCCCGACATTCAAAGGTGAGTATCCTTAATAATTGGAGAATCAATAGAGCCTGAAATCATTTTATTGAAGAACATAATTAAATTCTCTTTCCATTGATTAGATCAAGCTTCAGTAGGTGACTCACCAAAAGATCATGACTTCAAGTCTAATCTCAATGGATTTAGACTCATACCTTCAACAATAATTAATCACGTTTTAACGTCATTAATTATTTGATCTGTTTTCTCCTTTGGCAATAAATCTAAACCAATATCAGAAATAAAATCTAGTATTTTTCTGGTTTTTTCATCTTGTTCAAAAACTTTATCGCGGTGGTTATTAACCGCCAAATTAAGTGCGCTGTAATATTGTTGTTCAATACTTTTAAGCTTAGCTTCTAATTCTTTCTGTTTAAAGCCAAGGTTATGTACTGATGCCAACTCATCAAGTGACTCAATGAAATCAACATTAAGACCATAAGCTAATTTTAGATGCCTTTTCACCTCAAAGAGCTGGTATTCGTGATTAACTAAATCTGCAATATGTTCTTGAATACTTGTTGTTTGCAATATGTTCATCGCTTTTAGTTGCTCAGAAATTTCCATCTTTTGCTTTTGATAAACGCCATCAGGTTTATGTAGTTCACCTAAGTCACGGTTAGCTTCTAGCGTATACTCTGAACCGCCTAATCCCAAAGTACGGTATGGTGGTTTTTTACTGAGATCAATTGAAATAACGTCACCATAATTATTATTAGACTCAAAAAAGTGTCAGTTCATTTTAGAATTCTCTCAAGAAAGCGAATAAACATGAGCTTTATATAGCGAATCGACTTTTTCTTTATTCTTATTTTCATAATTATTAATCACAGCCTTAAAGGCAGGATCAATTGTGTATAAAGTATATTTTAATGTTTCGTAATGATTAGTATTGTTTGCCTTATCGATAGAGAGAACAGCGTTAAGTAGTTTGTCCAACTCCTCAGGTTGCGATAACAGCACGTTCTTCAGTTTTGCATAAACTTCATTGTTCCCTTCCGCTAAGCTCTTTAATAAGATGAACAATTCAGATTGATCGACAGTTGGCTGAATAACATCATAGATATTGACCAGTTTTTCAATGTTGGCTTCATCAACGTTATATAACTTAACTTCGTTATGCTCGTTTATTGGATAGCTATCGATAGTAATCCCAAGCTTGCGACTTAATAGCTCAAACTCTAGTTTGTTAGTAGGAAATCAATTAACGGTAAAAAATGTAGATAATTCGAGTGAGTCATAATTCGCAATCATTTTTAAAATATTGTTTCTTGAACCATCTTCAAACAATAAAATCATTGCAGTAAACTCATTGAATCAATCTCCTGCTCACTCAAAGTTTTGTAGTGATTGAAAAGTTCCTAATCGTTCACTAAATTTATTCACAAGTTCTTCTCTATCATAGGGGTCATTACGCAGAGATATTTCAAGCTCTAATAAATATTGATCAGATAGTTTTAATAAATTACTATTTTTCAACGAATTCGATACACCGATTTTAAGCGTTTGTAATTCAAATGAAATCAATTTTTGATGTTCATTATTTTCTATTGGTTCTACCGCTCATAAATTTTCTACTCCCATAAAAATTTAGTTAATACTTAAAATTACTATTAACTATATTCAACTACTTACAAACACAAAGTTAATTTTCAACATAATCAGTTCCATGTAGTGCTTTATATAACTTTAATGACGAATCTAATTCATGATCCAATCTTGCTCCTTCACCAATAGCCCAAAGCATGGGGTAATCGTTTTTAGAAAGTTTCTTAAATTCCAGCAACGTGTCCGGTGAGAGTCCTTTAATGCGCTCAATAATTAACTTATATGTTTTATCTTCAGCTAAGTTTGTAGCGATTCCTTTAGCACCTTGCTTAATCAAAGCATCACTTAGTTTGTGTTTCTTATAAAGTGCAATCAGCTTAGGTTCTAGATCTAGCATAATATCAGTAAGAATTTTATTTTTAGTTATCTTAAAATAATCCAGATCGAGTTGTGATTGTTCATCCGCTAATAATATATTTGGAATACATAGGCCAATAAGTATTAACATTCGTATCATTATTTTGTTCATCCATACTCTAAAATGTGGTGTAAACCCCGTGGTAGTTTACCCCTCAAAAAGTAACTATTTCAAGCTCTATTTTTAACCAAGGCTTGGGATGGATATAAAGGTAATTTTCGGACAAGTATTAAGACGAGTTCGTAAGCAGAAGAATATTTCACAAGAAAAACTTGCTCTCGATGCTGAGTTAGATCGTGCCCATATTTCTAAATTAGAAAATGGTGTGTATCAGCCCAACCTAGCAACAATTTTTGCATTGGCTGAGATATTAGAATGTAGTCCAGGGGAGCTAATTGATTTGGTTGAAATCGAGATTAAGAATCAAAATTTTTCTTAACCTCAATCAATATTAACTGTGAATACTCATGTTGTTTTATTTGTCATTATGTTAACTTTCAATTAGTAGCAATATTAAAGCTGCTTTATTTAAAATTTAAAGGACTAGACTGATGGCAAGAGATAAAGCAAAAGACGACAAATTTTACAATTGTTCTGAAGAACATGAGCGTGATTATGTTTCAGGTTTATATTATAATAAAAGTGTAATTTCTGATTTTTTAATCAAAAAATGTAAAGATAACAGTATTAATTATTCAACTCATACCGAAGTATATGAACTAATTAAGAGTGAATTTGGTTACCCCATTCCAAATTAATTCTTTGATAGTATAAAAACCAAGCAATGCTTGGTTTTTTCATTTAAGGCTAACCAACTATTATGTTGGTTTTACTACCTCACTAAATATCGTTTGAGTAAAATATAAATCACGCTCAATTCTTGGTATACCAAATTGCTCATGATTAATTCCCTCAAGCTCTGTAATAGATACATAACCCCATTCATCTTGCATCAAACCAGTAACATAACCAAAAGCAATTTTTTCACTTGGATTATATTCAGTTAAGTACCAAGTTGCCGAACCAAAAGTATCAAATAACTTTGCAATAATAATCTTATCTTCACATTCTTCTTGAGAATATAACGGATTTTTTTCAAATAAAGCTAGAAACTCGGGCGTTGCTAAATGTGCCATAAAACACTCCAATTTGTTATAACATAAGTAAACATAACGCTGATCTTGAGTATCAAGAGCAACGAAATTTACTTATGTTAGCTAGTAGGATTTATGGTAGAAAATTGGTTTCTTGATGTTCTGCATTGAGCCAATGCTCATAAAAATTCTGGTGCAATCAATCGATTGATTTAAATAGAAAGTATTGGCTAAATCGACTCAACCCTGCATGACCATAAAAATCGCGGAGCGCCGCCTGCATACAGCTTTCAAATTCAAAAACGTAATACATACGTGCGGGCTTATTCACCCCGTAAGCATCAGAATAGACTCCAGAAGCAAGCGCATAGGCGTGGTTAACCATTTGGTTGATAGCTCGTTGGGTATCTCTCCCATTATGTTGTTCGAAAACAACCAAGTGTTTTTCACCATTAACTCGTAGTAGTGCTATTCAATCCGGCTCTAACCGTTTATTACCATCAAAAATAGCTGTCATCGCTTTACGGTAATTATGTTCAGGGGATTTAGTAAAGTAAGTATGAAATATAACCAATCAGTGGTCATGGTTAGCTAACCATTTTTGTAATCGAATGTTAAAATCAATTGTTGCTATACGATGAAAGTAGTCTCGACTAAAAAATGAGTTTCTGCCTTTGGGATACTGGATCTTACTTTCTGTATAGCCAAGTGTTTGTTGTAAAAATTTAGTACCAGAAAAAGTTAAACAATGGACATTAGCTAACCTACCTTTTCAGGGAACTACCCCGAAATTTAAGCTTTTAACTAATGGATATTTAACCTGTTTTAAATCATGAATAGCAGAATTAATATAGCTATTACTCTTTTTAGAAAAAATAAGTTGGAGATTGTTTGTTGTTAGAAATTTAAATCTTGCCAGTGCCTCCAATATCAAGATTTGTCTTTCTGTTAATTTCATCAATTTCCGTACTTAGCAGTTAAACTTTCGAGGCTTGACGCCTGTTGAACATGCTTTACTACTCGCTCGTTATTTTGACCTAATAATGCGTAATAGCTCTTTAAGTTAGATTCTTTAATCTTTTGCCAATATTTATTCTTCATTGAAAAGTTATTTTTTAGCAGTAATTTAGATGATTTAATCTTATAAGCTGGTGTAACTCATAATTTGAGATAAAACTCCCCTACGGCCAAATTTTTAAGCTTAACGACAGGAATTTCTAACTCGTTAGCAATCGTTTTAATACTTTTTAAATCATTTTGTCCAACAAGTTTAATTCCCGATCAAAATAGTACTTTTTGTAAAGATGATTTAATTCACTGACCAATATATTGATTAGATAGAATTAAATGCAGTCCATATTTCCTCAGTTGTGTTAATGCTTTTTCAATATCGTCAGTTATAAAATTATGAAACTCATCAATAAACACATAAGTAGGTACTCGTTTGTTAATCGGAAGGTTACTACGTTGAATCGCTGTGATGCGGAGTAATCCAACAATAAAACGTCAAAAGGCTTGTACACTTTCAGTTCCCACCTCACCAAGCGATAACTTAAAGATGATAATACTTTTTTGCTCAATAAGTTGTTTTAGGTCAATCGTAGTTTTATTTGATATGAGATTTTGAAAGATAGGATCATTTAGCAGAATTTGCATTCGAGTATATAACCCATGCCTAGTCGCATCATAAAATTTGGTGCTAAATTTAGTATGAAATAACTGCCTATGTTGTGGATTAGGTGATTGCTTACCTAATTCAATTAAATCATGGTTATTTTGATCATCCATAAAACGTTGAAGGTCGGTAAAAGAGCTGTTTTCTCGTCTTAAAAGTACCGCGATACACGGGCTTAGTATAGCGTCCATTTGATGCGTTGTATGACTTCCTTCGAGTAATACTGCAATAATGGACTTTAGTTCCTGAGTCATAATTGCAATGTTTTTTTCACTATGGTCAACAATGGAAAAAGGGTTGATACTAGGTGAGTAAGCATCATCTAAAGTTGGGTCAATAAACACCAATCGTTTACAATGCTTTGTTTGATTAAATAACTTAAATTGGGCTATTTCTTCTGCCATATCTCCGTGAGGATCAATGACAACAACAGCGTTTTTCGAATGCTTATTTAACAACTCAGGTAGAATCAATGCCTTAATAAGTTCACTTTTTCAACTCCCTGAAGAAGCGACTATATACCCATGTTTTTTAAAACTTGATAATGGTAGTAATTTTTTTAGGCATAATTTAAGTTTGATTAACTGCATATAGTTAATCAAACTTGATGCAACTTTGTAGGTCTTTACTTTAATTGTAGTTCTTCATCAAATCATTCATTGTGAAGTTAAATAATAAGGCTATTAGTCGTTGTTATGAACAGTATTGATAAGGAAAGCAGTTTGCTTTATACAAAGCACTTACTGATGTTTTATGTATTCAAGTTTATTCAACCTATTTCATATAATACTCTCACACCTCAGCAAGACATAAGCAGCGTTACACACGACACTTAATGACCAAGCTATCCAACATCATGTAAGTATCTACTATGAATGTAATATCTAAATACTGTTTGTACTAATGGCCTATCAAAATCAACACTTGCTTGCCCAAACCTCAAACCACTAGCGGCTTTTGAGTCATTAAAGGTTTGCTTTAATTTACTGACCTCTTCAGTACTTAAGTTAAATAGGTAATCTTGCGCTTGACCTTGCTTGATATTCGCTTGTTGAGCATTAATTTCATCTATTTCTTTTTGTTTATTTTTCTCAATTCAAAGTTGTTTTTTCTTTTCCAGCACTTGCGTTTTTATAAGGCATTGGGGAGTTTTCAGATCACTGATAAGCGGCTTGTTTTTTAATATACCAAAGATATAACTTTTGATTGATCCTATCTTTTCTATTTTACTTTTGTAATTAATATAAGTCGCTAGTTGCCTAATATAATCATGACCATGCTCATTAATAAGCCCAGTGAGTTCATTGGTCTTCAATCACCACTCGATAAACTTATCATTCACTTTCTTCTTTTCTTCGTCTGTAGTATCACTACATACTCAATCGGCTTGGTTCACAGGTCTTGATTCTCATACAATTTTTTCATTTAACTCTTTAGGCAGTTTAGCTTCATTGATTCTGACCGTGAATTTAAAACCAGTAATCCTCCTTCATTCTTTATCATCAAAACACTCGACCGATAAGTCAGTTACTTTATTAATATATTCAATCGTTGGTATGAGTAATCGACTTTTAAAATGCCCAACAAGTCTGTATTGCTTTTTATTAATATCAAAAATATTCCTCAGCTCTTGAATGGAAACACTGACAAGGTCTTTTTTATACGAGAGTGAATGAAAAAAACCGTGAAGTTTAAAGTGATGGTCTTTTTTCAGCAGTTGTGTATTAGCCATTCTTGGTGCTGAAAATTTACTGGTAACTGAGATAAAATATGGCAGCATATCGTCGCTAAGCCTTATATCAATATATGGATTTCAATTATTTTTTGAAAATTGACATGACTCAACTAAATTTCTCTTTATCCACCCATCTTCTAATCCAATTTTAACAAAGGATCACATAAGTGAATCTGTAGCTTCATCCAAGCGGGCGATTGCGTTTTTATCATTTTTTAATGATGGATAATATTCAATCAGCTTTTTTGTATAAATACGGCAAGTAGTAAAATCTAAGTCTTTTTGATTAATCATCGAAACCGCCACCGAAATAATACGATGGGCATCAGGTAGCAAAGTATATGATGCCCCAGTAAAATCATTTGATCTAACCAGCCTATTTTTTCATTCGATATTATTGATTTCTGTAACACTCATAATTAATTTTTATAGATAACATGTATATATAAGATATTGAACTATCACAAAAAAGCAAACTCTTGTGATAGTAAAAAATAACTTCCTGAAAACTGTGATATTACGCCTGAAAAGCGTGATAGTATTCCTGAATAACGTGATAGTTCACCTGAGAAGTGTGATATTTAACGATTTTGTTGGCTTGGATAAGCGACGTAAATAGGCTCTAAACGTATTAAACGATAATAAAAGAATAAACGAACGTTGGTTAGTTTTATTTAAAATAAAATGTCATCACTATATTAAGCTTTAAAGGCCAAATGATTGTTGTGTATATATCTTAACTTTAGGTAAACTAAGAAGAATAAAAATTGAAAGGGAAATTTCGTGACAAATAAATTAGCTCAAGATTCAAGTTCTTCTTTTAAAGGAATTGTTTATCAGTTTTATGAAGCTCTCGATTGGTGTTTTGAATTACTACCTGGACAATCCCTCTATTTTGAAAAGTATGGTGATATAGCCATAACAGATTCAATAAATATTGAAGTTAAGCAATATAAAGACAACCTTACTGATTCACATGAGAATTTTTGGAAAACTTTATCGAATTGGTTAAAACCTCCTTTTGATCATACCAAATATCAACGATTAATACTGATCACTACACAAGCTATTGGCTCTACGAGCGCTTTCATAAACTGGAATAAACAATCTCCAGATGAACGTATTAATACTCTACAAAGAATATTAGATTATAGAGCTAAAAAATATACAATTAATACTTATCAAAACTTAATTCTACAAAACATAAATAATAATACTTTTTCAAACTTTGTAGCAAAAATTGAACTATTTGATTGCTCTCCAGCATTAAATGATAAATTTGATAAAATTGTACATACAAGAGCTAAACATACGGTTCTAGTGAAAAATAGAGAAGCACTTATAAAATCATTATTAGGTTTTATGATGTCTCCTGATATTGTAATCGATAAAGGCTGGGTTATTAATGAAGATGACTTTTCAAAAGAACTTGAATTTTTAAGTGACAAATTTAAAACTAATTCAAGAATTTTCCCTTCAAAATCAAATATAAATTTGGATATTAAACAGCTAACTGGTAACGAACTTTACATACAAAAGATAAAAGACATTAACTATGAAGCCGTAATTCCTCGAGCTCACAGTGATTATATTGAAACTTTAAAAGTTATTAGTGATGAATTTAAGCAAGGAGTTCGTAGCCAAGATTATGATACTTTTCAAAAAGATGTTTTTAGAGATTTTGATAATAGATATGGATACTTTTCTAGAAATGCTAAAGATATCATCCTAGATTCTCAAAACTTTTTAGATGACTTTCAGGATAGAGAATCTCCTAATTTTATTGGATTTGAACACAAACCTTATAAATGGTTTAGAGATGGTGTAGTTCATATCAATATGGATGATGATAAACAAGCATTAAAATGGAAATTGAAATAGTTATGGCAAATGCAATTCAACACATTGGTAACTTACATCATAATACTTATTTATTAGCTCCGATAATCGAAGAGTTTTATCTAAATTTAGAACCTCAACCCAACAATATATTGCAAGCCTATCTATTGTTTCCAGTTTTATTCAATAAAAACACATTAAACCAACTACAAAGAATAATGCCAAAATCAACTCTACACACTAAATTTAAAGAAAAAATGCTATTGCAAGGACTACAGCAAAGAGTTTTTGATTTTAAAGATATAACAAATTCAAGTATATTTTTACTAATTGAACTGGGAGCTATAGAGGTCCTTGAGGATCGATCCATTAGAGTAATTAAACCTCAGCTGTCACAAAGTGCTTGTAACATTGAAAAAAAGAAAGCTTCAAAGGCTTTAGCTATGCTATTTAATGGCTATGAAATAAAGGATTGTTATAGAATTTTAGGATTAAATAAATTATGAAACCATATATTGCCTATATTGGCGTTTTAGATAAAGAAAATAACAACCATGCTGTCAGCTTTACTACTGGATTAAATGTTGTTACTGGTAAATCGTCTACAGGAAAAAGCGCATTAATTGAAATATTTGATTATTGCTTCGGTAGTTCTGAATATACAATTCCAGTAGGTAAGATTACTGACAATGCAAAATTATATTATTCCATTTTTAAAACAATAAATGGTTATTTAATCTTAGCTAGACCCCCAAAAAGCACTCAAGGTTACATTCAAGAAGTTCCAGAATTAAAAGAAATTAATGGAGTACCATCTTTTACATTTGATGGGTTTAAAAAAGGGTATTTCATGGATTTAACAAGATACAAGAAAGAAATAGGACTTCATTTTAAACTAAATATTGATGACATCGAAACAAACGAAGAATCATTAAATTATCGAAGAAAAAAACCATCCCCTTCAATTAGAAGTTTTACTTCTTTTATGCTGCAACATCAAAATTTAATAGCAAATAAACATGCTGTATTTTATCGATTTGATGAAAAAGAAAAACGTGAGCAAGTAATTGAACATTTAAAAATATTTTTAGGGTTTGTAGATCAAGAATATTTTCTGCTTACCCAACAATTAACTGAATTTGAAAAACGAAAACGAGTTTTGGAATTATCAATTCCTAAGAGACAACGAGTATTAGAAGTTAAAGCAGAAAGATTAAAGATTAAACTTATTGATTATCAAACGTTAAGCGGTAAATCTTTAATATCAGCCCCCCTTATTAATGTATTAAATAACCCAGCGCGCTGGCTTAACATAATACAAGAACAAAAAATTGAACTAGATAGTGCTTCACCTATCAATAATAAAATTTTAGTTGAGCTAGAGCAAACACGTGTTATTGAATTAAAAATATTGCGCGAACTTGAAGCCAGTCTACGTGCTGTTAATTCAACAATTAAAACATCTCAAGATTATTATATGTCTTTAAGCAAGGTAGATTATCCTGAAAGTATTACAGAAAGCACTGGAAATTGTCCATTCTGTGAAAGTAATACAAACAAGCTAGAGACAGAAGCTAATGCTTTAGATGAAGCTATTGGATGGCTTAATACTGAACTTTCTCGTTCAGATCCATTTAATTACTCATATGGATCTAAGGCGAAATCACTAGATAAGGATGTCAAAGTACAACGAAATGTTTTGCAGAAAATAGATAGGAAAATAATAAAAATTCAACAAAGTAATGCACAGTTAACAAAAAGGAAAAATTTAGATGAACAAATTCTTAAATCTAAATTGTCTGTTGAAATTTATTTAGAAGACTTAATGGCATCCGCTCAACCAGATGATATAGAAAATAAAATTAAAGACATAAAATTAACAATAAAAAAAATAGAGAAAAAACTTAAAAAATATTCAGTAAATGACCAAGTTAATGAAGCTCAAAATTTCATTGCTAAAAGCATGAATAATATAGGTGATAATTTAGATTTTGAAGCTTTTTATAAACCAATAAACTTGGAATTTTCATTAGAATCTTTTGATATTTGGCAAAATACTAAACAAGGTAAAGTATTTTTAAGATCTATGGGTAGTGGTGCTAACTGGCTATACTGTCACTTATCATTATTTTTATCTTTACATAAGCTATTTTGCAGCCTTGAAAGTTGCATGATACCGCCGACGTTGTTCATTGATCAACCTTCACAAGTCTATTTCCCTAATGTATCCAATGATCAAAATAATACATTTAATGCTCAAGATATTGCATCTGGTGAACGTATAGAAAAATTAGATGAAGACATTAAATCTGTTGAAAACTTTTTCGATGAAATAATTGATTTTTGCGAGAATACAAAGAAAGAAACTGGAGTTATGCCTCAAATAATAATTTCCGATCATGCTGACCACTTAACATTAAAAGATGAACGAATATTTGAAGATTATGTAAGAGCTCGATGGAGAACTAGAGGGTTCATACAAGAATCTGAGTAATAATCTATCGCTCTAAATCATTATCCTTTATGTGCTCTTTCTTCACGGAAGGAGCTCTAGATTTTTTAATATCAGATTTATTATTGTTAATTCTCACCTGCTTTAAATCAACTGAATTTTCAAAGCGATTTTTCATCACAGAAAAATTATTAATATCTTCAGTACTCATTAAGCTCTGTTCTTGAGCTTGTTGAAGATCAATGTCCGTAATATTGTTTAAAGTCGCTCTAAGGCTATTTTTAATGATGTTATGAGCCTGTTGGAGTTCTTCCTCAGTACCCACTCTATCTTTCCATTCATCACTTTTGGCAAGTTTTTGGCTGGCTTCAATATTATTTAATTCATTACGCATTGTTTTATAAGCATGAATACGCGCTTCAAGCGTGGCATCTTCAGGGATAAAAATATGCGAGGAATCAGTCATAATATGAGAATCATTGTGGTTATTAGGTAAACTATTCTGTATCTTATTTCATATAAGATCAAATTAACATGGTAAATTAATAATCAAAATAATGGATAAGCCTTTCACTCCAACCTTATGTGAACTAGCCGATAGTATGGGAATTTCTTTGTACCAGAGATTCACCACGACTGAAGCATCATTATTTTTGCGCTGCCCGTTAATTGATATTGAAAAACTACAAAAGAAAGGCAATATTGAATTTATTCAAATAACTAAAAACCAAACTGAGTTTTTTGGATTTCAGCTACTGAACTATTTACTAAATAGCATTCAAGGAAATGTTGCCTCAGCACCACCTGAATCAAACTCTGATCGCATTATTCGCTCGAAAGAAGTACAAGAGATCACAGGACTGTCCCGAACGACTATTTGGCGACTCGAACGTGTTGGTAAATTTCCAGCAAGAGTACCATTATCCTCAAGTATTGTTGGTTGGCGATCGAGTGATGTTACACATTGGATTGCAACTAGATAAACAATAAAGCTTAATCTATACATTAGGCTTTTTTTGCCACCAAATTATGGTTACTTTATTTCATAGAATAACCATTTATAAAGAATATATTGTAAACTTAGTTAGAAAACTCAGATAATTTAAAGGAATAATTACAGTTATGAACCAAGGCGGATTAAATAGACACAAAGTATTTGTTAGCTACCATCATGCTAACGATCAAGCATATAGAAACCATTTTGAAAAAATGTTTTCGGATACACATGATATTATGGTTTCAAAATCAGTGCAGATTGGAGATATAAATAGTCATATCGCTACTGATACAATTCGTCAAAAAATCAGAGACGAATATCTGCGTGATACCACCGTTACAATTGTATTAATTGGAGCTGAAACATGGAAAAGAAAGCATGTTGATTGGGAAATAGGAGCGAGCATTAGAAATACTCAATTTAATCCACGTTCTGGTCTAATTGGCATTTTATTACCTTCATTTCCTCAGCCCCAAAACGCTAGAATTAAAGATATTCAGCATACAATTCCTCCGAGACTTTATGATAATATTCAATGCGGTTTTTCCAAAATTTATAATTGGAGTAATGACCCTAGAATAGTTCATGATTGGATACACGAAGCTTTTAAAAGAAGAAATTTAATCATCCCTGATAATTCATATGAAAGCTTTGCAAATAATCGAAATGGAGAAAGGTGGTATTAATGAAGTGGAGTAATTGGTTAGAGAAATGGAATATGACTTCATTGAAAATAAAAGTTCCTTTTCTCGATATGGAATGGAAACCACAAGACCAAGATAAAGCTGCTGCTTGGGAGCTTTATATCGAATTACTCACTAGAGTTACGACCCAGCAATTACATGTCGAACATGGGAGTGAGCAAGCAGCATTAACAAGCATTCATTCAATTTTTGGCATCACTAGGGATGTAATGAAGAATAATGGACGACATTGTATAGAGTTTTCAAAAATAGCAGTCGTCGTATTAAATCAAGTTGTAAGGCCTTTTACAGCTAAGTGGCATGGTCTTTCTCTGAAGTTAGCTTTTGATAGTCCAGAAAAATGTTCTGAATTTAGAACTGATCTAACTCAATTACAAGTAATACTAAGAATTTACACCCAAATGCTAGCAGAAATGGCTGGTGTAGAAGACTTAACAGAACTGGAAAATAGTGAAATGTAGGTATTACCTACACACGAGATAAAAACCGAAAATCATTCGTATGAATTTCGGTTTAAATTAATAATAAAAATAATCTTATCAACTACTTGTTAAGTAAAACTTCAACTTTCTTAAAAAATTGATAACCTTTTTCCTTTCCTTCATTTGTGCAGTCTTGTGAAAAAAAGTTTAACTGTTCAATCAAAGATTCTTTAGCTTTTTGCGCTACAAATAATTGAAAAGGCTGGCTGTCACCACCGCTAATAACACCACGATAATTTGAAAGCACATTGTAATATTCTTTACGTTTACTCATTTCAGAGTCAATTACAGTTACTGGATAGCCATGTTGAAACAAGTATAGATTCATCACTAACCTTGATGTACGACCATTACCATCAATAAACGGATGTATATTCACTAACTTTTGATGAAGGTGAGCAGCCATTTCTACAGGATGCATAACTGTTTTATTTTCATCAAAGAAACGGAAAAAATCTTCCATTAATTTGGGTAAAATATAAGGCTGAGGAAACTCATGCTTACTACCGTCTTGTTGCATTACAAATACAGGTTGTTGTCTGTATTGCCCTTTGTGTTCATCTTGAATACCTTTAAGGATCAATGAGTGAATATTTTTTACTTCACGCTCTGATAGTTCAATATCATCCTTAGCCAAATCTCGAATATATTGGATAGCTTCTTGATGATTAATGGCTTCTAAATGGTCTACAAGTGGCTTACCGCCAATGGTTAGCCCAGTATTGATAACTTGATCAGTTTCACCAAGTGTTAATGAATTCCCTTCAATACAATTAGACTCATAAGTGTATTTGATATCTAGTTCTTTATTGAGGTTTTGTACCATGCTTGAATTGAGTGGTCGGAAACTATCAAGGCATTCTTTCAATTCTGATAACTGATGATATAACTCAGGTAAATTGTCAGTTTCTGGCCATACTTCAAGTAAATCTAAGTTAGCGTTATATTTTCCAGATGCATTCATAATATCGAGAAGTGAAGAATTAAAATGTTCTTTTAAAATTAGAAGCTCTGATTTTTTCATATCATTCAGTACATTAAAAGATTTTGGTGTATTTGTTGTCATAGTTAGCTGTACTTATTAAATTTAAAAATCAGATTATTGTTAAGTTTATTATACCGATATTTTTATTATATCAAGTACAGCTTATCTCTATTTTTGTTGAATACAAAATGAAGTAAGAAATAGCTTAGAAATTTATCAATATAACGCGAAGTAACTCGATCTGATACTTTAAAATGTTAGATCTTAGCTAAATATGATAGGCAGCCATAAGCTCATAGCTGTATGTGGTATTTCACATCGACATGCTAACTTATATACACATAGTGAATTGGAATCTATTGACTTTAAAGAATTTAACTTATAATCTGCCGCTCCAAATGAGAGTGATTATTACTTTCATTAAATTATAAGGAAATAATTATGTCTAAAGTTGCTAAAGTATTGCTATCAGCAATTTGTCTGCATGGTTCACTGCAAATAACGCAGGAACCAGATTCGTCAAGTATATTCCCAACGGTTGAATTTGGAATTAATTCAGCGCGAGCCGACGACTACGAAGATGGAGATGAAGAAATATGCGAGGAGGCAATGAATACGTCAGTAGTGGAATTTGCAGATTGCAAAGCAGAAACAAAAGACCTTGCACTTAGAATACATGGACACACATGTGTGAATAAAAAGGCTTACACTGTTAGTGCAGGTGTCACGTTGGCTGCGCGTTTTTTTTCAGGTTTCACTAGCGTTAGCGGAACTACTGACAATTACACTAAATGCAAGAATCAGCTAGATTATTCTCGCGACGCGTCTTTAGCTCATTGTGAGGTAGTACGTGTAAAGAAAATAGCAAAAAATTGCAATTAATTAACCGAAAGAATATAGGAGATATCTAGATGAAGATGCCTTTTAAAGTATTAATCATTGGGCTGACCGGTGCGCTTATTTGTAGTGTTGGTTTTATCTTTTGGGGAGAAGAAAGCAAAACTAATTCTATTGTGCCTATTGAAAAGCTAACAACAGTTGCAGAGCATATAGTCAACAAACGTACCTCATCGACTGATGTCAAAGCGCGTATACAAACACTGAAGGATAGTGCTACAGAGCGACTTAAGGAGATTCTAAAGATAACAGGGAACACTGGCGAGCAAGACCTTTCTTATGAGGATAATTGGTGCGTTGCTAATGAAGATTTATTAGAAGAAGAAGCTGACTATGCACAAGAGCAATTAAATGAATGGCAATTGAGTAGAGGATATACCATTTTCAGAGGAGGAGAGGAAAAATCGTTTATGAAAGGGGTGAGTACTCTCTTTGACGAATTTATCGGTGTTAACGACGAGCATCTAGACGCTTATAGATACGCAGACAAGGATACCTTACTGCGTTTAGCTGACAACGATGACATGATTGCACTCACTACTATGATGCGCTCCAACAGTGGGTTTGATGGAAAGACTAAATTTTATTCAGCAAAAAAGCTTCTTATTTTAGGTGACACTTCTTTTGGATTACGTCACTTAGTTGCCGTATATTTAGCTAGAGCGCAAGGAGCCAAACGTTTAAAAAAAGGTCGGGAGCATGTAAAGGGGTATCTTAAGTCTGCCCTGGCCTATATAGAGTTCGGTATGATGCGAAAAGATGTATCAAGTCTTAATACTTATCTATCTATGTCAGTTGATTACAAAAAGCGATTTAGCAACTTATATTTGTCAGAATATTTAACAGAGTTAGACTACATTGAGATAAAAGAGCTAGCCCGTACCTATTATAAAGAAACAAACGAGGCTCGTCTTGAGAAGGGTTTACCTAGCTTTCAAGATATTGATAAGCCAAATAAAATCACGGACATTCACTACGCTCAAGAGATGTTTTGGAATTATGAAAGGTATAGCGAGCTTCTGGAAGGTAACTTTCTCCCTTCCGATTGGAAAAAAAACTACTTACCAAAGACGCCTTGTCTTGAGCGGCGTATAGCGATGCATAATTTTAGGATGACAGAGCTTCCAGCTATTCGAGATGAAGTATTAATATTAGAGGAAGGCTTTAACTAAGTTATAAATAATAAAAACGTGAATATGGCAATCGCCGTTTGAAATGTCAATAATTAGACTGTAGGTAGATGATAATTATATTTGTCATCAATGAGTTTAGTTTATCGATAAAAGTTGTTTAAAGTCTAAGTGAGAATACTATATGGATATTGGGTTTGGGATAGATAGAAAATCTTTTTTTGAAGACATAAATGAAAAAACTTTTTTATTAAAAAAGTCCGCTGTAGATACATCAAGTTTTGGTTGGTCTAATATTGATCAAGCTCTGTTTTGTTGGGATGTTGATGTAGGTGACATAAAGATATATAAAAATGGAGTTATTGAGCACTCTGAGTTTTTAGAAAGCTATAGTGATTACGGTGACTTAAAGCTGAGAATAAAAAAGAACGCTTTTTATCGGCACTTAATGGATGGCTCATCGATATCTTTTCGTAAGTTCCATTCTAAGGACGTTTTTTCAAACAAATTAGCAATGGAAGTATCAAGGTTTACACGAGCTAACACATTTGTAAACGCTTATGCTGCTATTGGGGGAGAAGGTACCTTTCAAAAGCATTATGATAGGCACGATGTTTTCGCTATTCAATTAATTGGCAAAAAAAGATGGAAGCTCTATAAACCTTCATTTGAAAAGCCTCTACCTCAACATAAAAGTAAACCGCTTTTACCAGGATCACCAAATGAACCTATATTGGACGTGATTTTAGAGGAGGGAGACTTGCTCTACATTCCTAGAGGAATGTGGCATGAAGCAATCCCACTTGATAATCAAGAGTCATTCCATTTGGCAATAGGTACCTACCCTTTAAAAATGGTTGATTTTTGTGAGTGGATAATAAAAAACAAACTTCATGAGAACTTATTAGGTCGAGAGTATATATTTTCCGACTCCGATGCTAATTCAATGAACGATTTAGCTAGTTACTTTAGCGGGTTGTTGACAAACAACGAAGTTTTAAAAGAGTTTATGGAAGAATGTAATAATGACTTAAGATTTAGAAGTGAGTTTAATTTAGAAGGATTACTATCTGGCGATATATATAAAGGTTGTAATGAAAAAAAATTAAAACTTAATTCAATAAATAAGATCGATAATAACGGAAAAATAGTTGTGAATGGTATTGAGTTTGAACTAGAAAACAAAGCAGTTAACTATTTGAATAGCTGCTCTTCCGTAGTTAGGAATAATAATGAGAGTAACAAAGAGGTCAGTGATGACTACATTAAAAACTTTGTAACAAAAATGAATTTTATGGACATAATGTCATGATGAAGATTTTTTTAGTATTAGGGACGTTTTTATTAACATTATCTTTTAATAGTAATGCCCATTTAAATTGGTTTGAAGCAGTAAGCGAAAAGAAGGACAACAAGTATTCTTTCACCATTCATTCATATGTAAGTATGTCTCCATTCCATAAAAATAGAGAATCATTGATTAACGAGTTACATTTATATGGATCTTCAAAATCATTAAAATATAGTAAGAATGATTTAATAAGTAATGTCGACTTTGGTGTAAAAAAAGTAATCGCAACATACAACATGAAGTCAAGAAGGGCTAAAATAGATAGATTAACAGGCGAGTCGTTACCAAAAAGGTATGAATTAGAAAGAGTTTCTGCATATTTAAATATTGATAGAAAATTTATTGATAAAGTTGATAGTAAACACTTTTTAGGTATTTTAGGTAAGCCACCAATAACGAAATTAAATCAAGAATTTGAGTTAAGTGTCTTTTCTAATGGTAAACCTAAAGGCGGGGTTGAAATCCTAGTATATATACCCTCTCAAGGTTTTAATAGAGCTTTTTTAAAAATTAAAACGAATAAAAAAGGTATAGCTAAATTCAAACCTAAAACTAAGGGAAAATACTTTTTTAGAGCAAGGTTTATTGAAACTAGAGCTTCAGATTTACTATATAGCTATGAGGCTTTAATATTAGAGATTAAAGATTAATCTCTAATAAAAGGGACATATATGAATGCTCACAGCTCCCTTTCTGTCAAGGTATTAGTCTGACTTTTGTGTCGCGTTAGCGGCACTACTTTATCTTTGTGAGAGCTGTTAATCGTTAATAAACTAGTCTAAAAGTAATCAGTACCGACATCTATTCAGGCTCTTTAATTAGGGATATTTCAACTACCCCTTGCCTCTAATTATTTCCATACCTAACTTCCGTGGTAGGTGTTACCCCGAACCTCGCCAGCCACTCAGGCTTGTAGCCTTTGTCTATTGCAATGCTTGGCTAAACGCTAATTATGGAGATGTAGCACAACGTTGGTTATTAGTATGCTGCGAGCAAGCGAAAAACAGTGAACAAAAGACGCTCGACACAAAATGCATAAAGAGTCCACTGAAACCTGTAATTCATTTAAAAAGTAACACACCAACGATTCTCTTGGTCGTCCGATGTCGCCTGCGTATTTTCCGTATGGCTAAGGGCCACTACATCCATCTGTTAATTTGAGCGATACAGAGTCTACTGAATATCCGGAATTTAAACTGTCTTGTCGCGCCAAGAAAGGCCAAGTGCCAGATAGTATTATTATTTCCCTCATTGAATTAACCAAACTTCCCAGATAATCAAAGCCTGACGCTTTTCTTTCATATAGTCGTATCTGTCATAGTGTTTGGTTGAAACATCATTTTGGGCATGATTATGCAGCTTGTCACGAATGTCTTTAGAAATACCAAGTTCACCCATTTTAGTTTTACAAGTTCTTCGAAAATCTTTAGGAACAAACTCTTCAATATTTTCTTTTTCTCTATAACGTTTAATTGCTTGAGATAAGCTAGTTGTTGGCATTGGTTTAGATTGATCAAACCTATTTGGAAATAAGAAGTCTGTATGTCCTGTTAAATTATGCAACTGTTCAAGAATTGATACCGCCTTTTTAGTCAGTGGCACGAGATGAATTTTCTTATTTTTAGATACTGTTGTAGGAATTTCAATTATTTGCTTAATCAAGTCAATGTTACGCCATTTCAACGCCAATAACTCAAAAGGTCGTTGACCACCAGTAAGGAAACACAATTGAATTAACGTTTTAATCTCAAATGAAAAACCATCACCTTCAATATCAGTTAATAAATTGAATACTTCATTATCGTTTAATACCCTATCTCTCACCTTCTCGGCATGTGTTTGTTTAGGAATATCAGCGGCAGGATTAAAAGGGATTTTGAAAACAATACCTTTTTGTTTATTTTTAGGATCTTTATCGTTTTTAGAACCGTATTTGAACGCTGTAATCAAATACGAACGTACTCGATTCGATTGTACTTCTGCACCACGTTCAATCATGCGAGCTAAAATATCAATAATTTCATCTTCAGTAACATCCTTAGCTTTTTTATCTGCTGGGATAACTGCTAAGGCTTCTTTTTCTAATGCGCTACGCACCGCTTTCCACGTTCGTTTACCATCAAGTTTCATTTTATCGGTGTAACAGATAATTAACTCATGAAATGAGCCTAACTTATCTTCAGCTAACTTTTGCTGTTGTTGCGTTTTTTCAAGTAAATCTTTAGATATTTGGATCTGTTCTAACTCATCAATTGGATCGTTACCATTAGATAAAATAGTACTATAACCATGAGATATATCACGAGCATCTTTTAATTGAATTTGATCAACTTTACCTATTTTGATCATCTTCTCTTTGCTTTTTTGGCTATCCGTTTCTTTCCTAAAATAAATAAAGTAATATAATTTATTTCCTGATGCTTGCACTTTTACAGAAAAACGACCGATACCTCTTTCACCAGTATCTTCTTTTACGTAATAAGCGTTCTTTTTAGGCTTTAAGCCTTTGATGTATTGATTATTAAAGTTTGGCATATTGGGTCTAGTTCTGGGTCGGGTTACGTTGAAACTTAGTTAAACATAGTGCAACACGCTGAAACAGTCAATAGTACAAAACCCTTAGTAATTAGTAGGTTGTAACAATGTGGAACATATAGAAAAGAGACCAGAAACGACTCATAATCGGCAGGTCCCGTGTTCGAGTCACGGAGGGGCCACCATTTAGACATTCTATAGTTTTATCTTCTTAGTAAAATCACAAACATCTTAATAATACTCTGACCCCAGTTACTAAATCACAAACATCTTAATAATACTCTGACCCCAGTTACTTTGGCCTAAATCCGTAGTGTCACTTTAATGCTGCACTACATCTATTTTAAACCCAGCAGGATCTTGCACCATAAAATGTAATTGCCCCCATTCTTCCTGTTTTAATGCCATTGTAAAGTTGAGTTCCATCTTCTGAGCTTCGCAATAAGCAGAGGCAGCATCTTTGACCTCCAGTGAAATAACGAATCCTTCGGGATGCATAATGGAATGCAGAAACTCTGGTTGGCTCGTAAGGTTAGGCATTAAGAAGCCAAGTTCAATGCTATTGTTAGGTGACTTTAAATGCAGATAAAAATTAGGGTCATAAAATACGGCTGTAAATCCAAAAACAGTTTCATAAAACTGTTTCACCGCTTCTAAGTTACTCGTTACCATTACGGGAAACATTGCATCAACTTCTATCATTTCACTTACTCCAGAGTTTAGATTGATAAAAAACACTATTATTATGTAATCGATTCAATCTGTATTGTACAGAGCGGACATAGTTCGAAATTCATTGGGGGTAAGACCTGACATGACTTTAAAGTCTCGATTAAAATGAGGTTGGTCGTAATAATAACGTGTCCAAGCGTTAGAAGAGTCTTTGTTATTCATAGCACACAACGTTTTCTGAAAACGAAAAACCTTAGCGAACTCTCTAGGTGAAAGCCCCAAATATTGAGATGTTAAACGACGAAGGTGTCGAGCTGAAACGCCAAATTCTGCACATTTTTTATTTGATATATCAATAGTAGATGCAAGGCTGCGGTCACAATACAAAATATATTGCATTAATCGACCATCAATTTCACTGGGACTCAAGGCGGAAAGTAAGGTTTGAGAAATATTCACACACCGTTTTTGAAATGATGTTGCATTATAAATATTAGTGTATAACGCATTGAGTAAGTTCTCTGGCAAAATGTCACAGAGACTGATGACATTATCGGCATTATTCCACTCCCCTAAGGGAGCAGTTACGATTCCTTGATGTCCTAGAATGCGAAAGCGAATTCCAAAATATGAGACAGGCCCTGTCATCTCAAATACCTTTACCGTAGAAAATGGAGTAACAATAAAAGCATCTTCAGGACATTTGACGTTAAATATCATATCGACACAGTTGTCAGGAACACTTCGGTAAAAATATCTGCCATCAGATACATTTAGTTGCCAAAACTCCTGTACCCAATGACTTAAAATAGCTGTAGGTTTGAATGTTAGATAGGCACTCGAACTATTTATGCGGCCTTGGCAAGATGAATCGTTAATGTTTAGCAGCATATCAGATAACAGAACTCTCGAGTTCGACATAAAAAGTGAGTTATTATCTTACGTGAAGTTACCCAATAACGCTTGTAATGTGCGTTGTTCCTTTTAAAGAAATTCAGCATATTTCTCGCAGGTAATATGCTTGAAGCCTTAGGGGAAATGATGAGTCTAAGGCCCACCATTCAGGATAACGAAATAATCACAAACATCTTAATAATACTCTGACCCCAGTTATTTTACATAAGAACTTAATGTTTTGGGGCAAAACCATGAGCTTTGAGTATTTTTCTTGCATTTTTTGCGT
>Ga0209396_1000901_pt1 | contig 34306 bp, 31 predicted proteins | sample GOMGulsemesocosm_6_FD_184638 | JGI IMG/M metagenome (GOLD analysis project Ga0209396, IMG submission 184638) | Methane-oxidizing microbial communities from mesocosms in the Gulf of Mexico - GOM8C Gulf of Mexico (SPAdes) (version 2) | ecosystem: Environmental > Aquatic > Marine > Cold seeps...
CAGTTAATAAATTACGTCGCCATTCATAATCTACGCTTTTTAATTTTTTAATAATCTTTTCTACAGGCTCGTTATCTATAGATTTTAATTCATACCAGTTGCCATTCACTATTACTTGCCATTGTTGCTCTTGCCAACGCTGCTCTTTAAATGCAGCAAGGTTTGAATCACTACTACACCCAAGTAACATTAATAATACGAAACATATAACACCAAAATAGACTCTATTCATTAACCAACGTCCTCATTTTCGTTTGCATAAAAGATATTCCAGCCATACAATAGAGAGATACTATGTTCATACAATACTATGTTACTGAAACCTCCTGAACACTTCTGACTCATAACTTTTCACCATAATTATCAATAAGATAAAGAGCAACTTTTGTTAACTAAAAAATGTATTCATATTGGCAAATGGCTAATAGATCCTCAAAAAAGAACGGCTCAACACCCAGAAAGAGGTTTATTTCAGCTGAAAGGAAAGTCTGTACAAGTGTTAATGGTACTTGCAGAAGCAAATGGTGGTGTTGTTAATAAGAGTGATCTTTTAAAACAAGTCTGGCCCGATATAGTCGTAACAGAAAACTCTTTAACACAGGCAATATCGGAATTAAGAAAAATATTCGGTGACTCAAGGAGTGCGCCCAAATACATTCAAACTTTTCCCAATCAAGGTTATTGCTTGTGTATTCCAAAAAGTGAATTACCTCGAAAAAGTAAATCGACTTGGCGTAATAAAAACGTCATGTATTTAGCTATGGTACTTATTACCCTAGTTGTTTCTATTTGTACTTGGTTTTATATAAATTCACCTAATAAAAGTATCTTTGTTTCACCCGATGGGAAGCATTCAGCAATTATTATCAATGATGAATCAAATTACTCTCTAGCTATATTATCAACAGATGATTCGGTATCAAAAGAACTATTTTTTAGACAGTTGAGTATACGTTCTGCTGATACTTTTTATTGGTCGGTGGACAGTAAGTTTTTTGTTTCGGCAATTCCTGAAGTAGAAAATGTCTATCAATTCATTTTATCTCCCGTTGGTAGTATTGATAAATTCATTGTCAATCTATCAAAAGAACTTAAGGATCACTCGAGCGAAATCAAAATAAATTCAACATCAGGCGCAGTATTACCTTTTGCGATATCTAGTCATGTCGAAGTAACAAAATATCTGCATGTTTGGCACCTTAGTAATGGCCAGTCTATTCAGATACACTTCGACCAAACAGGACCTACAAAGATATCTTGGCACTAATATAACAGTTAATAATTAGATTGATTTCAGCGGGAAATCTTTCAGCCCCCCTGCCGCTTATCTTTTTATTCTAGAGTGCTAACGATCTCCATAAATAACTTAGCCTGTCAGCTTAATTTTCTCTTGCTGCTTGGTTCGTAAATTGCTGATGGCGCGATCGGCTTCATCTAAACCGTAAAGCACACTTCGGCAACATAAACTAATTAGTTTATGCCTCTCCATTACACCATTATTACTCACGAGAAAAAGTAATTTACTAAAAGTAGGTATTATCATTTACAGGGAAACAAATATAATAACAAACATCAAAACAACAGCGCTGTAGTTATGTGACTACAGCTTATGAAAACCTTGGAGAGCAGAATGAGTTGGTTATTTCTATTTTTTGGTGTCGCCGCTGAAGCAATGTCTCATGTGGCATTAAAAGAAACAGAAGGTTTTACCAAACCATTACCGAGCGCTTTGGTTTTATTAGGTCATTTGGCCGCATTCATGTTTTTAGCTCAAGCAATGAAAGGTATGCCCGTTGGTATTGTTCATGCGTTGTGGGCAGGCCTTGCGATAGTAACCGTCACGTTAATGTCAACTGTCATTTATCGACAGCACCTTGATTTAACGACATGGATTGGTATGGCACTCGTCGCAGCTGGCGTTGTTGTCATTAATTTGTCTCAAGGACATGGCCATGCTGTAGGTTAGCGAATAACTATTCTTGGTATCGAATATAAACTTAACTACTATTAACCAACAAAGTTTATTGCGTATTACTGGCATTACCACTTAACAATAAATTTACTAGGCTAGATTAAATGAACTTTATAAATCTAGCTTTAACAATGAAAAAATACAATCAACTTAACAGTGAGAATCAATATGACTGACCAATTTATTAAATCTAAAGCCGCTATTGCTTGGGGCCCGAACCAACCGTTATCTATCGAAGAAGTCGATGTAATGTTGCCACGTAAAGGTGAAGTACTCGTTAAAGTTATTGCCTCTGGCGTTTGTCATACCGATGCATTTACTTTATCTGGTGATGATCCTGAAGGAATATTCCCGGTTATTTTAGGCCATGAAGGCGGCGGTATCGTTGAACAAATCGGTGAAGGTGTTACCAGTGTTCAAGTAGGCGACCATGTTATTCCATTATACACGCCAGAATGTGGTGAATGTAAATTCTGTTTGTCGGGTAAAACTAACCTTTGCCAGAAGATCCGTGAAACTCAAGGTAAAGGATTAATGCCAGACGGCACGACTCGTTTTTATAAAAATGGCCTGCCCATTTTCCATTACATGGGTTGTTCTACATTCTCTGAATATACGGTATTACCGGAAATTTCTTTAGCGAAAGTGAATAAAGAAGCGCCATTAGAAGAAGTGTGTTTATTAGGTTGCGGGGTTACCACTGGCATGGGCGCAGTAATGAATACGGCTAAAGTTGAAGAAGGCGCAACCGTTGCCATTTTCGGACTTGGCGGTATTGGTTTATCAGCAGTTATTGGCGCAACCATGGCAAAAGCGAGTCGTATTATTGCCATTGATATTAACGAAAGTAAATTTGAGCTTGCCAAAAAATTAGGTGCTACCGACTTTATTAACCCGAAAGACTACGACCGCCCCATTCAAGACGTTATCGTTGAATTAACGGATGGCGGTGTTGATTACTCTTTTGAATGTATTGGTAATGTTGACTTAATGCGCTCTGCCTTAGAATGTTGTCATAAAGGTTGGGGCGAATCAGTTGTTATAGGTGTTGCCGGCGCAGGCAAAGAAATATCAACCCGTCCATTTCAGTTAGTGACTGGGCGAGTATGGCGTGGCTCTGCATTTGGTGGTGTTAAAGGTCGTACTGAGTTACCTGATTACGTCGAGCGTTATTTAGCAGGAGAGTTCAAGTTAAGCGACTTTATTACTCATACCATGGCGCTAGAAGACATTAATGAATCGTTTGAATTAATGCATAAAGGCGAAAGTATCCGCACAGTAATTCACTTTGATAAATAGCTCACTTTGATAAGAATAGTTACCTTGATATATCCCCCTATTTTTAATCAATAATTTCGACCAACTAACTACAGTGAGTATCGCTGTAGTTAGTCATTAGAGGCATAACATGACATTAGAAAATTTAAGTGTAAACAAAACCTTTGGTGGTTGGCAAAAGCAATATAGTCACCACTCTGCGGTATTAAATTGTAATATGAGGTTTGCTATTTATCTGCCTCCGCAAGCTTCAAGTGGTAAAAAAGTGCCTGTGCTTTATTGGTTATCTGGCTTAACCTGCACTGATGAAAACTTTATACAAAAAGCAGGCGCTCTTCGAATGGCGGCTGAGTTAGGTATAGCGATAGTTGCGCCAGATACTAGCCCTAGAGGTGAAAACGTAGCTGACGATGACGGTTATGACCTAGGAAAAGGCGCTGGCTTTTATGTTAATGCAACTCAAGCACCTTGGAATCGTCATTATCAAATGTACGATTATGTGGTCAATGAACTACCGCAACTCATTGAATCGACTTTTCCGGTAACGGACAAACGTTCAATCGCAGGTCATTCGATGGGCGGACATGGCGCATTGACTATAGCAATGAAGAACCCTGAGCGTTACAGCTCGGCATCTGCATTTAGCCCAATAAGTAATCCAATGAATTGCCCTTGGGGACAAAAAGCTTTCACTGCCTACTTAGGAAAAAATAAAGACGATTGGCGAGCTTTTGACGCCAGTGAGCTGATGCGACAAGCGATACAGTTCGTTCCTGCAAAAGTAGACCAAGGCGAGTCAGATGACTTTCTAACTGAACAATTAAAGCCTGAAACACTTACCGCCGCCGCAAAAGTGAGTAACTACCCATTGGAGCTAAACTTGCACCAAGGTTACGACCATAGTTATTATTTTATCGCGAGCTTTATCGAAGATCACTTGCGCTTCCATTATGCCCACTTGAACAAATAAGACTTTTAAATGCCGTTGAACTATTTTACGGCATTCCTTCCCCATATACCCCGCTACTCTTTGTTAATTTTAGGTTATGAAATGTCACATTAGAGACATCAGTCAGCATCGATGTGTGAAAGTTAATGCTAGTACTTACCTATCTAAAAATCTTAACGAAAGGGCGGCTTTACTAGTTAAAAGTCAGCTAACTAAATATCTATCAAGATATGAAAGCCGAGCTACTATTTAACGAGTTGTTCTAATTTGTCTATGCGAATTACAGAAGATATAGACAAAATTATTAAGACTTCTGTTACTATCGAAAAGGGAATCCTTTTTGAAAAATAGTATCCGGGTATCAATTTGAGCAAGAGCGCAGAATTTTGACATTGTTTATTTATTAGCCATACTTAATTATCGAATAAACAGGGAATGTTAATTATGACTAATAATCAATTCGAACGCCTGAGCGCCCTTTCTGAAAAAATAATGCTGCTCACTGCCACCGTACATGAAATGAAAGAGTTCAACCAACTCCTTGATTTTTGGAATACTTCGGTTGAAATTAATTTGATTAATGCTTCATTGAGTAAATAAAAATTTATTCTTTTTATTCTTTTTATTCTTTTTATTCTTCATAATTTCATGTCCTATATTTAAAAAATGTAATTATTAGAACGCTAATCAAGAATTGGCAGAAATGACCATACCGGCTAAAAACGTTTAAGCCAAGCTAAATAAATGGGTCTGAATCAAGGCCTGTGGAAGAGTTTTAGCAGAAAACTATGTTTATTATCAGGCTGAAAAAATCACAAAAAGGCGAAGCATGGTAATCCTAACTTAGTTAAGGTGTAGGTATATTTTATTCATATTTGAAGATTTAACTTTGCCATTTTTAGAGTAATACTTAGAGGGTAGTGATTTATCATCATACCCCCCAAGTATAAAGGTGAGATTAAAGGTTAAAGAATATTTGTTAAGGCTATCCCAAGCCCAAACCTTTCTTGATCATGATTATAATCAATTAAACTCTCGCCATAACCTTTGGTAAACTGTACGTAACCTCGAAGTCTCCCCCACAAAGGAAAGGTAACACCAAGCTCTAATCCACCATGATGTTCTGAAAAGTTTTGACGCCCTTGAATGGAAAATTCATAGTCTGACATTTTATATATAGCAGACAATTCAAAGTGTCCCATATAATCACCAATATCAGGATTGTCATCCCCTTCAGAGTCAGTTATGTTTTCTTTATCATCTTCGTTTAATCTAAACCAAGGTTTGAATGATAAAGCTAAATTATCTTTTTCATAAAGAAAATTTAAATAAGCTCTATTCCAACTCCGTGATATTAACTGACTACGCCCATTTGATTGATGTTCTAAACCAACAATTATGGCGGTATTCCCTCCTACAGGATGCCAGTCTAGTGGTGCTAAATAGAAAACTTCGGGTTGGTAGTTTGTTTCTCTAAAAGGTTTAGATATATTATTCGAATATATTTGCCACCACGACTTTAGAGTAAACCCGAAAAACAAAGCATCACCTTTTACAAACAAGTCGTCATGGTTCAATGGTACTTTTAAGCTTATCTGAAATTTAGCCTCTACATCTTCAAGATTTTCAGACCAATTTCCAAATCCCTCGTAAGCATCTGTATTTATTTTATCTGTCGTAAGAATGGGCAATATGTAATTCATTTTATGTGGGGTAAGCACATAAGGGTCAAACTCTGTTTTCCTCTCTTGCATAATCCTTCGAGATATTGCACCTAGTTTGACCGGTTTATTAACAGTTTCTTCGCTGAACTTCTTTTCACAAAGTGAATAAAGTTGCTTTACCGTAACATTTTCAGCTGAAACTTTTAGTTCGTTTAATAAACATTTATTCAACTTATTGCCGTCTGCCGCATAAGTAATTTGTGAAAGACTACCTATCGTAAGAAATAGAGATAATTTAACTATGGGTATAATTTTTTTAATCGTCACTTTATTACCTTTCGATAAGGGATATTTCCCCCTAATTTATATAAGCCTATCGATAAGAAGTAAACGCTCGATAGGCAATATTTATGAACTCAATAAGATTATAAGTTTTGCTTAATGGTATTTTGCATCACTTTTGCCCATTTATCGATTAATGGCTTAAGGTTAGCTAACGTAAGTGCTGTTTCATCGTTTGAAATCGTTTCGCCTATACCACTTTTTACGGCACTCGCCATCACTTCACCGGTTAATGAATCAACCACTTCGGCTTCAATTTTAAAGTGAACCTCGACATCACTTAATCCGCCTTTCGCCGCATTTATAACAAAGGCAATTGGAACATATTGATACAAGGCTAATTCTTTATCGATGATTTTAACGCCAGTAATAGCCATTTTAAATCGTAAAGTACTTTCTCCAGCTTTAGTTACTACTGCGACTTCTTTAGCAACTGCTGTTGATATAGTTTTATTAAAATATTGGCTAATTTCCCCTAAGACTTGTTGAGAAACAGTATCAGTTGCTTTAAGCGCAGGAAAATAAGAAATAGGATCTAGCATTACCTTTGTATACTTTCTCGCTTTTAGCTCTTTACTGATAAAGCGTGTTAACCTTGAATCATCATCAACATCAACAGACTTTAACTGACTATAGTCGCTTAAAAACCCAGAATGATTTTTCGAAGGTTCATCATCTGTGCTATTTGAGGAAGTCGAGTTACAAGCACTAATTGAAAAGGCTAAAGCAACTAAAAACACTTTGGTTTTATTGTACATATTAGAACTCCATTTATTGATGTTGTTTATCATTCTTGATTTAAAACCTACGATCTACTTTATCTAAGTAAAACGTAGATATTCTGCTTTTGATTAAAGTTAATCGTTGATGTGCATTTCTACTATTTAATTGGATAAATATACTTCAACCACGCCATCATTCTAAGTAAAATACGTCTGACTAAAGAAACATGTAAAACGTCATGTTCGTAATTTAAAGTTGCCGCCTGCCCTTGCACACCAAGTGGTAAATTATAATCATTCAGGTCTTCATCTAATTCGATTACCGCAATAACAAAACCATGACGCATCAGCATACTAGATGGTAACAAATTGCCATTCGCTTGAATTTCACCTTCAGACATTGCCGGTAAAACATCAACTACTTTCCCCGTGAACACATGACCAGGTACGGCATCAAGAATAACTTCAGCGTCAATACCAACCTCTAAACGTAATAAAGAATTTTGCCAAAAAGCAGCAGCAAAACGCCTTTTCTCATCCGGTATAAAAGACATAACAGGACGCAAAGGAAGTGAACTTGCTCTTACGCCTGGCCGAATTGCTATTTGCGTTGGTGTACCATCGACTGGCGCTCTGATAATAGTGCGCGCTAAGTCGAGCTTTGCTTTATCTCGATTTGCCTGTAATTGAGCAACCTGAGTGTTTTCACCTAATATTTTTGATTCGGTAATCAGGCGTAATCTACGTTCGTCAGCTTTTGCTGCATTAGTAGAAGCTTGAGTAGATTCAAATAGTTTTTTCTTAGTATCAACTTGTTGTTGGGTAAATGGAGAGTTGGTGCCGCCATTTTTATGGGCGTCGTCATAGCGTTGAAAAGTAGTTTCAGCTCTTTCTTCATTTGCTTTTGCTTTTGCTACTATTGCAATTGCGGCAAGTAATGCTTCATCTTTTTGGAAAACCGCATTTTTTGATTCAGCCAAAGCGGCTTCCGCTCTTTGTAGCGTAATCGTTTGCTCTTCGTTTTGCAGAGTAAAAAGTATATCGCCTTTTTTAACTTTTTTATTGGCAACAACATTTACTTCAGCAACCGTACCGGTAACTTGAGGGATTATAGGTATATTAACAAAAACTTCTTTGCCATATTTAGCATAAGGATGGTTATAGTTCATCACCATTAGAATGGCCGAAAGAATAAAAACCCCACCTAATACAGCCGTTGGCACAGACCATTTATTTAGCGGTATTTTAAATGTTTTAAAAATAACGACACAAATAGCGGTATAAGTAAGAATAATTAATAAATCCATTATTTCTCTCCCTTATCTAATTGCGCTTGACGTTCATTTAATTCGGCGACTTGTTTTTGTAACTCGGCTATTTCAACTCTCAATTGATTATCACCGCTTCCATTATTTACACCATCTTCGTTATTCAACATGCCCCAACCAACACCGGGTTTATATAAGGTTGCCCAAATCCATAAAAATGGCCAAATAGCACCTAAGGTGAATAAACTGATCCAACCTGCAACATGTATTGCATCTTGATGCGGATGACCTCGATGTACAGCAATTTCATAAGGAATATCGTGTATGACAATGACCCCGTAAAAAATAACAATAAAAACAAAAAACACTAAAAATAACGCGAAATAATCTAACATTTATAAATTTCCTATTTATATGTATATTTATATTTATATTTATAAATTAACCCTAACAATAATTAATACCTATTAATACCCATTAAAACAAAGATATTGCAGTTCAACTAGGCTTAACAGTATGACTTAATACTAGTGTAATTTTTCTATATTTTTTTACGTGTCCTCGAAATATTTTTTATAAACTTGTTCTGATAACCGATATAGAACAATAAGCCTGTATTATTAAGTCTGCTTTATATGATTTCACCTGATTTAATGTCAAATTAAGTACTTTTGTCAGACTATTTCAAGGTCGTTCTCTTTTTCAAGAAATAATCTTCAATATGATAATAGTTACACTTTCAAGTTCAGTCAAAAATGTCAGCTTTTAGCGTAAAACGTATGGCTTGCGAGCAACTCTATCAGCTTCTACACTGCGCATAAAACAGTCAATTTTAGATGGCGCTATTATTAATTTTTAAAATTAAATAATGATTAATGCCGGTTATGTGTATTTCCATAGTTGGAACAATATTTCTATTAGTCATCTACTTTGACTCGAGCATGCTTATGCAACTTTATTCATTTATTTTTTACTTCCCTTTACCTAGATTTAATCTCTTTTTTCTCATAACGCTTTCACACAACTCTCCCAATCTGATCAATGCTTGTAATCGGTGCCCTGTCGTTGGATGTGCAAAGCTTAATCTCAAGCAATTTGAAAACTTTTTAACAGACGAGAATAATCTGCCTGGCGTGATTATTATGCCTTCGGCAATAGCGCGCTCATAAAGTAAGAATGTGTCAATCTCTACGGGTAGTTGTACCCAAATGGCTAACCCGCCATCAGGTACGGTAAATGTTGTCGCTACTTTCCAATGTTCCGCAATGCCATTGGTCAGCAGATCACGTTGCTTGCGAAGCACTTTACGATACTGCTGTAAGTGTCGTTCAAAATGCCCTTCAGCTAAAAAGTTCGATAACCCATGCTGTATAGCTTGGCTAGTTGATAGCTGATAAACCAATTTCATGTGCACTATTTTTTTAAAGTGCTTGCCAGCTACAATCCAGCCAATGCGCAAATCTCTTGAAAGTGACTTAGAAAAAGAGCTGCATAAAATAAAGTTCCCCTGTGTATCATAGTTTTTAAGCGGATCAACTTTAGAATGAAAACCTAAGTCTCCGTAAATATCATCCTCGATGATGATGATATTTTTATCGTTAGCTAGTTCGGCTATTTTACGTTTTTCTTTTACCGGAATAAGTGCCCCTGTTGGCGTGGCAAAGTTAGCGGTTAATACACAGGCTTTAATGTCCCACTTTTTAGTAGCCTCTTCTAGCGAATCAGCCGTCAAGCCAATTGTATATGAGCTTGGTAACTCAACCACTTGCAATTTAAGCTGCTGTAATAACTGTAAAACACCATAAAATGCGGGACTCTCTATGGCAACAATATCCCCCGGTTGGCACGTTGCCATTAAGGCTAAGAACAAACTGTTTTGGCACCCCGAGGTTATGCATATTTCCTGCGCTGAAATACTAAGGTCGCGCCTTCGGTAATGTTCACTAATTTGATGTCTTAGTGACAAGTCACCTGGTGGTTCACAATAATATAGCGCATTGTTTTGTGGACTTTTTCGTAACGCACGACTGATATGTCGGTTCAATAACAGCAAGTGATTTGGCGCTTGGCTAGCGTCTAAGTTTCGCGGGGCTATATCAAAAGCAGCTGTACGTTCCATTATTTCGTAAAAAACCTCAGGCACATCTACCAGTTTTGGCTTACCAATATCAATAAGCCCTTGGCTAACCTGCTGAACCGGCTTTGGAGTCGCAACATAGTAGCCAGATTTCATTTTTACAAAAATAATTCCCCTTGCTTCTAGTGTATGAAGCGCTTTTTGCACTGAAATTTTTGAAACACTATAAAGCCTGGCTAGCTCTCGAATAGAAGGTAGCTTTTCATTGGGTCGCCATTTTTCCTCTTCAATTTGAGCAATTAACTTATTGGCTAGTTGTTCATATTTGAATTGTTTCATTGGTCACGTCCATTATTCAATCTGTACCTATTGTAATTTATAATGGTGTATCTATAAATGACAGATTAACAATTTACACTTGCCGCAATGAAAATACCCCAGGGGAAGCCAAGTGAAACCATCAGACTCGTTAGACAAAAACCTCATTTTTAAAACCTCTGACATTGACGATAGAATTTATCTTCGTGAGCAAAAAGGAAAGTATCAACTGATTCGACGCAGTTTAAGCGTTGTCTTAATACTGTTTTTTATCTTGGTACCTTTTATACAATTTAACGGCGCTCAAGCGGTATATTTTGATCTTCTACAACAACAGGTACATTTATTCTCATTAACTTTATTTCCTCAAGACTTACTGATCGTGTGCTTGGTCTTTATCCTTGCTGCTTTTATGCTGTTTTACATCACTCAATTTTATGGCCGTGTATGGTGCGGTTTTACTTGCCCGCAAACAGTTTGGATGCTTATGTTCAATTGGATAGAACGTCGAATTGAAGGAACTCATAATCAAAGTAAGTCGTTAAACGCGCAGCCATTAAGCTTAAATAAATTATATAAAAAGAGTATTAAGCACTTTCTTTGGGGACTTGTATCTCTTTTTACTGCACTGATATTTATGTCATATTTCATCACGGTAGATGAACTTTACTTGCCATTTTTTTCGTTTAACACCTCAGAAGCAACGGTTTATTGGGTGTTGTTTTTCGCCGTTTGTACCTATGTAAATGCAGGTTGGATAAAAGATAAAATGTGCCAGCATATGTGCCCTTACTCTCGTATTCAGTCGGCTATGTTTGATGAATCAACCAAGTTGGTTAGTTACGATAATGTACGGGGAGAGAACAGGGGTTCACGTAAACGCAGACAAGTTAAACCACAAGGAATCGGCGACTGTGTAGATTGCGACCTTTGTGTTCAAGTATGCCCCGTAGGTATCGATATTAGAGATGGCTTACAGTACGAGTGCATTAATTGTGGACTATGTGCTGATGCGTGCGATATGACGATGGAAAAGTTTAATTATCAAAAAGGCCTTATTTCATTTACCAACGAACAACCCGCCAAAGACAGCTGGAAGCGCCACTTAGGCTATGGCAGTGTCGTTACAATAACCTTAGTGTCTATGCTTATTTGGGCAAATGTTTGGCAGAGTTTTGAAGTTAATATTATTAGAGACAGGCAAGCACTTTATCGTGTTAATCAATTTGGTGATATTGAAAACACCTTTTTGTTTAAAGTAAGAAATAAATCGAGCGAAACCAAGTTTTATCAAATCGATGTCAATGGTTTAGAGCATGCAAAAATAACAGGTTCAGCAAAAATAGAAGTGTTACCGGGCGAGTTAAAAATAGCTTCAATTACGGTTTCCGTCGATGAACCATTAACTGAATATATAAACCATGTTGGCTTTAACATAACCGATATCGAAAGTAGTAGTCATATTGTAAAAAACACCTCTTTTTATAGTGGCGATGGTGGCTGGTAAGATACGCTCCCCCCATAAATAGTTTGTAGATAATATGCAAATAATGGGGGGCATAAATCATGTGCGTCTAGAGTGGCTTAACTTAGTTCTAGTGAAAATAGCTATCAATGCACAGGAACCAAATGGTCGCTATGCTTCTTCCCGAGCTCTTGCGATGAAAAATCATGTTTTGTAAATTATTTTCATAAGTTTATCTTGGTATATTTTTATAGTTAAGTACCTATTTATTATTCAACAGCAGTAAGAATTTGATATTGATCTGGAGTCAAAGTCGGTAAGCGTTTTATAAAAGCAACCATAGCCCAAATGCGTTGATCATCATGTGTTTTTCCCCAAGCGGGCATTCCTGAAGCTTTAATTCCGTGCTTTATTACCCAAAAATTATTGCGAGCAGCTTGCGTATCATCGCCGTGTTCATGTCCTTCATGATTATCATTAGCAACTGCTAAGTTAGGTGGTGCAGGATATAAACCTACGCTCATATCACTCTTACCTTGGCCGGGTTTTAAATGACAACTAGCGCACATAAATTCGTAATCTGTTCCGCCCATTAATAACAATTCTGGGTCGTCTAAATTGGGTACTTCGATATTCTTAGCTGCTTTTGTTATTGAATTTTTTCTGGTTTCTTCTAGCAGCCAATAAACAAATTCATTGTGAGGTTCATCGGCAGCCACATCGACAATGCCTGAATAGATAATTGTTGCAATAGTGCCAACGCCTAAAGCGGTAAGCAAGAGTAATAACTTAAACATTTTCATCGCTATTCCTTGGTCAGTAGAAATCACTTAGTAAGTGTCTTTGTACTAAGTGATTTCTGAAATTAATTAATGGTTTTTGTCTTCATCTTTTTTGATGTTTTTATCAGCAATTTTTTTCATTTTGCTGTGATCCATTTTTTTGTCCATTTTGCTATGGTCCATTTTGTTCTTTAATTTCTTAGCTTGTTTTGTACATTTTTTCATCATGGCGATAGCTACGGGATCTTTCATATCCATTTTGCTGTGATCCATTTTGCTACAATCTAACTTTTCAGCCTTTTTTGCATGCAATTTCGGATCATGAGCGCTAGCCGTCATTGATAAAGTAATAGCTGGTATTAATACCAAAGCGATTTTACTGACTGTTTTAATTAATGTTGTTTTCATGGTTTACTCCTGCGTTAGTTATTAAATTTATTAGCTTGGTTTATCAAATACAATATTATTCACCTCTGCGTTTTTCGTTTTATTACTTTATGGCACTAATCTTTTAACTTTGTAATTTTTATCGAAGACGAACGCCATAAATAAAATAAGGCGGGTAAGACAAGTAACGCTAATATAACTGCGCTTAACATGCCGCCAACCATAGGCGCAGCAATTCGGCTCATCACTTCAGAACCTGTTCCTGTGCCATATAAAATAGGCAATAAGCCAACAATTATAGCCGCGGCTGTCATCATAACCGGACGAACACGCATACCTGCACCATGCAGCACCGCCTGAAGTACATCTTCTTTTGTGGTCGTAATATCTTTTGAACGATGTTCACTTAGCATTGCTTGATAAGCTTGATTGAGATAAACCAGCATAATGACACCAATCTCTACTGCGACACCGGCTAGCGCGATAAACCCAACACCAACAGCCACTGAGAAATTGAAACCTTCAAGGTACATTAACCAGATACTGCCAACCATAGCTAACGGCAAGGTGCCCATGATCATCGCGACTTCAATTACGTTTCTAAAGTTTAGATAAAGCAAAATAATAATAATGAATAAGGTTAACGGCACAACATAAGCCAACTTAGCTTTAGCACGTTGCATGTATTCATATTGTCCCGCCCAGGCGATAGAATAACCGGCAGGCAATATTAATTTATCGTCAACCACCTTCTGTGCCGCAACGACATAAGTTCCAACATCTACACCGTCGATATCAACAAAGGCCCAACCATTAAGTCGGGCATTTTCAGATTTAATGCCCGGAGGACCATCTTCTATGATGATATTGGCTACATCTCCCAATGAAATACGTTGTCCATTAGGCTTAACTATCGGTAACAATGATAACTGTTCCGGAGAGTCGCGATAATCTTGCGGATAACGTAAGTTCACCGGATAACGCTCTAAGCCTTCAACGGTTTTAGTGACATTCATACCGCCAATAGCCGTTGCCACTACTTGTTGAATTTCTGCGATGTTCAAGCCATAACGAGCCGCTTTAGCTCGTTGAATATCAACCTTTATATATCGCCCACCAGCAACACGCTCTGAATAAACTGACGCAGTGCCTGGCACATCTTCTAATATCACCTCAAGTTGTTTACCAATATCTTGAATTACCGATAAATCAGGACCCGCAATTTTAATTCCTACAGGTGTCTTAATACCCGTTGCTAACATATCAATACGAGTTTTAATTGGCATAACCCAAGCATTGGTAACACCCGGAAGTTTGATTAATGCATCTAACTCTTTTTTCAAGCTCTCTGTCGTTACGCCTTCTCGCCATTGATCCTGTGGCTTGAATTGGATAAAAGTCTCTATCATAGTAAGAGGTGCTGGATCTGTTGCTGTATCAGCACGACCTACTTTACCAAACACTGTTTTTACTTCAGGAACCGTTTTAATCAACTTGTCCGTTTGTTGAAGAAGTTGACGTGCCTGTCCGATAGAAATCCCCGGATAAGTGGTCGGCATATACATCAGATCACCTTCATCAAGGGGTGGTATAAACTCGCTACCAATTTTATCCAGTGGATATATGCCAACCGCAACCACCGCTAATGCAGCGACTAAGGTCATCTTTGGAAAACGTAAAACTGTTTTCAAAGCAGGCAGATAAATAAAGGTTAAAAATCTATTTACCGGATTTTTATGCTCAGGTAATACTTTACCTCGAATAAAATACCCCATAAGTACCGGGACTAAAGTTATGGCCAGTGCAGCAGATGCCGCCATGGCATAAGTTTTAGTAAAGGCGAGCGGAGAAAACATTCGCCCTTCTTGTGCTTCTAAGGTAAATACAGGCACGAAACTTACCGTGATAATCAATAAACTAAAGAATAATGCCGGACCCACTTCACTGGCGGAATCGATGACAATTTGCCAACGGTTTTCTTTTGTTAGTGGGGTTTTCTCCATGTGTTTATGCATATTTTCTATCATGACGATGGCACCATCGATCATGGCGCCAATGGCAATTGCGATCCCTCCTAGCGACATAATGTTAGCGTTCAAGCCTTGAAAATGCATAATAATAAATGCGGTTAAAATACCTACAGGCAAACTAACAATCGCCACTAACGAAGAACGAACATGAAATAAGAAAACCATACAAACTAGCGCTACAACACCGAACTCTTCTAGTAGCTTATACGCCAAGTTATCTACGGCGCGTTCAATCAATGCAGAGCGGTCATAAACCGGCACTATTTCAACGCCTTCTGGCAGTCCTTTTTTAAGTTGTTCAAGCTTTTCTTTGACACGTATTATCACTTGCTGCGCGTTTTCACCAAAACGCATCACGACTATACCACCAACGGTTTCACCTTCACCATTAAGCTCAGCGACACCACGACGCATTTGTGGTCCGGTGCCAATATCAGCAACATCTTTCAATAGTAATGGCGTACCATTTTCGTTAACACCTAACGGAATATTCTCTAAATCTTCAACACTTTTGATGTAACCCGTAGCTCTGACCATGTACTCTGCTTCGGCCATTTCAACGACTGATGCGCCTATTTCCTGATTTCCCTGTTTAATGGCGGTTTGAATGAGAGAAAGTGGAATACCAAAAGCACGTAACTTATCAGGATTAATTCTCACCTGATATTGTTTGACCATGCCGCCAAGCGTGCTCACTTCAGATACACCTGGAACCGTTTGTAATTCAAATTTTAAAAACCAATCTTGTAAACTGCGTAATTGGCTTAAATCATGTTGACCTGTTGTATCGGTAAGGGCATATAAATAAACCCAACCAACGCCTGTTGCGTCAGGGCCAAGTTGCGGACGAGCATCACTAGGTAGGTTTGGGGCAACTTGACTTAAATACTCAAGCACCCTTGAACGTGCCCAGTAAAGGTCGGTATCTTCATCGAAAATAACGTAAACATATGAATCACCAAAAAAGGAATAACCTCGCACGGTAACGGCACCGGGCACCGACAGCATAGCCGTTGTCATGGGATAGGTAACCTGGTCTTCGACAACTTGGGGCGCTTGTCCTGGGTAGCTTGTTTTTATAATAACTTGGACATCCGACAAATCAGGCAGCGCATCAATAGGCGTCTTGTTGACGGAATATAACCCCGCGCCAACAAGTAATAATGTCGCCAGCAAGACAAAGAACCGATTACCAACAGACCAACGAATAATAGACGTGATCATCATTATTCTCCTGTGTCGCTAGTCGAATTTTTGCGAGCCGACATTGATGAGTCCGTTTTAGACATTGCCATTGCACTAACAATAATAAAACTTCCCTCTCGAACTTCAAAAGTGAACATCACATAAGCATTGGTTGAAAATAAGGTCATATCAACATTATCAGCGACAATAAAATCTACTCTGTCGGCTCCACGCCCCCATTCTTCAATGGCTTCTCGGTCGATAGTAACCATTCTGTGAGCTACCATTACAGAAACGACTGTACCATTCACTGTGGCAGTAGAAACTTTAGCAGAAGAAACGGCACCATTGTTGTCACTCATATCCATTTCTGCTGATTCTTCACGGTCAGCTCCATCGTAGTTCATGCGCTTAAAATCAGATGACTTACTTGATTCAGAATCAAGTAAAAATTGCGCTGAGCTAACGACTTTTTCGCCTTCGCTAAGTCCTTGAAGTATTTCGACGCTTTCGCTGTCATAACGACCCACAGCAACCTCGACAGATTTGAAGCTTCCTTCACCTAACGCAAGAACAACTCGGTTTTGATTACCTGTTCTTATTAGGGCTTCTTTCGGAATCAATAAAGCTTGTTCACCTGCACTGGTATCAATAGATATTTGTGCAAACATATTTGGTTTCAGTTCTCCATTTTCATTATCAAAACGTATCCTTACTGTGGCGGTTCTTGTTTTAGGATTAATCATTGGGTGAACATGTTCGATACTTCCTTGCCACAATTTATTAGGCAAATAATCAAGACTCATAGACACCATATCTCCCATTGAAACTTGTGCTACATCTCTCTCAAAAATATCAGCTTTTACCCATACCTGACTTAAATCAGCAATGGATAACATCATCGTTTCAGGCTTTACATAAAAACCTTCTCGAATGTCTAACTGCTTTACAATTCCGCGCTGCGGAGCGTAAAAAGTCACAAACTGTTGTACCTTTTTATCCTTTTTAAGTTTGTTAATATTTGCTAAAGAAAATTTTAAGGCTTTAAGGCGATTTTGAGCAGCAACAAGTAATCGTTTATTTTTACTCGCTAGCGCTAACAATAACTCTTCTTGTGCATTAACCAATTCAGGTGAATAAATATCGTACAGTGCTTGATTCTTTTCAACAGTATCTCCAACAGCATTTACATATAATTTTTCAATCCATCCTTGAACTCGTGGATGAATATGAACTAATTGGTCTTCATCATAGGTTACGAATCCAACAGTATTTATTTGACTATGCAATGTTCTATATGTTGCCGCCACAGTGCGCACACCTAAATTATTGATAACGTTAGGTGATATGCGGATTGTTCCAGGGCCTTCATCTGGACCTTTTCCTCCATCATCATAGACAGGAACTAAATCCATGCCCATTGGTGATTTACCCGCCTTATCTTTTCTATAATTCGCATCCATTGGAGCGACCCAATAAAGTGGTTTTTTCTCGTCTGACATCGTACTAACGCTTTGATCATGACTAGAAGGAGCTATAAAGTTTGTTACACCAAAAGTGATGATTCCACCAATGAAGATACCAATAATTATGGGCTTAATATACTTGCCGATGTTGTCTGTACTCATTATTTTTCTCCCGAAAAAGCAGCTTGGTGGCTGTTATTGGTAATATGCATTTTGCTTTGCTTGTCTTGTTGATATACCTTATTTTGTGAAAAGGCTGTATTGATACCTCCAACAAAAAGGTAGTTAAGTTCTAGGCGTATCTTTTGCTCTTCAACGTTTAGTGTTAGTTCGTCTATTTCAGCATTAAGTACCCCAATACGTGAACGAACAACTTCTGAAAAGTCACCGTCATCGCTGGTATATGCAGTTAAAGAGGCTTCTGCTTGAGCATGTATTTGTGGTAATAATTTTATTTTATAGAGCTCCTGCCTGCCTTTTAAACGCAATAACCTTCCTTTTGCACTTGAATATGCACCGAGTAATTGTCTAAGTAAGAGTAGCTTTTCGGTTTTCACCGCTTCTGTGGTAGATATCGCGGATTGAACTTCTTTATCTTGTCGATTTTCAGTGAAAAGTGGTAGATCGAACGTCACACCAATAGAAAACAAATCAGCTCTACTACTACCCATAGGATCATCCGCACGATATCCATAACTTGCGTTCACACCCCATTCAGGTTTGTATTTCTGCTTTGCTAACTTAATCCCTGCTTTAGTTGCATTGACTTTCTTATCAACAGCAATAACGGAAGGATGCTTTGAAAAATACAGAACCAATTCTTCTTGCTGAAGCCAATTTTTTTTGTAGACTACATCACGATTAAGTAAGTCTACTTGAGGTAGTTGCTGGCTAAGCACTATATTATGTAAATAGTTACTTTTAAGAGATGATTTCTCGGGAGAAAATTTTATCAGCCATTGTAAGAGCATTCCTTCATAGCGATTTTTCTGTTGCTCTAATTTGTCTAACCTGTCTTCCAAACGCGTTAGCTCTAGTTGTGATCGAACAATATCTTGCTGACGGGTTTTACCTAAACCTGATGAGTAACTTGCTTCTGCTATATCGGCTAATTGTTCAAATAGAGATCTGTTCTTTTCAATTAAGGCGATACTTTGTTGAACACGATAGGCATCCAACCATAAACTTCCTACGGTAACGGCTACTTTTGATTCCCTATCTTTACGTTGATATGGAAACGCCTCAGATTGAATTCTTAGTTGTTGACTCTTAATCTCGAGTGTATCTCCGCGAGGGAACATTTGTGAAATAGCCACTTTAGCTTGTGTCATTGCTTCTTGGCCAAAATCAAAACCGTTTGTCGGTAAGTTAGCAAAACCAATAGACACTTTCGGATCCGCTAATGTATTTACCGCTGTACTCATCGATTCAACGGCTCTTTGTTTATGAACATTGCCAGTTAACCAAGGGTCATTTTTTTGCGCTGCTCTGACAGCATTTTCAAAAGATAAAGCTGCGTTAGTATTCATTATTGGTGACTGCTCAGCGCTAACAGAAAAAAGCGTAAAAGCTAAAATGCTTACACCAAATTTCATACGAAACTTGTTATTATCATTTAGCATATTCATTAAAACTGTTCCTTATAAGACTGAACATTAGCGTAAATTCCATACGTTCCGTCTGACTTTAAGAGTAAAACCTTGTATGGCTGAAACTTGTCATCAACTTCCATTCCCGGTGTGCCGACGGGCATAGCAGGAACAGATAATCCGATAACATCGTTAGCATGTTTTTCTGTGAAAAATTGTTTGATGAATTTTGCAGGTACATGTCCTTCAAAGACATAACCACCTTTTGAAACCACGGTATGGCAAGAACGATACCGAGGCGCGATTCCTTTTTCACCTTTGATAACTGAAAAGTTTTGAGAGCTATGGACCTTAGATTCAAAGCCACTCTCGTTGATGTGGTTAATCCATTTATCACAACAGGCACAGGTTGGACTTTTATATACATCTAAGACAATAGATGGTGAATGAGTATTTTGTAGTTGAGTCGCATTCGCCACTGCTTCATCGTCAGTACAGCTTGTAAGTGCAATGACTAGTGTAAAAGTCGCTATAACTTTTATCGTAAATTTATTTGAAAACATAACCCCCCCAATAGGGATATCAATTAATAGTTTTAATTAATTAGGTTATTTTTGATGAGGTTAGAAAGTGATTAACCAACACAAGATCAAAAAAGCCTAATACAGAGAATCGTTATATAAAGGAGCCAAAAATTGGACACATTTATTCTGTATTTAGCTTAAGATTGGTGGGCGATACAAGGATGTAAGTTGTTGGCTTTGTGCCAAACGAGAAGTGGAAAGTATTTTAGCTGACAAACTAATTATTGGGGCACTGTCTGAGATTGCCATGATTGTTGCAACATTTGAACAACCCCCCATAAAGCAGTTACATGTTTCAGTGCAACACTCTTCCATTGATGTTTCTGATTTAGCTGAACGATCAGAAGAATCAATGACCATATCATCACTACTATGATCCATCATCGGCATATTTTGAGATTGCGTTTGGCCATTCATACCCATCATTCCCATCATTCCCATCATATGATAAGACATAATAGTAGACGCCATTGCCTGACCAACAAAGGTCAAACATACGATCAATACCATTAATTTTTTAGAGAAGTTAAATGTCACAAGTAGCCAACAAAATATTATACTTAACTGTAATGTTCGCATAACCGATGCATTTATTCAATGGTGGAATATTGGTTACCCTTTCGAATATCCCAGTAAAGGTTAACGAATACATTACAGTTAATGCTTAGTTCTCTCCCGTAAAGGAAGAGGTATGCTTAAATGCTGAGGTATAATTTCAACCTTAATTGTTACCCTTCTGTGCTCATTATAAAAGTAATAATATATTAAATTTATGCTTCCACTTTAGGTTGTAAATAATAAAAAATAAGACATCAACGAATACGATGCCTTAATAATTAATTGAATACTTAGATACGGACAGGGACTATTTCAATAACTTTTACGTAATAAGTTAGCTAAAACTTCGGCTTGTTACTTTATGAAAAAATGTTCTAATAGTTCAAGTAAATTTATTGATGAAAAAAGGAAATAATGAATGCCAGAACCTGAACTTTCACGTTGGACTTTGATTCGGGATTTGTTTGTTTTTCAAGCGAAATTAGCCATGGATGCTATTCGTGACTTATTCTTAAGCCCTGTATCAATTATATGTGGACTTGCTGATATTTTAATAGGCAACTCTATTTCCAAAAGCTACTTTTATAAATTAATGGACATGGGTCATCTAACTGACTCGTGGTTAAACTTGTTTGGTAACCATAAAAAAGCAGATCAAAATTCAAAGGTTCTAGATAATCAAAAAGTCAAACCCGAGATGAATATTGATCAACTATTTTCCCAAATTGAATCATTATTAAAAGAACAACATGGCAAAGGAGGTTTAACAGCGTCGACTAAAACTACAATTGATCGTTACCTAAATAAAATTGCTGATAAAAAAACACCTAAGAATAAATAGTAATAAATGAAACTTAAACTATTTATTATTCAGCTAACTTCAAAATAATTTAGCCCTAAATGAGAATGCCAAGAATATTTGTGATTACACATAATGTTTGAGGTTGCTCTCATTGACGACGGCCTTATTGGCTTATACAGTCAATCTCCGCATAAAAAATTACTGGGTAATTCGAATATAACTCAAATATCTTTGATGAATATCTCTAACATAATTCACAGGCTCCGTTCCTCGCACATAACCAAACCTTGCCTTTGTATAATATTCTTTTTGTTGCAGTAGTAACATCGCTTTTTCAACATGATTAAACCACTTATCATCACGTAACCCTAATTGTCGAGCCAAACGTTGAGCATCTTTAACATGACCAAAACCTGCGTTATAGGAGGCAAGGGAGAAAAATATTTGCTCTTGTACGGGAAAGTCTTTAGAGAACCTATCTCGAGTCCAGTTGAGGTAACGAATACCGGAAGATATTGCTTGTTCTGGCTCGGTCAAATTAGTTACCCCTAATTCTTTAGCCGTACGAGGTAACATTTGCATCAAACCTTTGGCACCTGTTGAATTATAAGCTAGCGGGTCAAAACGGCTTTCTTGATACATTTGTGAAACGATTAAGCGCCAGTCAAAGTTGTATTCGGTAACACTGTCTTTAATAATATCATCGTACGGAGATAAATCAGATCCAACTTGAAGACGCGACTCTCTTAGCTTGTTTTGATTCCTTGAATTTTTAAAGTATTTATTTTTAACAACATTGTAAAATGTTTTGCGATAATGTTGTCGGATAAACTCGTTTAAACTGTTTAGTAGTTGTGGATTGTTATTTCTGGTCACATAAGCATAAGGCACGTTATCTTTTAACTTTAACGGTGCAATTATTTCATCTCTAAAGTTTTTCTCAATAGCAACTAGATTACTGTCTGCTATGGTTAAATCGATAGTTTTATCCGCGACTTGGGAAATAAGTATTTCTGTCGCTAATAACTCATCGGCAGCAACTAAAGTGACCTTATATTCTTTTGCCAACTGCTCAGCTGTTTGCCAGAAACTACTGGTTCGCCGTACGGTAATTACTCTGCCTTTTAGATCGGCTAAATTATTAATGGTAGGACTTTCTTTATGGGCAACTAATAACTCAGAGACCCTGTTATACCGAATACTCGATTGCATTTTTTGTTGCTTAATTTTAACTAACCGATTTTGTGTTCTTGATAGGCCAGCAGCAATCATATCGCCTCGGCCTTCTTTAAGCATGGTTAACATTTCATCATATGAATCGGCCACCACCATCTCAAGTTTTACATTATGTAAACTGGCAAAACGTCTCATTAATTCATATTCAAACCCCAGCAATTCACCACGCCATAAGAAGTAAGTTTCAGGGCTATTACGGGTGATCACTCGAAGTGGCAGCTTTTTTTTCTGTAATGTTTTAAAATCGAATTTTCGATTGGGTTCAGCAATTTGTATCACGTGATGCTCAGAAATAAAATTATTCAGTTTATCGAGCAGTCTTGGATTATCTAGATTGACCATCCAAGCTAAATCAATTCCAGCAGGCAGTGTTAATAGAACTTTTATATCGTCACGGTATTGTTTTAAGGTATCAAAAGCAAAGCCATCAATAACACTATAATCAAAGGAGCCTTTAATGAGTTCATCCGCCAACTGTTCTGAGTTTAAAGATTCTTCTAAGGTATTGATTCTCCAGTTAGGAAACTTTTTTTCGATACTTTCCCTATAGGCCGAACCTGCAGGAAGAGTGATTAAAATATCTTCTTCATAGCTGGGGGATTTAGCTTTTAATGGCCCTATCAATACTTCTTTATCGCGTAGTATTGGGTAGGTAAAATTAAATCGTTCAGATCTTTTTTCAGTAATAGTTAAATGTCGAGGAATGATGTCAGCTTTAAATTGCTCTAGCTGGATAAACATTTCTTTTAAACTACTTACCGTTAGCCATTTTACTTGCAAGTTATGCTCTTGAGCAAACAACGTTAGCAATTGGCGATGATAAGTACTCGTCGAGCCAGTGCGTGGTAATGCAGCTTCATTTTCTCGGTCTAATTTTAAAGCAATGATAAAACCCGACGCTTTGATTTGCTGCCAAGTTCTCAAAGTTGGTTGTTCTGCTTTTATTATTCCTTGCCCAATTGATTTATCGTCTATGTTTAGTTGTTGGTTGTTTTTTACAGTATTTTGCTCACAAGCAGAAATACAAATAATAAGGGTAAATATAAAAAAAAACTTTTTAAGCATTTGTTAAATATTCAAATAAGGGTTTCATTAACTTTAACGGCAATAGCCAAAAAAGGCCATGATAATTAATCGGCTTTACTGATGAAGAACATTTCAATCGTCCCTTATTAGAAAACACCTTATTTACAACATACCCAACGGTCGGTTACTATGTATTCAAAGGTAACCGAAAATTAGAATAGTTAAAATGAGAGACGCTGAACTAACACGGCAAAAAATATTAGAGATAAGTGCCGATGAAATTCATAAAAATGGCTTCGTTGCAACTAGCTTGTCTTGTATTTTAGTACGCTGTGAAGTTTCTAAAGGTGCTTTGTATCATCATTTTAAAAATAAGATGGAATTGGGCTACGCTGTTTTTGAAGAGATTTATACCCCGATGTTTTTAGAACTATGGCAGCCTGCCGTGGAAGTTGAAGATCCGATAGAAGGTTTGTGCGGATTTTTTACCGCCATGTATAAAGAAGCCAGTTGTGACGAAATTATTTGTGGTTGCCCTTTAAATAACCTTTGCCAAGAAATGTCAGCTATCGATGAAGGCTTTCGTTTACGTATTTTAAACATGCAGCAACAGCTCAATCAACTTATCTCTTTAAACTTGCAGCGCGTAGCTAGTCAGCTTCGTGATGATATAGATGTTAGCCAAGTCGCTTATTTTATTGTTGCTACTTTTCACGGCTCTTCTAGCTTAAGTAAAAGTTCCAAAAATAAAGACCTTTTTGAAAAAGTAATCAAAGAACTTTGTTCTTATATTCGTAACCTCCGTACTAAATAGTCTCCTTATAACAATTTTAATGACTTTTGAAACATTTCCCCCTTATATTGTAAATAATTATTAATATGACGATATATTTATTTACATACCGACTGGTCGGTAAGTATAATTCAGTCTATTACTGAGCTCGAAGGTACGATCTCATCAAGTTATTAAAATGGACATGAAAATGAAACACTTCTTTATACTTTTTTCGCTACTATTACCTTTGTCATTAACAAGTTTATCTAGTGAAGCGGCTCAATCTGAAAAGTCACCTTACCTTGTTATCGCCGAAACCGGTCAACGATTATTTTCGCGCATTGCTAACGATCAAGAAGCCTTGAAGAAGTTCCCTGACCTGATGCGTAATATTGTCGAAGAAGAGTTAATGCCGTCAATAGACTACAAATATGCCGCCTTTAAAATACTTGGTAAAAACTTAAATAAAATGTCTAAAGTACAACGTGAGAAGTTTGTCATTTCTATGCGCAGCTATTTAGTCAGAACTTATGCCAGTGCTTTAAAACAGTATAAAAGCCAAAAAGTTTCCTTCGAACCTAACCGCCCCACTAACGGTGCAAGAATCGTAGGTGTAGATACCATTATTTCTGACAACAACGCTCCCGATATAACCATAACTTTCCAAATGAGACAAAATAAGAAAACCAAAGAATGGAAAGCTTACGACATGATTATTGAAGGAATTTCGTTGATTAATAGTAAACAAGCAGAAATAGCTAAACGGATAAAAAAGAACGGTATTGAACAAGTGACTTTAGAGTTAGCAGCGTTTAGCCACTAAGTCATTGAGATCCACCAGCTACCTTAAATAATAATGCATAAATCCTCTTAATCTCCTATCAAGCTATGCTAAAATCTTGAACAATATTATTAATATACAAGTAACTTTTAGCATAGATGACCTTTATAAACTTTTTCCTTACGCGTCACGGCGAAACTCAGTGGAATAAAATAGGTAAGTTCCAAGGACAACTTGATAGCCCTTTAACTGAAAAAGGCTATCAACAAGCGCATTTAATCGCTGAAAAATTAAGTAGAAACAATATTAGTTCTATTATAAGTTCGACATTAACAAGAGCGAATATAACAGCGGGTATTTGCCAAGCCATATTGAACTGTTCATTGAGTTTAAATGACAAATTAATCGAACGAAACTTTGGTTCTTGGCAAGGAAAGATTATTACAGATGTTCAATGCGAGAATAATTACCAAGACATTTTTCATCAAGTAAGTAACGCTGCCCCACCTTATGGCGAATCAGGTATTGATTGTGCCAGTCGCTTTCAGCAAGGCTTAATAGATATTGCTAACGAATATCAATATAAGCCTAATTTCATTGAACAAAGAAATAATATTTTAGTGGTTAGTCACGGGGATATATTACGCTGTTTTTTATCTACCTGGGTTGACAACTTTTCTAATAACCAGGCAATAAACACGCAAAATAAAGCTTTTGATAACGGCTGTATTTTCCAAATAAGTTATAATATTGAAAAGCAAAGTTTTACCTTGATATCAGTCATTGATATTACACAATCATCACCGGTGGCAGTTACGCAATGATCTCTTCGGTATTAATGATCATCGCTTATATACTGGACTTTTATTTTGGTGAAGTTAAGCGTTTTCATCCTTTGGTCGGTTTTGGTTTTATAACCAACAAGGTTGAAGCAACCGCTAATATCAGTGCCTCATTAAATGAAAATACCAACAAGTGGCAACCGAGATTTTTAGGCACACTCTCTTGGTTACTTTTATGTATTCCACTCCCCGTTATTTATTATTATTTTCATCAAAATACACTACTGTTTTGGTGCTTAGACGCTATTTCCCTCTATTTTTCTGTTGGTCTAAAAAGCCTAAAGATCCATGCACTGCAAATACTTAAACCGCTAGAGAAAAACAACTTAACAAGTGCTCGGCACTTTTGTGGTTACTTAGTCAGCCGTAAAACGGATGATTTATCTGAACAAGAAATCTCACGAGCAACGGTAGAGTCGGTGTTAGAAAATGGTCATGACGCTGCTGTTGCTAGTTTTTTCTGGTTTGTCATTGGCGGTGCACCTTTGGTTATTTTACACAGATTAGCTAATACATTAGATGCAATGTGGGGTTACAAAAATAAACGTTTTATCCACTTTGGTTGGTGCGCGGCACGTATGGATGACTTACTCGGTTGGCCAAGTGCTAAAATTAGTTCGCTATTATATGCCTGTCAAACTAATTTCTCTTTATCAAAAATGGTCAATGCGCTAAAAAATGGTTATCAGCAAAGTCAGCATTATAAAAGTTTGAATGGTGGTTGGGTAATGGCTACAGGCGCTAGCGTGTTAAACTTCACTCTTGGCGGTACTGCTATTTATCATGGTAAAGCAGTAACCTCACCGACATTAGGTTCTGGTAAACCTGTGGTCAGGAAAGATATTTTTCGAAGTGTGACCTTGGTTAATAAAGCCGTTATTATTTTTATTACGCTTTGCTTTAGCTATAACTTGATTAATATTTTCTTTGTTGGGAGCTGGTAATGGTGATTCCCACTAATAAAGCTTCAGCGACACTTGTTCACGGCGGGCAACTAAACCAAATGGCTGAGTTTTACCGAATACCCGTAGAGCAATGGCTCGATCTTTCTACCGGTATAAGCCCAATAAGCTATCCTATTCCAGAAATAGCGCAAACTATTTGGCAACAATTACCGCAGCCAAGTAAAAGTTTACTCGATGCAGCTAGTCGTTATTATGGGGCTGAAAATATCTGCGCTACTAGTGGAAGCCAAGCAATCATTGCGCGTTTACCGCATTTATTTCAAAATCACGTGCAAGAAGACATCACTAATATTGATGTCTGGTTACCGCAAGTAGGTTATAAAGAGCACGAAAAATCTTGGCGTGATGCAGGTTTCAATATTAAGCAATATCATCAACTACCTGTCCATGATGAATTAACTCAACACGCTATTGTTGTCGTTATAAACCCGAATAATCCAACAGGTAAATTACAGCAACAACAAACGTTAACCTCCCTACTCAAAAACATTGAAACTCTATCGGGTTGGTTAGTGGTTGATGAAGCTTTTATGGATGTTATTAAGCCGAGCCAGTCGATTATTCACTTAACTGAAAATAAGCACCTTTTTGTTTTACGTTCTGTAGGTAAGTTTTTTGGTTTAGCTGGCATTCGCATTGGATTTTTAAGTGCTAACCAAGTTTGGTTAGCAAGACTTAAAGCAATGTCTTCACCATGGGAAGTAAATGGTCCGGCACAATTTATTACTGAGCAAGCACTAAAAAATCAACAATGGCAGTCAACACAACAACAGGCACTCATTGCGTTATCAAAGCAACTCGAAGAATTATTAACCGTAACGTTTTTAAAGCCGAGCTGTAAAGGCGATAAGGGGAAAGTCAGCATAAGTGGCTGCGGATTATTTAAAACATTAATTCATCCTCACGCGGCAGAACTTTTTCAATCATTCTGCCGACAAGGACTTTATATACGTTTATGTGATGAAAAAAATGCCCTACGTTTTGGGGTACCTAATCAAGAGCAATTTAAAAAACTAACAAGGTTACTTGCTCAGCATCGCCATTGCTGAAGAGAGTTTATCTGCATATTCAGTATTTTTTAACTGACCTTTTTCCATATCAAAATTGTCAAAAAAGCTAGGTACAGATAAATGCGCTTTTACATCACCATCAAAAAATGGTGCAGAATTTACCGCTGCAGCTAAAACAGTAGCTGCGCCGCCAGGACCAGGAGACGTTGAAAGTAAAACTAAGGGTTTATTTTGATATACTTTTTGCAGCGTACGAGAACTCCAGTCAAATAGGTTTTTAAATGCTGCTGTATATGAACCGTTGTGCTCAGCAAAACCAATAACCAAAGCATCGGCACTGGCTATTTTCTCAATAAAGTCCTTAGCTAATTGTGGCTTACCTAATTCAGCTTCTCTATCTTCACTAAACAAAGGCATTTCATAGTCATTTATATCTAACACTTCAACTTGTGCATTTTCCACTAAACTTGCGGCGTGGCTTACTAACTGTTTATTAATTGATTTACGGCTACTGGTGGCAGCAAAAGCGATAATTTTCATATGAACTCCAAATTTTGTAACGATATACCTACTATTAATAGGTATTGCAATGAAAGTAGTGTAGCTTGTTTCCTATAAAAGATTAATAACCTATTTACAAACATATTATTTCCATATGAAAGCCAATAAAACATTATCCTCACCGCAAAGCAATAGTAATTTACTTGATGGCATCTCTGTTTTTGTGCAAGTTGTGCAAAGTAAAAGCTTTGTCAATGCGGCCGAAAAAATGAACCATTCAACCTCATATATTAGTAAAGAGGTTAGTAAGCTAGAAGCTCGTTTGGGTGTGCGTTTATTGCATCGTACTACGAGAACATTGAGCTTAACATCTGAAGGTGAAGTTTATTACCAGCAATGCCAGCAGATAATTGAAGATGCTTTACAAGTAGAGAGCAGTATTTCAGGACGGCAACAAATACCTCAAGGTCGTTTAAAATTAAGCTGTCCTGTTGGCATAGGCGTTTCACGTATTCGCCCTGTATTGGCAGAGTTTCTTGCCAAGTATCCAAAGATCACCTTAGACATTGACCTAAACGATCATAAAGTAGATTTAGTTGCCGATGGCTTTGATATCGTCATCAGAGCTGCTGTTCAACTTGAAGACTCTAGTTTGATCAGTCGTCGTTTTATGAACTCTACTAGCCTGACACTCGCTTCACCTGAGTACTTAAAGAATCATGGTACACCTATGCAGCCTGAGGACTTAGTTGATCATCAAATGATCAGCTACCGTAATTTAAAAACACCTGAAATTTGGCATTACACCACTAAAAGTGGTCACAAAACTCAAACCCATGTAACAAGTCGTGTTTCTTGTAATAACTCAGAAATGATGATTTCACTTTGTCTAGCTGGGCAAGGCATAATACGCATGCCGCTTTTTAATTTGCGAGAAGAAGTTGAGTCCGGGAAATTAATTCCGTTGTTTGAAGATTTAATGCCCATTAATATTGGTGTTTATCTGGTTTATCCAAGTAAAAAAAATATGCCCGCTAAACTTAGGTGTTTCATAGACTTTATAATGGAAAAACTAGGCGATAGTTAGTTAGCTAACAACTACGCCAAGTTCTGCTTTTGCTCAAACATCCCTTTCACTAAGAAGAACTGAGCAAGGTAATAGGTGGTCATTATCCAAAAGCTTGCATTAGGTATTTCTTGATAGAATTGATTTAACCCAATTAATGAATCAGAGATAATAAAACTTATGCCGCCAATAATCAGCCAAGCATTTGACTTTTTTGATAGTAACGTTGTTATTCCCATTAACAACAGCACCGTCATGTACACCAATACCGGTATAAATAGGTAACCTAAACCACCATATAGTAATGAAAACATCCCCACGCCGTACAGGCAATATAATGCGATTATTGGTACACGCTTTATCGCAAAAGGCTTTAAGCTAAAAATGTAAAAAAGGTGGGCGACTAAGAAAGAGCCTAAACCAAAAATAAACCAATTAATCCGATCGTAATCTAAGAAGAAGTCTCCTAAAGCGGAAAATACTAACCCGACTATAAATAGTTTATGGGCACTTTCTCGAGTTATAGACCATTGTTGCCATGAAAACTGGAGTAAAACAGCTATAGGTAAGATCTTTAATGCCCAGCTAAATGGAAACGGCGTTAAAAAAGTGGAAACAATAAATGCACTGGCAAAAGCTAGAAATAAATATTGCTGAGTTTTCGTCATTATCTTTATATTCCTATTATAAATTTTATTCAGTTTATTAAATAAACGTTTGAAAATCATCCTTTAAATCAGCAATCGATAATAGGAAATGTTTAAAACTAAAATATATTAAGTACTCTCACTATTGAGTCATATAACTGAATTAATGTTTAATAAGTTCAGCAAAGCTGATCTTTTGGTTAAACTTTTCTTTAGCGCCGAAGGCTAAACGGTGCGTACCATGACACTTAGCACAGGCTTGAACAGCTAAAGTACCAAGGTCTCGTCCTTGCTGCTTTAAGGTACCTGATGTAACTGACACTTCCAAACTTGCGAGTGTTTTTATCATGTCTTCACTTGGGTAGATGTTTCTTTGTTTTTTATGACAATTAACACAAGTTTTCCCTAAATTTTCCATTCCTTGCTTTAAGCTATGCAGCGAAGTTAGCGCTAAGTCAGTTAAGCCATCTTCAGATGCAATTTTAATTTGGTTTACTTGTTTGGTTAATGTCTTCATATGATCAACATAATTCACTTCATCATGTTTACCTTCTGAAACGACTTCAAGTTTTATCTCAGAAAAGTCGGGCGCACGAAAGGTCAAAGCGGTAATGGCTTGGTAATCATTATGGCAATAATCACAGCTTTCTCTGAGCTTTTTAATGCCATGTAAAACCGCTTGATACTCTTGTTTTTCACTATTTTCTTGCAGTATTTCAATCGTAGATATAGCTAGTTTTTCCTGCCATTGTGGCACCATATCGGCAATTTTAAGATAATGATCTTTAAGTCTTAACGACCATTTACTTAAATGCTCGGCATCTGAGTTTTCGGCATAGTGTTCAACCGCCTGCAATTCACGGCGTAACTTAAACATATTATGTAGCCAAACCTGACGTTTATTCTCTGGTTTATACCATTGTGCTAATTCTGCTGGTGGTGTTTTTATTAACATGACTTTATCCTCATGTTTATAAATAATTCCCCCTATAACAAAAGCAATAACTACAAGGATTACCGTTTGAAATAAAATAAAGTGTGTCCAACGCATCGTAAACTCATCAAAAATTTATAGATTATAATTCGCCAGTTTATAGAAGAACGTAGAAGTATTTTTGATCAGGCACAAAAAAGAGAGGAAAAATTTATCCCTTTAGGGTTTATTTACTTTTCAAGTATATGCCTGAAACGCAACCATAAATTTGAATGATAGCTTTTTCGTTTTATAGTCATTTTAGTCTGAATAGACTTATAATGTGAGACCACTCAGACTGTACGAACAAGGCCATGTTTAATGCCAACCACTACCCAAAACAATTTAACCGAACTAGCTGAGCCAAGGCAAGATCACCAGCATTTCAAAATATTTAAGCCATATGGTTTTTTAAGTCAGTTTGTCCCCGAATCACGAAAGAAGAAACATCTACAAGGGGAGCTATTTAACTTCCCCGATAAAACTATGGCGATTGGACGATTAGATCACGACTCCGAAGGGTTATTGTTACTCACAACCGACGGTATGATGAGCTATAAAGTCAGAAGTAAAGGTATAGAAAAAGAATATTACGTGCAAGTTGATGGAAGGATCACAGGAGAAGTAATCTCTCAGCTGCAAAATGGTGTTGAGATTGGTATCAAAGGAACTAAATATCTAACCTTACCATGTAAAGCATTTAAGCTAGACGGTGAGCCTCAACTGCCCACTCGTGGTCGTAAAATCCGCGATCCGAAACATGGCCCTACTAGCTGGATCTCTATTACTCTTTGTGAAGGAAAAAATCGTCAAATAAGAAGAATGACGGCTGCTGTAGGCTTTGCTACATTAAGACTGGTAAGAGTTAGGATTGGCGACATCCATATTGATAGCCTGATTGCTGGTGACGTTATTACGCTACCTAATCTCGACGCCGCTGTTAATCAATCATGTCCCTAGACTTGAGGTTTCAGAGTAACAACTAAACGAGAAACAGCTAACAATTGCAATATTCCGGATACGAACTTGTAGCACATTGATAAACTGATAATTTTAATTAATTAAAAAAAATGCAGGTTAACTGTTTAAGCTATTTACTAAGCTTTAGTCACTATAAACGATGAAAATTTCCTTTCCTATTTCCGCAATTGCTTTATTACGCTGGGCAAATGATGCATCGGTCTGAGTTAGATAAATACTTATAATTAGAGGCGTTCGTTTATCAGACCAAACAACAGCCGTAATTCCTCTAGAACCATAACCTCCAGAGCCAGAACGGTCAGCAATAGACCAATGTTCAGGAAGTACTGACCGTAATAAACTACCGGTGACTTTATTATCGATCATCCATTGTTTTAGTAGAACTTTTGAAGTTTTAGATAATACATCACCAAATAATAAGGTATGTAAACTTTTAACCATTGCATTTGCCGTTGTGGTATCTCTTTTATCACCATTAATAGCTTCATTTAAATCAGGCTCAATTCGGTCTAAACGAGTAACATCATCTCCAATAGATCTCATAAACTGTGTCAAATCTTCTGGCCCTTTAATGCCTGTAAGCACCAAATTGGCCGCGGTATTATCACTCGTGATCATTGTTGCTGAGCATGCTTCTTTTAACGACATTTTTTCACCTACGAGTTTTTTTGTTATCGGCGACCAGTTAATCAGCGAATCTTTTGTTATAACAGTGGAAGTATCAAAAGATTGTAATCCTTTTTCTACATCAGCAAGCAATTTTGCACAGGCTAGTACTTTAAATGTACTCATTAACGGAAATCTATCATCCCCGTTATAACTCCATGAGTCTTTGGCTTTTAAGTCATAAATAGAAACGCCAATGCGAGCACCAAGCTTATGCTCTTGTTCCTCTATTTTTTTTAATATCGTATTAGCTTGTACACTAAAAACTAAACCTATATTAATTATCAATACTAACGGAAAATAGTTGAACTTAGAAAATGGGGTTTTAAAGCTAAATTTCATAAAAATATAATACTCATTATTTCTTGGTTAGGAGAGCAACTTCAAAGTAACTTTTTAGGCTAATAAATCAGCCTATTTCATAAAGTGAATTCAACCTCTGTTTTGAGTTGACGAGTATATACTTAACCTCTATTTTAGTTCTGCTCAAGTTATGATGAATTGTGGCAAAAATATGGCAAAAATTATTTCAACGTCAGCTTCTCTCATTACAAATGGTTGTTTGCCCTTATACCTTCCTTTTATACTGCATAATTTTTTTATTTGCTTGGCATGTCTGCAACATGTTTTGTCGTACTTAAAACCTCATCTTGCCCCCTTTAACCTGCCATTACGGCCACTTGTAACCCATTGATTTTAACGTGTTTGTTTTTGTAGTTATTTTAAGTATTTAGATGGTAATCTTCGCGCGTTATCATTTGGAGGGCAATTATGCCGACAACTAAAAGAAAATTTATTAATCACGATTTCTCTAACAAAGATCTTAAAGGCATGCGTTTTAAGCACTGTGACTTTTATAAGTGCAGCTTTAATAAGGCAGATTTAACAGATGCCATATTTATCGAATGTACTTTTATCGAGCAAGGTAGTGTTGATGGATGTCAATTTGATTATGCTAACTTACGCGACGCTAGTTTTAAACAATGCCGATTGGCTATGTCTAGTTTTATCGGAGCTAATTGTTTAGGTATTGAGTTTAGATCATGCGATTTGAAAGGTTCTAATTTTGCTAAGGCTAGTTTCGAAAATCAAGTTTCACGCCAAGTGTACTTTTGTTCTGCATTCATCACTGACTGTAATTTATCTTATGCAAACTTTTCTGGTGTACGCATTGAGAAATGTGATTTATTTGAAAATCGTTGGAATGGTGCAAACTTACAAGGTACTTCACTGGTAGGTTCAGATTTGAGCCGAAGTGAATTTTCAGAAGATGCTTGGGAGCAATTTCAAATGCAAGGTTGTGATTTAACACATATAGAATTAAATGGTCTCAATGTCAGACGAGTAAAACTTGATGGAGTGAAGATTTGCGAATGGCAACAAGAGCAGTTGATGGAGG
>Ga0209396_1000903_pt1 | contig 34265 bp, 42 predicted proteins | sample GOMGulsemesocosm_6_FD_184638 | JGI IMG/M metagenome (GOLD analysis project Ga0209396, IMG submission 184638) | Methane-oxidizing microbial communities from mesocosms in the Gulf of Mexico - GOM8C Gulf of Mexico (SPAdes) (version 2) | ecosystem: Environmental > Aquatic > Marine > Cold seeps...
CCGATGACTTGGGCACAGTGGCCAAATACTCAATGGTCAGAAAACTGGCTTGAAGATAAAAAATGGGCGAAAGCGACTGATGGCACCGGACCAGGCGTACTGACTTCAGTAGCATTTGAAAGCATCAAAGATTTGGATTTAGTTGGCGGTTATACTTTTATTCGTTATGGTAAAGGCAATAGCAACTATAGCCGTCGTATTGAATCGTTCGATGGTAAGGTTTTACATTGGAATGATGATAACTTTTACAATCGAAAATATACCGGTGAAGATGGTCGCAGAGGATCAATCGAGGCACTGAAAACAATGCCTAAAAAACATTTTTGGCATCCAAATAAATCAGAATTCTTTCTTGCCGGAGACTTAGATTTACTCGATGCGCCGGGGGAGTGGTTTGCAGAGCAAGGGATACTATATTTAAAACCTTTAGATGGGATCAACCCAAACGATGCCAAAATTCTGACCAAAACAAGTGATTATTGTATTAATCAGCAATCCCAATTAAGTAACGTTATTATTCAAGGTATAGATTTTCTAGGGTGCTCAGTAAAGCTTGATAACACAAGAAATAGTAATATTACTTTCTCTAATACCCATTTTAGCTATATAGGTGAAGAGCTGCTTTTTAGCGATCGAGTAAAAGGTAATGCGATTAACAAACCGATTGAGCTGGCAGGGTCTAACATTGTCATCGAAAAAAGTTTATTTGCAGGCGCAAAAAACACCGCACTTAAATTAACCGGTAGTGAATTAACCATTAATAACTCAGTTTTCCTTGAAAATAATCGTCATGCAAACTTCGAAAGTCGAGCTGTATTTATTGCAGCAACAGGGACTTATCGCATTACACGAAATACTTTTTTTAATAATCATTCTGATGCTATTTCAATTCGGATTAAGCCTAAATCTCCGTTAAGCGTTAAACCAGAGGTTGCTTATAACAACATTTTTAATGCCGGAAAATACAATAGTGATGTCTCAGGTATTTATATGCCCAATGGTTCACAGTATTTTGCGGATGTACACCATAACTGGATCCACAATATTAATGGCAATGCTTTTCGCTTAGATTTGGCTGGTAGCCAATTAAGCTTACACCACAATGTATTTTGGGCATCAAAGAGAGGTATTAATGTCGAAGGTTATGGTGAATTTAACATCTATAACAATACCGATGTTCATAACCATGTTGCCAGCGCACTGACGCGAAACGTGCTAAATCATGGTCGACAAACAAAAGGCAGCCTTGAAAAAACATTTCCAGCCATTTCAGATTGGAATGTACTCAATAATCTCAGTGAAGGCCTCGATGACAGAGTAGGGCCAAGGGAAAAGAAATTATTCAGATCACAATTTAAGAAGAATCTGGTACACCCTGAGCGAGCTAAAAACGGCAATATAGCTATTGTTGATAGGGGGGCTATTCAAGGCAACCTTACCGGAAAACGCCGTGAATTATTTATCAATGGTGATTTATCTTCTTTGAATTTAATGCCAGTCGATACCAGTGTGCAAGGCGGCGTCAGTCAAAGCTATGAATTAGCAGTGCAAGGTGTAACTGAGTTGAATAGTTACCGAGGTGCATATGATTATCAAGAAAAAGCATGGTTTCCAGGAAGTGACTGGATGCCATACGGTTTAGACGTCATTAAAACCATGGAAGAAGCCGAAACGTTTGCTAAAAAATATAACAATATATCGATAGTGCCAAAAATTTAAATAATGGCTATAAAGCATAACTAACTCGATTCGAGTGACTAATGAATCGAGTTAGCTATCAGCCCAAGGTAGTCAAATACCGTCAAATCATGCCTAGCTACACTAGATAAGCAAACCTTACAAAAACCGGCTTACTGTAAAGCTATGTAAAGGTTTTTTCAGAGTATTGAATAAAAAACCACTAACTGTTAGTTTGAATATAATAATACACAATATTTGGTTGTAGGTTTTAGTTATATGAAAAAATTGTTCGTTGTTTTAATTTTATTTTGTGCTTTTTCAATACTGGCTGCTGATAAACCTAATATTATTTTTATCTTTGCAGATGATTGGGGCTGGGGAGACATTTCCAAACATGATCACCCTGATATTCGCACACCTTATATAGATCGACTAGCCGTAGAAGGCTCAGAGTTTTATCAATTTTCTGTATCAAACCCGGTGTGTTCACCCAGTCGTGCTGCCGTGCTAACGGGCCAATATCCTTCTCGAAATAATGTACACCGTCATTTTTCAAGTTTTGCCCATCACGATAATATGGGCATGGCTGATTGGCTTGATCCAAAAATACCGAATATGGCTAAAGTGATGAAAAGTGCCGGTTATAAAACTGCACATTTTGGTAAATGGCATTTATGCAATAATGGTGGCGCACCATCGGCATTTGAATATGGTTACGATGAAGCTAAAGTTTTTAATGGTAGTGGTCCCCAAACCACCTTTGTTGGGCTTTATGATGATGCGGTAGATTTTATCAAACGTCATAAAACTCAACCTTTTTTTATTAACTTATGGCTGCATGAAACACATTTACCTCACGACCCAACAAAAGAATCTCTGGAAAAATATAAACATTTAAGTGAGCAAGATAGAGTGTATGCCGCTGTTGTTGCTGATGCAGATCAACGTATTGGTAAAGTACTAAAAGTCTTAGATGATTTAAACCTGGCCGACAATACCTTAGTGGTTTTCTCTACTGATAATGGGCCTGAGTATACGGGCAGCGCAAAACAAAAGCGTCATAGCGATAAGTAAAAAGACTATATGCAAGGTGATATCTCCTATGGAAAATACTATAGCACCGGTTCTTCAGGTGGTCTGCGTGGTGGTAAACGCGACACTTATGAAGGTGGTTTACGCGTTCCATTTATTGTGCGTTGGCCAGCGCAAGTACCGGCAGGGCGTACTGATACTCAATCAATTGTAACCGCCGTTGATTTATTACCGACTTTTGCTGATGTTGCTGGCGCCTTACTGCCAAAAGGTTATCAATCAGACGGGCAAAGCGTATTAACGTTATTAAAAGGCGGCAGCATTGAGCGTGAAAAACCGCTGTTTTGGGAATGGCGATATGGCAAAAAAAGCGGTAAAAAACCCATGCTAGCCGTACGTGAAGGCCCATGGAAATTATTTGTTCATCAAGATAAAAACACAGTAGAACTTTACAACGTGATGCGTGATCGGCTGAGTCAATGAACATTGCCAGTAAACATCCAGACATTGTTAAACGCTTAAAAATATTAGCACTTGAGAGGCAGAATACACGTCTAACAGAACCAGTGAAAACGGCTTTGTCTAAATATAGATAGCCAAAGGATAGACTATTTCAAAAGGATAAAGAGATATGAAAAGAATACGTAGTTTGTTTTTGTTAGGTATTTTCACGGCTATTGCGAGTTTATCGAGTACTTTTGTCTATGCTGAATCAGCTAAAGAGGCTTGGGCAAAATTGGTAGGTGAAAAATTTATCAAAAGACCTGAATTTGTTTTTCTCGAAAATAATGAGCAGTTACCTAATGTATTGCTCTACGGTGATTCAGTCTCAATTCACTATACCGAAGCGGTTCGCGATAAATTAGCAAGTAAAGCCAATATTTATCGACTCCATCGAAATGGTGGTGATTCTGCATCATTTATTCGAAATATGAAAAAAATGCATAGTACTATGCAAAATCCATCACTTGATGATGCTTGGTCATTCAACTGGGATATTATTCATTTTAACGTTGGCTTACATGATCTTAAATACTTAAAAGGTAGAAAGCTTGATAAAGCTAATGGCAAACAAGTTAATTCCATTGAACAATATGAAAACAATCTTAGAAATGTTGTCAGTTACCTTAAAGAAATATCGCCAACTGCAAAATTAATATTTGCCACGACAACGCCTATTCCAGCAGGAGAGCTTGGCCGAATTGTTGGTGATACCGCTAAGTATAATTTGGCTGCTTTAAAAGTAATGAAAGACTTTCCTGAGGTGATCATCAACGATTTATACAAGTTTACTAAACCCAACCATTCAACATGGTGGACAAACGTTGGCAATGTTCATTACAACAAAATTGGCAGTAAGGCTCAGGGCAGCGAAGTTGCACGCATGATCTTTCCTCAGCTAAAGCTACAAGCTAAAACTTATATCAATTAGGAAAAATAATGAAAGACTCTAAAAACAAAATAACAACAATTTTAGCGAGTCTGCTATTAGCTTCTGCAACATTATCAGTTCCTACTTTTGCTCAAGAAAGTGCAACAGAAAAAACACAAACCATGGATGAATTATGGGGCGATAGCGGTTTAGATAAGGCAAAGCATGCTAATGCTGAACGTGGTGCTTGGTTTTCGCAAGATAAATACTCAATGTTTATTCACTGGGGGCTGTATTCAATTCCTGCTGGAGAATGGCAGGGAAAAACCTACTATGGTATTTCTGAATGGTTAATGTCTGGTCGTGTCGCCGGTATTCCTAAAGAAGAGTATAAACAGCTGGCAACTCAATTTAACCCGACAAAGTTTGATGCTGAAGCGATAGTGCAATTAGCTGTTGATGCCGGTATGAAAAATATCGTTATCACAGCAAAACACCATGAAGGCTTTGCCATGTATCATTCAAAAAATAGTGATTACGATATTGAAGATGCAACGTCTTTTAAACGTGATCCATTAAAAGAGCTAGCAAAACCCTGTGCCGACGCGGGAATTGGTTTAGGTTTTTACTATTCACAAATGCAAGATTGGTATGAACAAGGCAGTGCCAGTATTGCTTGGACATCTGAAAAGCAAGAAGGGGATTTTACCGAGTACTTTAATCGTAAAGTTGTGCCTCAAGTGACCGAGCTATTAACCGAATATGGTGACATTCGTACGGTTTGGTTTGATACCCCAGGCGGCATGACTAATGCGCAATCACAAAATTTGTTGATTTAGTGCGCAGTTTACAACCGGCAGCAATGATCAATAGCCGTATTGGTAATGGTGTTGGTGACTTTGCAACCCTAGGCGATCATAGCCTTTCGCAAGTTAATCATCCCGGCCTTTGGGAAACCATTGATACCACCAACAATAGTTGGGGCCATGCTTGGTACGATAAAAACTGGAAATCAGGTACTGAAATATTACACCGCTTAATTTCAACGGTAGGTCGAGGCGGAAATTATATGATCAACATCGGTCCTAAAGGCAATGGTGAAATACCTGAAATGGCAGCGAAAGGATTGCGCCGTGCCGGTAAATGGCTAGCGATAAATGGTGAAACTATCAATAGTATTATGATTATTTCGTGAAGTTATTAGTTTCTTTCTAAGGAGGTATGGGGGTGATAGCGCCTTAGAGTATTATTCTAATGCCAGCTATCCTTGAAGATAGCAGACATATGATTGAGGGTAGCTTTTACAATAAAAAGTTAGTAATTAAAATTCAGACGTCATGTCAACTCAAGGAGGACAAATAACAGTTGGTTAGGTTCCGCTTCCCTTCACATGTTAACCAACAATTAAAAGCCTCTTAGTGAGGAGTTGATATTCAGTTATGCAAAGAGCTTCAAATTTAATTAGGTACTTTTGTAATAAAAAATCCTTTTTGGAGACTATTACTTTGTAACATCAATTTTTCCTCCACAGTTAGGTTGTTGGTGTTTTTTCAACGTAAGGATTTGTATGTCAAATGTAATGGAAGTCATCATAATTAGAGATAGCAAAGGTGATTTTAAATTAGCCATGGTTTTATCGTTTGCTCTAGTTGCTATTTCTTTTTTTGTTGTAGGTTTTATTTATTTTAAAGTACCTCAAATTGAAATGCTAATTAAGCTGCTAGCGATATTTGGTGTTATAAATGCAGGATTCGTTTATCACTTATGTAAAAGATTTAATGGTGTATCAAACACTTGATGTTACTCAAGACGGACGCTAAACAGTTGGCTAGCTTCTTACCTGGTATTTTAGTCAACTATTTCGCGCCTCATAGTCAGGCGTTAACCGAACCGAGAATTTAGATGAAAATTATAGATTGGTTTTGGAAAGTATTAACATTAATTATTATTGGCCTTTTAATGCTAAACCCTGAGTTTATAATTATGAGCTCATTTATAGATGCTATCGGTTTAGAAATGTTCTCTCTTTTAATTGAGGTGCAGATCATTTCAGTTGTTGGATTTTATTTTCACAACTGGGTCAAGCCGGTTTTGATGCCTTTTTATAATTACTTTAAAAAAGTTGACCCTTATTTCTTTATTCCAACACGGCCAGTTATAAATGAGTTTCCATTAATTTTGTGTCATTTCATTCCTGGTTTTATTGTTTTATCTGTTGGGGAATCAATAGGTAGTACTGAAATAGGCTTAGTGTAAAGTACGGCTAACAAGCCACTTCAGAAAGCTTTTTACACTTGGTTAGGTTCCGCTTGGATTCACATTATAATCAACTATCAATAGCCTCATAATGGGGGCTTATATTTCATCGACAATAATGCGTATCAAGCTACGATAATTGTATGATTAAATCTTTTAAACACAAAGGCCTTAAGAAATACTACCAGACGGGTAGTATTCCAAGTATTCAGGTAAAGCATCTCCGTAAGTTACGTATGCAATTTGCTGCAATCGATACTGTACCAGAAATAGATGATATTAATTTATTCGGCTTTAAATTACATCCATTGAAAGGGTATCGTGACGGGATTTGATCTTTTACCCACATCCTGGTTCTGTCGGTTTTGTTTTTACAGTTAGCAATAACGGCTCTTGCGCCATGAATAAGTGAAGTGCGAATATGCTTTTCAACTCGTTTGCTAATTCGACCTAACCGAGCAACACCACCCGCAGTATATTGCCTTGGCACTAAACCAATCCATGCGGCAAATGAACGACTGGTATCAAAATGTTTAGCATCATTAACCGTTGCAACCGCTGCGGTAGCGGTTATCTTACCACATGCCATGATACGAATATCATGACCGAGTTTGGAATATTCTCTGGCCCAGTAATGAGCACCAGAGCAGGCTTCCATACCGATAATGCAGAGTGGCAAATTTCAACTTCTGCTAACAGGTTGTTTCGTTTGATAGTTTTACGTAATTTACACTTGCTATGTTCATCTACACAATGAATACTGAAAACAAGTTTGGCTCAATAGATGCCAACAGCTTTAATTAAAGACATATGGACTCTCCTTTGATTGAATGCTTACACTTTCAATATGCACATAGCTGCCGTTTGGTAGGGGAGTCCTTATCATGTTAAGAGGTTCGATGGCTCATGAAAAAATTTAATATTTCAGATAGGAGATAACAAATGGAAGCCAAATTAATTTTACAACCTGTACTTGTTGTTGGTTTACTCACTGTGGTGATGACCATTTGGATGTTTTTGACTCGCATACCTGCAATGTCAAAGTTAAAAATTCATCCACAAAGAGGTCAAGATACAAATAAATTACGTGATCTCTTGCCAAAAGAGGTATCTAGAATATCTAATAACTATAACCACCTATTTGAACAGCCAACTTTGTTTTATGCTGTCGCTATTTCTATTGCAATGTTAGGTCATGTAGATTCGTTACATATCAGTTGTGCGTGGTTATACGCCGCATTGCGAGTGTCGCACTCTCTAGTTCAGGCTACTATTGATTTAGTACTTGCGCGTTTTACAATTTTCATCCTATCATGGCTTGTTTTATCCGTTATGGTAATTCGAGAAGCTTTGGTTATTTTTGGCATCTGATTGTCTTATCACCTCTTAACAAGTTGCTCAAACGGACGCGTAACAGTTGGCTACGCTTCGTTCCTCGCTCATTTTTGCCAACTATTCTGCGCCGGTTAGCAAGGCGTTAGCCATATAGAGAATTTTGATGAAGCAAAATGGTGAAGTTTTAAGTAAAAATAAACATGGCGTTGTTTCAGGTACATTATCTGGCCTAGCTGATCACTTTTGTATTAGTAAAGTGCGTTTGCGGTTTGCATTCCTCATTTTAGGCTTTATGGGCATTGGCTGTATTTTCTACTTCGTTCTTTGGCTTAGTATCCCAAATTATTCTCAAAGAGCTGAGTTATTAGAAAAGCAAAACAATACGGAGTAATATCCGGGTAACAAGCCATTCAACTAGGAAAAATAACCGTTATCTATTTGCCTCTTATGGGGCGTTATGTTTTTATTCAGGGTTTGAGTCAAAATTAAGGTATATTTGTTATATTCCTCCAAGAATTTTCCCCGCCTCAAATCTGCAAGATGTTAACAATTTTACAACGGTTGCCTGATTTTCAAGGGTTCTTGATATTGCAACGGCACCAATAATCATAGCCGTTACTGAGAATACGTTACTTTGGTGACAGGAATAAGATGTTTTAGTATAAGCCATAATAGTTTTGTTCATCCTCTCATAAACTCTAGTGTAAGTTTCCTTAGCTTCTTGATCTTGAGTTACTATATCTGTTGCTAAAAAGGCAAGAGGGCACGGTCTAATTCCATTGACATGTTCAAGACTAAGGTACCCATCGAGAAGTTGTCCTAACCACGCCTTATCGGAAATGTTATTTGGCTTTAATTCTGATAATTTACTCGAAGACGCTGCGAACTTTAAAGATTCATTATATAGGACAGATTTACCCGAGAAGTGAGCATAAAAAGCACCTCTCGTAAGTCCGCAATTTTCCATCAGTTCATTTACGGTAACACCATCAAAGCCTTTGGCTGTAAAAAGTTGAAATGCACTTTGAAGTATTTTATTTCTAGTTTTTTCTTTATGTTCTTTTGTATAAGGCATGAGTATTTTGATATTTAATATATGAGCTTTATCATATATTAAATACAAATTAGTATCTTAACTTTATTAATACCTGTCGTCTTGATAGTTGTTTTTTTTATTCAATCAAAGGAGTTTATCGACCAATGGAAATTATCTACCCAATGTTTGTACTTATTGTTCTAACGTTTATTATAGGATTTAGTACTGGGATATCCCGATTAATTAGCGTTAAGAAAGGGCAAGTAGATCGAAGATATTTTAAGTTGTTATCTGGGTATTCCCCACCAGATTATATCGTTAAGTTAGGACGAAACTTTTCAAACCTTCTTGAAATTCCAGTCTTGTTTTATGCGCTTGGTATAATTCTCCTAGCTTTAGGTATTAACAATTCTCTAATGCTAGAGTTCGCTTGGGCATTTGTTGGTCTCCGGATAATTCACTCATTAATTCATGTGACCTATAACAATCCAATTCATAGATTTTGGGTGTTTTTATTATCTAGTAGTATTGTTTTAATAATGTGGGTACAGTTGATTATAATCATCAGTCAAAAAGCATAACGAGCAACTCTACAAGGACATAAAATAGTTGGCTTTTGCTCCTTCGTCGTTTATTTTAGCCAACTGTTTTCGTCTGTTAATTGGACATTATGTTTGAAAGGAGTCCTGTGACATATCTATACCCAATATCTCTTGTTTTAATTGCAATTACTATCTACTTTGCGATGTTTTATGCAGGGCTAAAATTGTATAAGTTGAGTGAAGTCCCTATGAAAATAGCGACTATTTGTACGTTATTTTGTTTAATCGAATTATTAGCCCAAAATGTACTTTACCAAATATCTCAATATACAGGTTACATTCTGTTATTTGCTTTAATTATATATTTTGTAAAGCATCTAGGCATAACATCATGGCATAGTTTCGTTATTCCTATTGTAGTGTGGGGGCTGGGAAGTGTTCTTTTAGGCTTTATTGGGTTATTGTTAGGTCAATTGATGGGAAATAAAACATAACAACAATTCATGCTAACACTGTGCTCGGTTTCGCGTCGCTACACATTTGAGCAAACAATTATCAGCCCCTTAAATGGTCGTTATAAGACTCTTTTGTGGAGCTACTTTCAGGATGAAGTGTATTAAAATAATTTATGCTGCCATAATGAATATTACTGTTGCTCTTTCTGTCATTCTCTCAAATAAAGCTATTACTGTTACCCCTATTCTAAAGCGCGTTCAAGTTCCGGAATTTCAGATTGAAATAAAGTAAATTGACGCTACATACAGAACTTAATCTAAAGAATATTTCATTTACAAAACAAGCAAAACTGACTGGGGTGTGGGTGCCTATTTTTTAATTGGAAAAGTTGATGCTAAATATGCTGTTCTTATTTTTGGGGCTAGTATTCTAATGAAGCAGTATATATTTCCAAATGGCCTTTTGTTTTACGCGTTTCTACTTCAACAGGCCGGTCAGTTATGTTACGTTTATCGGAAAACCTACCGTGAATGTCCAGAAAATCAAAAAACCACAACACTATGTTTTAGTTGGTTTTATTAACACATGACATACTTTTGAACTTTATAAAGAATGAATTTTATTATTAGTCAGGAATAGCTCGTAATATCCTGAAAACAAATAAATCAATCTGAGTGCCTTAAAGTTTCTATGCTAAGGAAATCTATTCTACGTTAGTATATCCCCTGTAACCGTCTATGAGTTACTGGGTAATTCGAATATAACTCAAATACCGTTGATGAATATCCCTAACATAATTAACAGGTTCTGTGCCACGAACATAACCAAATCTTGACTTTTTATAATATTCTTTTTGTTGTAATAGTAACATCGCCTTTTCAACGTGATTAAACCATTTATCATCACGTAATCCTAACTGTCGAGCTAAACGTTGCGCGTCTTTAACATGGCCAAAACCTGCATTATATGAAGCAAGTGAGAAGAATATTTGCTCTTGAACGGGTAAGTTTTTAGAAAACCTATCTCGAGTCCAATTAAGGTAACGAATACCCGAAGATATTGCTTGTTCAGGTTCGGTTAAGTTTGTTACTCCTAATTCTTCAGCCGTACGGGGCAGCATTTGCATTAAACCTTTGGCGCCCGTTGAATTAGAAGCTAGCGGGTCAAAACGGCTTTCTTGGTACATTTGTGAAACGATTAAGCGCCAATCAAAGTGATATTCGGTAACATTTTCTTTAATAATATCGTCATACGGTGATAAATCAGAACCGACTTGCAGGCGAGACTCTCTTAACTTGTTTTGATTCGTTGAGTTTTTAAAGTATTTATTTTTAACTACGTTGTAAAAGGTTTTACGATAATGTTGACGAATGAATCTATTTAAACTTGTTAATAGTTCGGGGTTGTTATTTCTGGTTACATAAGCATAAGGAACGTTATCATTTAACGTTAGAGGTGTAATTATTTCATTTCTGAAATTTTTCTCAATAGCCACTAAATTACTGTCTGCTAGGGTTAAATCGATAGTTCTATTAGCGACTTGGGCGATGAGCAGTTCTGTAGCTAATAATTCGTCGGCGGCAACTAAAGTAACCTGATATTCTTTTGCCAACTGTTCGGCTGTTTGCCAGAAACTACTGCTTCGCCTTACGGTAATAACTCTGTCTTTCAAATCAGTTAAGTTGTTTATCTTAGGACTTTCTTTATGGGCAACTAATAATTCAGATACTCTGTTGTACCTAATGCTGGACTGCATTTTTTGTTGTTTGATTTTAACTAAACGATTTTCTGTTCTCGATAAACCCGCAGCTATCATATCGCCACGGCCTTCTTTTAGCATGGTTAACATTTCATCATATGAGTCTGCTACCACCATCTCAAGTTTTAAATTATTTAAGCTGGCAAAACGTCTCATTAATTCATATTCAAAACCTAGCAATTCTCCGCGCCATAAAAAGTAAGTTTCAGGGCTGTTACGTGTGATAACTCGCAATGGCAGCTTTTTCTTCTGTAATGTTTTAAAGTCAAACTTTCTATTGGGCTCAGCAGTTTGTATGACGTGGTGCTCAGAAATGAAGCTATTAAGTTTATGAAGCAGTGTTTGATTCTTTAGGTTGACCATCCAAGCTAAGTCAATACCAGAAGGCATTGTTAGTAGCACTTTTATATCGTCACGGTATTGATTTAAAGTATCAAAAGCAAAACCATCAATAACGCTATAATCAAAGGTCCCTTTAATCAGTTCATCCGCCAACTGCTCAGAGTTTAAAGACTCTTCAAAGGTGCTAATTGTCCAGTGAGGAAACTCTTTTTTGATACTTTCTCTATAGGCGGAATCTGCAGGCAAAGTAATTGAAATATTTTCTTCTTTGGTTGGATGTTTCGCCGTTAATGGTCCAATTAATACTTCTTTATCTCGCAGTATTGGGTAAGTGAAATTGAATCGCTCACTTCTTTTTTTAGTAATGGTTAAATGACGAGGAATGATATCAGCTTCAAATTGCTCTAGCTGAATAAACATTTCTGTTAAATTACTTACGGTTATCCATTTGACTTGCAAATTATGCTCTTGAGCAAATAACGTTAGCAGTTGTCGATGATAAATACTGGTTGAACCTGTACGTGGTAAAGCAGCTTCATTTTCACGGTCTAATTTTAAAGCAGTAATATAACCCGATGATTTGATTTGCTGCCAAGTTCTCAAACTGGGTTGTGTTGATTTAGTTTTTTCTTGCTCTATAGACTTAACGCCTACGCTTTGTTGTTCACAAGCAACGATTAAAACAACAAGGGTAAATAGAAAGAAAAACTTTTTAAGCATTTGTTAAATATTCAATTAAGGTTTTCTTCACTTTAGCGGCAATAGCTAAAAAAGGCTATGATAATTGATCGGGTTTAATTGCCAAAGATTGCTGTTAATTGTAGAAGCTGAAAAGTATCAGGTTTAGCGAGATAACGTGCATTTGTATAGACGTAGAAAAGTCGTTGGTATTGTCAGTCAGTATGCAAATATATTAAGACAAAAATCTATGGCAATAGTCGCTTGTTTTTTTTACAAATATTGAATATGTTATCAAGCTATTATAATTCGTTTGAAAATTTTTTGTGTACTTAGGATAGTTAAAATATGTCATCAAATTTAAAGTTAAATTATGTTGAGTTTCCATCAGGTAATATTCCTGCGACCAAGTCTTTTTTTGAAAAGGCCTTTGGTTGGTCATTTGTAGATTATGGACCTGAGTATACTTCTTTTTCTAATCAAGGATTAGATGGTGGTTTTTATAAATCTGATTTAATGTCTATTGCTTCTAATGGTTCAGCTTTACTTGTTTTAATAAGTGATGATTTAGAGAAAACTGAAACTGTCGTTGAATCAGCGGGTGGTAAAATATCAACAGCCATTTTTTCTTTTCCCGGAGGCCGGCGTTTTCATTTTATTGAGCCAAGTGGCAATGAGTTCGCCGTTTGGTCGTTATCTGATCAATAAATCATTTAAACTCGTTATTTAACGCTTTAGTAGAGCGTTAACGATAAAGGTAATTATGTACTCTGGAAGCTGTCTCTGCGGAGAAATAAATTATACATTGATGAGTGAACCTAAAAAGGTTTCACATTGTCATTGTACCATGTGTCAGAAACAGCACGGAGCACCTTTTGCTACTTATGCTAGTGTTCCTCGCAGCGAACTTGTGTATATTTCAGGGCAGTCCTCTTTAGTTGAGTATAAATCCTCTGACAATATTAAGCGTAAATTTTGTCAAGTTTGCGGCTCTAACATTGAATGGATCGGCAGCCTAAAATATCCAACGTGGACATCAATAGCGATTGCAACGTTGGATACTCCATATCAACCCAAAAAAATCATTCATATTCACACAGAAACAAAGGCCTGTTGGTTAAAAATCACCGATGTCGCTCATCCTGACACGTAAGTTACCCTTGGTCCCGCATCGTCAGCTTTAACCTAATTACTATTAATCTAGCTAATCTTCTTAGATGAATTAGTTGAGCACTCATTATCGGTTTTTCATCAGCAATTTTCTACAAAAAACCTATCATTTTCCTTGATAATGATAGGCAATACTTATTGGTATTCTCAGCTAGCATGAGTCGATGTTTTAGTGTCTAAAAATTATCGCTGGTCAGCCATGTTCCAAAACCTAGAGCTGTGATCAGAAAAAAAGTCATCATATAAGGTGACATCGAAGATAGAGTATTTAAAATGGCAAGTTCTTCACTCATATTAAAGAGTAAAGTTACAGTAAGTGAACATGCTAATAATAAAGCGATTATCATTATTCGTAATCGAAATTTATTTCTAGCTTTTAAATTATTAATTATATTATCAACAAATTGCTGATCAATTAGCCGTGTGTGGTACTGTAATAATGATGTTAAAAATGATTCATCGTTATTTTTCATGCTTATATCCTCTCATCTTAATTCTTTAGGTATTATTCGCTTTTTGATTATTCACTTTATCCATTAGCTTCTGCTTCCCTCGATTGATATGTGACTTTATGGTACCTAAGGGAAATTTAGTGACTACGCATATTTCTTGATGGCTCATGCCTGCACTGACTGATAACGTAATACAGGTTCGTTCGGCTAAATCTAAACATTTCATTAAACGCTCTATGATCAAATCTTTCTCTATATCTTCAACTTGAGCCTCAAGAACAGAAAAATCAAAGCCTTCTATTTCGTACTGATGGTAAACTTTTTGTTTATATTTTAAAAAACAGTTATAAGCAACTTTATGTGCCCAAGTGCTAAAAGTGGATGTACCTAAAAAAGTGTCAAGATTTTGATAAATTCTTAAAAAAGCCTCTTGGGCAATATCATCAGCAGTAGCTTGATCACCAGCAGTTAATCGACGTAAAAACTGACGTATTGCGCCCTGATACTTTTTGATTAACGTTGCAAAAGCATGTTGATCACCACTACTGATCACCCGAGCGATAAGTATATTGTCATCGACCATTAAAATAGCTCTATTTATTCTTCATCTTGGGTTATTTTCCAGCAAATAAATAAAGCAATACCTAGCAATAAAGGGAAAATTCCGATGGCTAAACCTATACGTATTTCATTAAAAATACTACCTGCAAAGATGCAAGCTAGGCCAATACTGACCAATGTAACACCGCGTCGTAAATCCAGCGTTCGTTGTGATTTGAACGTGCCGAGTTTTTCTAATAGTTCAGGTGTAAGATTTTGCCCTTGGTCAAGCAGTTGGCGAATTGTTAGTTGAACCTCCTTCTTAGTCATGCTGCTTGAGACGACATTGGCAATTACCATAATGGTAAAACTAATGAGTGCTGCAATTGGGATCCATAAATCAGACATTTATTTTCTCACTTTAATATAAATTTATTTGTTGTATTACTTAGATGCCACTGTAAAGAAATTTAGATGCAAAAAATATTATTTATTTTGCATCTAAATTTAAATGCCTTTGTATCTAAGAAGTAGTTATATCGATTTAATTGACATGGCAACAGGGTTTCTGATTGATAAATGTCCTTATGAGACAAATCTGTTTTTTATCATGACAATTATTATGGGTATTTCGTAAATATATCAGATTTACTCAAGTGCATGGCATTGTTCTTAATAGATGTAAGCCTGAGTGTAATGAAACATAAATAAAGAGAGAAAATTATGATCACTAAGTATTTAATCAAACTAGCATTTATTGCAATGACAACCGTTTTATTACAAGGGGCCTGCGTTGCTGCAGACAATAAGAAATTAATCACTGAAATAGATAACTTGTTAATTGAGAAATTTAAACCCAATAACACGGGCGCAGTTTTCTTAGTGTCCAAAGATGGGCTGCCAATATACAGAAAAGCATTCGGTAAATCTAACCTTGAGTTAGCGGTTGATATGAAACCCGAAAATGTATTTCAAATAGGTTCGATGACTAAACAATTTACCGCGGTTAGTATTTTGATGTTGCACGAACAAGGAAAACTAGATGTAAATAATAATATTATTAAATACTTACCTGATTACCCCAATGGTGACAACATTACTGTGCATCATTTATTAACACATACTAGTGGCATTAAAGATTTTACAAAAATGAAAGCGCTTTGGGCTGTTGCAAAAAAGGACCACTCCCCGAAAGAACTTGTCGATTTTTTCAAAAACGCACAAGTTGACTTTATGCCAGGAGAAAAGTTTAAGTATAACAACTCAGGGTATGTAGTTTTAGGTCATATTATTGAATTGGTTTCTGGTGAAACTTATGAAAACTTTGTCGAAAAAAATATATTTGAAGCCATTGGAATGACAAATTCTAGATACGCGAATGATAGAGAAGTTATTAAAAATAGATCTTCTGGATATCATGAAAAAGGGAAGTTCACCAACAAAATGATGGTTAGCTTAACGATTCCTTATGCATCTGGTTCGTTAATGTCTACTGTGGACGATATGCTAAAATGGCAACAAGCGATAAATGGCAATCAACTTTTAAAACAGAGCAATATAGACAAAGCCTTTAGCAAATATGTGCTGAATAATGGCGAACAATTTACTTATGGTTACGGTTGGCATTTGAAAAATTTGGGATCAGTTCCTATTAGAGAACATGGCGGTAGCATTTTTGGGTTCAAATCTATGGGCGTATATGTACCTAGTCTCGATGTATATGTTCTAGGGTTAACCAATTGTGATTGTAATTCACCGACGCAAATAACGCGGGATATTGCTGCATTAGCCATTAAATCAGAGCTTTAGAAATCCAATAGAACAATGGCAACTAATGGAAATACTAAAATAAAATGACTTGTCTTTTGACACAGACTACATAATAACCTGTGTTAAAAGCTTAAGGCATACTCATTACAATGAACGCTTTAATGACTTCTTGGCAATAAAAAAATGCAGCAACGTGTAAAAAGAAAATGACAATTGCGGTAATTACTGAGCGAAAGAGAGTCAGCGAGTAAGCATTTTTTAAGCTAATAATTAAGTAAAGTACGTACAAAAAGAGAAACCCACCTCGCCATAAAGACGTTACGTGCAATAGGTTTCCATATACAGCGATTGTGGCAATGATAAAAACAAACACATGAAAATGAATTGAAAATATGAGGTGTTCGACATAACTTCGATGCTTATTTAAAAGTAACAGTTTAGTAAATAGAGCAAAAAAAGGTAATAAGAGAAACATTGCATACGAAAAACCATTCACTATTTGCTGATTCAGTTCAGGGTATCTATTAGTATCTGCAATATATTTAATCTTGTCATTGTACACATCAGAGTTATCACTAGTAATATCAAAATAGAAACTTAAAGGAATTTCCGGCTGTTTATATATTTTTACAGAGACCGTTTCTGTGGAACTTTCTGTTGTACTGGTGACCCTAGCACCAGTAAGATTTATTGATAGAAACATCACAAGACTAATAAAGAGATACAAACGCATAGGTTGAACAAATGAATTTCTTGCGCCTTCATTATGTCTTTTTGTGATCATGCCTGGTTGAGTAAATATATATTGGAAGGTTTTTTTCAACCTAGTGTCATAACCAACAACTTCATTGAGTGCAATTTTTACAAAGTGGACTATGCCAAGGTTTACTTGGGTGTTTTTTTGACCACATGCCGAGCAAAAATCACCATTAAGAAGGTGATTACAATTGCGGCATTTATTATCAATTTTTGGATTCAATTTATGATTACTTTAATTTCAGCGAGCATGATAGGAGACCACAATATATAATGGCCAAACTGCTCTTCAAATCATTTGCAAGAGCATCGAAACGTTAATGGTAGTAATAAAATACTAAGTTGAATCTTATTTAGGGTCAACATTAATTAATAGCTATCACTTGTGAACTCGGTGAGTTTTGTCGGCTAATGTGATAGTATCTTTATTTTAACAGAATCCCAATTATTGCTCTTTGTTAAAATTGTAACACTACACATACCGGCCTAATGTTTTTCCATGGATTTATTCTCAAGCATACTAGAACAACCTATTAATCTTTTACCCTATGACGGTGAAGTGAATTATTTTGGTGAAATTTTTTCATCAGACGAAAATGATTATTATTTCGATTTATTGCTTAACATCATTGATTGGCGCTGTGATAAAGCCGTAGTATTTGGCAATATAATTGAAACTAAAAGAAAGGTTGCATGGTATGCCGAAGAAGCTTTTAGTTATACTTATTCGAAAATGACTAAAACAGCTTTGCTTTTCACTCCGGAGTTACTGTCTTTGAAAGCCCTTGTAGAAGAACACACCGGTGAAACTTATAATGCTTGTTTGCTTAATCTCTATCACAATGGAGAAGAAGGTATGGCGTGGCACAGTGACGGAGAAAAAGATTTAAAAGACTTAGGTGCTATTGCTTCGTTGAGTTTTGGGGTGGAAAGAAAATTTGCTTTTAAGCATAAACAATCAAAAGAAATTATATCTTTGCCGCTTAAAGCGGGCAGTTTATTAGTGATGAAAGGATTAACACAACAGTATTGGTTGCATCGATTACCACCGACTAAGTTAGTGAAAGACGCAAGAATAAATCTCACTTTTCGAACCATTGATAATAGTTAAACGTTAGTTATCGGCGATTCGTCACTGTCTAAAGAATTATTGCATTATTGAAAGATAAATATGCAATAAATAACTTTAACGCTTTATAATACGCAGTCACCTTGATTGAGGCTTAAATGACAAATAAACAACTTTTACCACTTCTTATATTAATGGTTATTTTTAGCCCATTAGCCATAGATATATTTTTACCCGCTTTACCTGTGATGGCTGAAGATTTTTCTGTTCCCATGAACCAAATTCAGTGGAGCGTATCGATATTCATTTTAAGTATGGGATTTGGTCAATTAATAAGTGGCCCTTTAGCTGATCGTTACGGTCGACGACCGATTGCGATGGGCGGAATACTCATTTATGGCTTAGCTTCAATCATTTCTGTTTATTCAGATAGTTTTATTTTTTTCCTCGTTAGTCGCTTAGTTCAAGGCATTGGTGCCTGTGCGATAGTTGTTGCCGCTTTTGCCAGTGTGCGTGATAAATACAATGCCATTGAAAGTGGCGTTATGTACTCTTATTTAAACAGTGCTATTTGTTGTATTCCTGCACTTGCCCCATTATTAGGTAATGTATTAACTGAGCATTTTGGCTGGCGTAGTAACTTTGAATTTATGGCAGGTTATTCGGTTATAGCAGGCTTGATCTTATTTTTTACGCTTAAAGAAACAAGACCTGATCATACAATACAACATAAAAAACTGATCAGTATTGCTAATTTCATGCCTGTGATGAAACATCCGGTATTTCTGTTTAATGCTATGGTCGTTATGATATCTATGGCAATTATTATTGCTTATGTCAGTAGTTCACCTGCTTGGCTAATGGTGAAGTTAGGTTTAGACCAACAGAGTTTTGTTTACTGGTTTAGTTTAAATGCGGTGATAAACATTGTTGCTTGCTTTCTGGCACCTCGTATTTTAGTAAAATGGGGGGCAAGAGTGACAATAGGTTTTGGTATGGTTTTGTTGATTATTGGCGGTTTGTTAATGTTAGCTTTGTTATCTTGGCAAACACCTATCGCTTTTATGTTACCGATAATGATTAGTTCACTTGGTTTCTCACTTCTTATGGGAGCTTGTGCAGGACAAGCGCTTGCACCTTTTGGTGAAAAGGCAGGTTCAGCCTCTGCACTCTTAGGTTTTGTGCAAATGAGCGGCTCGGCGGTTATTGTGTATTTATTACAACTCTTACCATTAAATGAAGCTGAGCAACTTGCCTTACTTATGTTGAGCATCATTCCTGTTTATATCGTATGGAAACTTCCTCAAGTTAAAGCGCACATAATGCTTGATAGCCAATAAATATTATCATTCAAAGATTTCGTTTATAAAAAGGCGTTTGTTTTTCCATCTACTAATTATTGAATAATTAATCTTATCGTATGTGAAGGGTTATGGCACTTGGTTGCATAGGATCGATATAGCGTTTATTCTCAATATACTCGAAATTATAATAATAAAAGGCATCAACATGCGCATCAAAATTCGAATAAAAACACAGATAAAATCTATCCAATTCTTTATTTGTAGCATTGTGATGCTGGTAATTTCTGGATGTTCAGAACAGCATGAAGTTGTAAATCAAATAAAAGTTCCATTACCAGCTCAAGAAAAATTCAGCGTTATATTAGGTGGCACAACTGTCGGTGCAATGACCGTTAATCGTGATATTGAAAGCATCAAGATAGATTTTTCTTTTAGTAATAACGGCCGAGGAGCGAGTAGCAATGAAGTGCTAACGTTATCGGAGAAAGGTTTACCCATTGATTGGAACATTGATGGAAAAACGGTTTTTGGCAATGAAGTCGATGAGCAATTTAGCCTGCAAGGAAGTATCGCTAAATGGCAGAGCTCGGCTGAAACTGGCCACGCCGAATTTGATAACAATGCTTTATACATAGCGCAAAACGCAAGTCCATATGCACTTTATATATATGCTAAAGCATTGCTGAATGAAACGAACAATTCAATGTCAGCGTTACCATCTGGTGTTCTTACTATCAACGAAGTCGATAAAATTGAACTCAAAGATGCTAGCAATATAATAATTAGTGCAACGATTTATGCTATTAACGGGATTGAACTTGATCCGAGTTATATTGCACTGGATGACAACCAGCATATGCTTGGCTACTTGTCTCCGCGCTTTGTTGTTATTCGTGAAGGTTTAGAAAAACAAAATAAAACGTTGAGTGATTTAGCCGCACGTTTAAATGCGACTCGTTTTGAAAAAATTGCGAAGAAAGCGACTCACCAATATAAAAAGCCTGTGCGCATAAATAATGTCAGAATATTCGATCCGGTTAGCATGCAGCTAACCGCGGCTAAATCTGTACTGATTGAGCAAGACAAAATTAAGGCTATTGAACCATCGGTAGACTCGGCGAAAGTCGGAGAAATTTTGATAGAGGGTGATGGTGGCACATTAATTCCTGGCTTATATGAAATGCACGGCCATATGAGCGATAACGACGCGCTACTTAATGTGATGGCAGGCGTAACCTCAGTAAGAGATATGGGGAATGAAATAGTATTGCTCGACCCATTAATTAAAAAAATTGAAAGTCATCAGATTATTGGTCCACGTATTACTAAAAGTGGCTTCATTGAAGGAAAAAGTGAATTTTCAGCTGCCACGGGCGAAATTGCGTCTACGGAACAAGAGGCCGTTGATCTTGTTAATATGTATGGCGAAAAAGGCGACTATTTCCAAATCAAGATATACAGTTCGATAAATGGCGCATGGGTTCCGGCTATGGCCAAAGCGGCTAAAAAACATGGTATGCGCGTGACAGGTCATATTCCTGCGTTTTCAACTGTTGATGAAATGATTACTGCGGGCTATGACGAAATAACCCATATAAACCAAGGTATGCTCAGCTGGGTATTAGATAGAGATGAAGACACCCGTACGCTTTATCGCATTACTGGTATGAAACGTTTTGTCGATTTAGACCTTAATAGTGAAAAAGTACAACAGACTTTAAACATTATGGTCGAAAAAAATATTGCTGTAGATCCTACCATTGTTATTCATGAATTTGGCTTGACGGCTAGAAATGGTGAAACGCGTATTGGAACAAAAGACTATATTGACAATATGCCTGTCGGCGTCCAAAGAAAAGCGAAAGTAGCCTTACTCAATGTTGCAGATCAACAAGAAGATGACGCCTACCGTTTAGCTTTTGATAAAATTATAGAAACTCTTGCTTTAATGCATAGAAAAGGAATTTTTTTAGTTCCCGGTACCGATCTGGGCGGCGCTTTTGAACTACACAGAGAGCTAGAACTGTTTAAGAAAATAGGGATGTCAAACGCTGAAGTTTTACGTAGAGCATCATATGATATGGCCAATTACCTAGGATATGGTGACCAGCTGGGTAGTATCGAAGCTGGTAAACTTGCTGACTTTTTCTTAGTGGCTGGCGACCCTATATCTGATCTTAGTGCTATTAAGACAGTAAAGATGGTTTCAAAAGGTGGTGCAATTTATTTTCCGAGTGAAGTCTATCCTGAGTTTGGGATAAAGCCTTTCACGAAAACACCTACAATAGTTGACAACCATTAGTTTTGAAAATCTAATGAAATGTAACCGCGCTATTATGCGTCACGATTTAAGTGGCGTTCATCAGCATCTTTTGAAGAATATTATTGGGGGAAAAGCGAGATATAAATACACTTTCCCCAAAATTTAACTGATGGAATTCAATAAACCCTTGATATTCAGAAAATATGTAGGTAATTTCATTTCTCTTATAAATACATTAGTCAATTAATAGCCGGTAAGAAAACGGGTTTTATCTAGTCTAATAAGCTGTTATATGCCAAGGAAAGCATGGTTCAACACTCTAGCTCTACAAAAATAATGGCTTACGTCTGCGCAGTATTTTTATTACCTGGGTACACGCTCGGCCCTTTATCATTGATTTACCTTTCAACTAAACGTATCGCAGACGGTGATTGGCAAACTTTGCTTTTCTTAATTTGTATCTGTGCCGCGCTAGTATATTTTTGCTGTAAGTATTTTTTACTGATGCTTCGTTTTCTCAAAACTTTAAAAGTTAGTTTTACCTTTGATTCAGAGGGTATTGTGTTACAAAAAAATGGAAGTGCTACATTTTATACTTGGAGTGACTTATCTAAATCCAAGGAGTATGGCAGTTGCCAAATTTATTGTTTAATTGACTCTAGTGGTAATTATCTGTTTTCGATTTGGGAATATGCTGACAGTTATCAGGAATTCCGCGAGAAAGCCTATGAGAAAATTGGCATATAACTAGCCATTCAAGCAGGACAAATAACAGCTGGCTATTTGCTCCTTCGTCGCTTATTTTAGCCAACTATTATTTGCCTCTTAATGGGGCGTTATATTTTTAAATATGGAGCTGTTATGAATTTTAGATTACTTAGTATTTTTCTCGTCTTTTTTTTAATCTCTTGTGAGGATAATAATGACAGTTCTTCGATAGATATTAAGGAAGTTAAGTCAATTATTCTAAAAAATGAAACAAAATGGATTTTGAGTTCCCTAACCGATTATTCATTTACTTATCAAAAAAGCCCAGGTGATTGCCCTACGGCTGATGAATTACCATCTGTAGATATTAATGTTGAGGATGGAGTTGTAGTTTCTGTTTTTTATTCTGGTACAAGTGAGGTTGCCCATATTGATAATGCAACTACAATTAATGATGTGTTTTCTCATTTACTGCATTTGGCTGCTGAAAATCCAATCCAGTTCTCCTCTTCTAAAAATGAAGATAAATTACCTCACTTCGATGAAAATTTAGGCTATCCTATTAGCTTTTATGTTGATAAAAGTAAAAAAGAATGTGATGCAATATCAATTAGATTATCTAATTTTAAATAAACATATAATAAGCCATTCAAGCAGGACAAGACACAGTTAGCTTTTGCTCTTTCGTCGCTAATTTTAGCCAACAATTTTTTGCCTCTTAGTGGGGCGTTAGCCGAATACATTATCTTAAGGAGTTAGATTGAAATATTTATTAATCTCAGTTGTTTTTATTTTGTTGAATGGTTGTGCGACAACGGAACGTAAGGACAACAAAATAGTTGAAGAGGTAGTTGTACAAGAGCCAAAGGAACCGACATACCAACAAAAGGTATATTACCTTCAACATAAGGTTCTTCCTCAGTGGACTTATGAATCTGAAGGTAGGTTTTTACACGACCTAATGAATAATGAATTATCTCAACTAAAGGACGTTGCTGGTGAAATTGTTTCTCCAGAATATGCTGGAAATATAACGGTAAAGAATATAGATGGTCAAAATCTAGCGATTATCGTATTCCCTAAACCTAAATTCCCAGGTGATTGCTTTTTTGTTTTAATTAAACGAAATGAAGATGCTTTTTCTTATACAACGTATGAAAAATCATATAGTTTTTTAAGCGATGATGATAATTATATTGGTGTTGTTGGGGGGTGGAGTCAAGAGGGAAATCATCTTAACTTTGGACCTAGACCATATAGTGATTTAGATAGTTTTATTAAGGATAATATCCAGTAAATATCCTTACATTCGGCTAACAATCACTTCAAGCGGGACTACCAACAGTTTGCTCGGTTTCGCTTAGCTACACATTTTAGCCAGCTTTTATTTACCGCTTAACGTGACGTAATTTGTAAAGGTTATTGTTCAATTTTTGGTGTTTTAAAGGAGGTATAAATTTGAAAAAGTATATGGTAGTCGAGAAATTTAAGTCAGGTTGTATAGAAGCTAACTATGAAAGATATAATTCCAAAGGTCGTATGTTTCCAGTTGGACTCCATTATTTAAACTCGTGGGTTAATAAGGAACTAAATGTTTGTTATCAACTCATGGAATCTAATGATATAGAACTGTTCTATGAATGGTTTAAAAAGTGGGATGATTTCGTGAATTTTGAATTAATTCCACTGGATTAATTTACACATAACAAGCAATTAAAAGCCTCTTAATGGGGCGTTAGCTATACAGTTTATAATTTTGTGGCACTATGCCAAATTTGCAAAGGAAAACAGGAACGATGAAAACGAAAAATATGAGTGATAAGTTACCTTCAAAGATCCGACTTTTATTAGGTGTTTTTGCTATTCCTTCATTATTTTTAGCATATATGGTTGGTACGATTGCATGGAATGGGGATTACCAAGCAATTGATTACTTCGAATGGATTTATTCATTACTTGGCTTTTTTGCATTGTATATTGCAATATCCGGAAAACGTGTGTTTTAGTTTTCGTAAATTAGAATGTGTAATTAGTGTATAGCTAACAAGCCACTCAGCAGGACAAAAAATAGTTGGTAAGGTTCCGTTTTACTTCACATTATAAGCAACAATTAAAAGCCACTTAGCTTAGCGTTAGGTAGACAGTGAACGATTAATTAGGGAGTAGTATTAAAGTGCAAGCATTACCTCGTTACCTTGTAGAAAAAGAGCACAGATTGGTCAATTGGGTGCTCAGCATTTGCGCCATGTTGCTTCATCATCGCAGTTGTAGGCTCAGTAATGCTAACAATTATTATTCACCCTGAAGCCCCAAGTAATGCAAGTGGTTAGGCTTCAATCAAAACAAGTCGTATAGTCAGCTTTATCGGCTTTGCGCTTGGTTTGTATGCTTTATTGTGCAGTATAGGGAGCAGAGGTTGGATTCACTTACTTATAACCGGGATAATGACTTCAACATGTGCTGTATTGTGGGGCATTTTGTTACTTGGTCAATATTGAGCTTTAAGTAATGTCTACCTAACAAGGTTTTTTAAGTCGGACAAATTACAGTTGGCTTTATATTCGTTCCTCACTTATTTTAGACAACTGCAATTTGCCGCTTAACGCGCCGTTATGTGTTTAGGCTATCAATCAACTATTGTAATTTAATATAAGGAAGTAAAATGAGAACAATTGGGAATTTAATTTGGTTTATCTGCGGCGGAGTTTTTATGGGCTTAGCTTGGTTCTTTTTTGGGCTAATAGCCTTTCTTAGTATTGTAGGCATCCCATGGGGACGATCTTGTTTTGTTATGGCTGGCTTTTCTTTTTTTCCTTTCGGTAAAGAAGCTATTGCTCGTGACGAATTAACACTATCCGAAGATGTTGGTACTGGTGGTTTGGGTGTGTTAGGTAATATTATTTGGTTTATTTTTGCTGGATTTTGGTTAGCCTTAGGCCATGTTTTTTCAGCGATAGCTTGTTTTATAACTATTATAGGTATTCCATTCGCTTTACAGCATTTAAAGCTTGCAGGTATTTCAATTTCACCTGTTGGTAAAACTGTTGTAACTAAAGAGGTTGCTGCTGCCGCCCGTAATGCCAATGCAGCAGTAGAAGTTGCAAATTTGAGATCAAACACTTAGTTTCAAGTTTGAAGTGGGACAAATTACAGTTGGTTGGTTCCGCTTCGCTTTACATTATAACCAACAATTAAAAGCCTCTTAGTGGGGCGTTAGGTACTTCTCGAGGTTTGTCATATATGGTTAGTAAGAAAAAAGTTTTAGCTAGTGTGCTTCTTATGTTTCTGGGTGGGTGTGTCAATGTAGGAGCAATCAAATCAATATCGGTTATTGACGCTAAAATGAATGAACCGATTAATGCGGTTTCAGCGGGATGTAAAGGTCTGGGAATAACGAGGGATTGTGATGACATAATCGGGGCCAATAGAGTAATAATAATAAATAATAATAAAATGAGGGTGGCTAGTAATAATCAGGGAACATCTATTCTTGTTATGTATGATAATGATGAGTGTGGACTTGGAAAAGCAGTCTGTCAGACTTTGGTTAGTAACCGAAATTATTGGCTTATCAAAAATGTATTGGAACGTAATAATGTAACGATTAATAAAGTTATGGCCATGGCTATTAATGATTTTATTGTCGGCTACGCATTAACTCTTAATGAAGATGGATACTCTTATCTGAAGTAGGTAGTTCAAGCAGATATAAGGCGTTCAAACGGACAAAAAACAGTTGGCTGTTTCACGTCGTTCACAATTTTAGCCAACAATTTTTTGCCGCTTAACGTGGCGTTATATGTTACCCACTATTAATGGAGCGATGAGGCGAAATATAAGCTAGAAGATAGTATGTATATTTTTATCTAAATGTATTTGTAAAATACAACTTAATTTAAAAGGAAATCAAATTGAAATTTTTTGTATTAAATTTATCAATTATTACGACCTCTATATTGTTCGGCTGTGGAGATAACGAAGAAGGAAGTAACTCTATAAATCAAAAAGAAGAGCTACCCCTTAATTATTCGGGGCTTAATATTGAAAATGATGTTGAAAATCCTTGGCTCCCTAGCTCAGAAAGTATAGACGGCCTTGGTCTTGAGGTACTTTCGAATAAATCAACGTCCCTCAAGGCTAGGATTGATGTAGGGAATAAAGAAAAGCTTCTCTCATTTAACTGGAAACTAGCATCAGAAATAGATCGTGATTTATATAAGGGTTATCAATTTTATATTGATGATCATTTGGCAGTAGTGATGAATTCTGATGAATGGTCTAAAGAGGAGCTTGAATTAACCGCAGGTTCGCATACATTAGAGTGGAGGTTTCACGGTGAATACTCGGCTTATCTAGATAAAGTAGATATCACACCGTTACCTGATCTAGATGACACCTTTGCATATTTCACCATCAATGAAGTAAAGAATACCGTTTATACTCCCTTTTTTCAGTCTCAAGGTTGGGAAACTGTCCTAGGGGATAGTTATATTAGCTTTTCAGCTGATGAAAAGTTTTATCTAAAGTTCATATTACCTTACGATGTATCACTCTCTAACCTAGTAATAGATCCCTCCGGCGCTTCTCCAATAGGGTTGAGAACTCCTGCTTGTGACGCATTGGACGGGAATAGTAACCTTATAACTAGTGGTAGCTTAAATATCTATGAATTAAAGATAGATATGACAATCGATTATAACTATAAGCTGGACTCATTTGCTGCTAATTATAATATAATTTGCGATGGAGTAGTTTATAAAGGCGCCGTAAGATATAACACAGATGTTCCATTAGAATATAAAGATGATAATGAAAATGGTATAAATGATTTTGAAGAATGATTGAAGAATTTTTCTGGCAGAATGCTTCAAAGGTAAAGGAACTAAATTTATACTAGAAGTGAGAAAACTGAGTTGTATGAACTCGACACACATAACAAGCGCATTAAGAACGGACACATAACTGTTGGCTGTGCTCGGTGCGCTCACTATTCTAGCCAACAATTAGTTTGCCGCTTATGCGGGCGTTATAGGTTCATAAGGATTGTGTACATTAAAAATTTATTCCCAATTTTAATTATGACTTTTTTGTTTATACCCTTAGATAGCTTGGCTAAACAGGGGGCAAATAATAATCCCAAAAAGTATGCTATTAATAAATCCAAAAAGAAGATAAATTTAAATGTGATGCACGGAAACATTGCTCACAAATGAGATCATTTGATGAAGCTAAATATTTCATTTAGCATTATCCTAATACAAAAATGGACGGTGATAAAGATGGTATTCCATGTGAAGGTTACAAAAAAAGATAGGTGTAGAAACCATAACAAGCCATTCATGCTGGACAAATAACAGTTGCCTATTTGCTCATTCGTCGCTTATTTAACCAATTATCATTCGCCTCTTAGTGGGGCGTTAGCTACTGCAGGAGAGTGTATATCAAATTTTCAGCCTTAATCGGCCTTCTTTTCTCATCATTGGCTTTGGGCGGAGAAATTTACGATAAATTTCCAAATCAAATTAGTGCAAATGATAAATATGTATTTTATTCTCACGGGCATACCATAGAAGGGAATATTACTACACCAGTGCATAAACGCTGGGGTATTTATGACTTTCCGAAAATAAAGGAAGCTTTAGCGGATGACGAGTATAATTTAATTGCTTATCACCGTCTGTTAAATACTGATCCTATTCAATATGCTAAAAAACTTGCAAAGGATGTGAGAGCATTAATTTTTGCAGGAGTTAAACCAAATAATATTACCTTGCTAGGTTTTTCAAGGGGGGGAGGGATGTCTATTCGTGCATCTAATGAACTTAGATTGGACCAAGTGAATTTAATTATACTAGCGGCTTGCACCGGTCCAATTAAGAGTAATAGTAGAATTAAGATCTATGGTAACGTTTTTTCGATATATGAAACATCTGACAGGGTAGGTACTTGTCAATTTCTTAAAGATAGGAGTAAACAAGTTACGTCTTTTTCTGAAATTGTTATTAATACAGGTAAAGGGCATGGAGCATTTTTTACTCCACAAGTTGAGTGGATAGAACCAGTAAAAGTATGGATAAGTTCAAAAAGTAGTTAATAAGCTACTCAATACGGACGCTAAACAGGGCGTATTGTGTTTTACAAAATAGAGTGTCGCAAAATTATCAATTCCTTGAGTTATCTAAAGACATCGTGCAAGTTATGTACAAGGAAGCTAGTTTAGATGCACAAGGCATATTAAATCGTCATTTAATTCGTACTTCAATTTGGCAAAAAGAGCTAGGCAGGTGGCAGGTTAGGTTTCATCAAACAACACCAGTTACAAGCTTTGTGCAAACAAACACATAACAAGCCATTCAAGCAGGAAATAACAGTTGGCTGTTTTCGTACCACAACATTTATGCCAACAACCTTTTGCCCATCATTAGGGCTGTACATTTACATCAATCTAGGAAAGTCTGATGATTCCATTTGAAACACTAATACTTTTTCTTGCAACTACATTTGTGGTTGTACTTTCGCCTGGTCCTGCTGCTATTGCAGTTACCGCTGAATCTGCTTCCTATGGATTTAAGAGATCTTTCCTCGTCATTTTGGGTATTGCGATAGCTAACGTGGTATTTTTTGTTTTGTCTGCAACTGGGATCGCTGCGCTCTTAATTGCCTCGCATACTCTTTTCTCCATAATAAAATGGGTGGGTGTTGCATATCTTCTATATCTCGGTTTTAGTGCTATTTTTAGCCATGCGGGCCCTTTAAGTATTAATCCATCTAATAGTAAAAAAAACAGTGGATATAAAGTGTTTTTAAAAGGTTTTATTTTAGAGTTATCTAACCCTAAGGCTCTTTTGTATTTCTCGGCGTTACTACCGCAGTTTATTGATATATCAAATCCAATTCTGCCTCAGTTAGCATTATTATGTTTAATAACGCTTATTTTAGATCTCTTTTGCTACTCTCTTTATGGGTATTTGGGGTTCAAATCAATCAGTGTTGGTATTAAACCTGCAATTATTAAATTTATTAATCGTTCTGCGGGCGTTATGCTAATCTTTGCTGGGATCAAAATGGCATCTGTGGAAAAGTAACTATAAGGCACTTAAACGGACTAAAAAAGTTGGCTTTTTCGTGCCTCACAAATTATTATCAATTGTTTTATTCGAGCTATAATGTATATCTCTAATAGTGGCTAATTAATTAAATTTTGATCAAACCATTCCGCTATAGTTGGAGCTAGATGTTGATCTTGAATTAGCAGGGGATATCCGTGTTTATTTCCTTTATACGAAATAAACTTAGAGTTTTTGTTATCATTTAATGTGAAGCCTTCTTGTGTGAATTTGTATGTGGCATCTTGTTCTGCTGAAATAAATAGAGTTGGTATTTCACTAAAGTTTTCTTTGTAATATTTAGCTCCATTTTCACCATTGGTCATTGCAGACGAGAAAAAATTTATTGCTTTAATTGAATTTTTTTCAGCTATTATTTTTGCCTGTTTACCACCACAACTTGCACCAATAACCCCTATATGACCTTTTTTACCAATTTTTTCTCGTAAAAAATTATAGGCTTGTTGTACATCTTGAGGCCAATATTCCCTTATGGCTTTAAAAGCTGCTCGTCTTTCCTTTTGTGGTAGTTTACGTAAGTTTTTTCTATCAAAACTTTCATTAGTACTGTCGCCGAAACCACGGAAATCTAAACTAAGTGCATGCATACCTCTTAACCTAAGTTCATTGCCTATCTCTTCGTACATAGTTCGATTTAAGTTGCATTGATGTAGTAATAAAACAGCCTTATTTTCCTCATTCAGGGGTTCAAAGTAATCTGCTTTAAGTTGAAACCCTTGTTTTGTAGTAATGGTAATGTTTTGAGCGTGGCCTGTAATAGTTATCGCAAGTAAAACCAATGGCAAAAGAGTAAATCGTGACGACATGTAAGTTCTCTAAGTTTTAGCTATTGAACAAGACTAGCACGAGTAAACCTTGCCTACAATCAACAGCTTATGGTAACTTGATGTGTGATGTCCTGAACTGTTGGGCTACCTTAAAACAGAACAAGACATTAAAGTCGGATTCGTGACAGTATGATCGGTTCCACTTTGTACTACATTTTAGCAAACTGTCACTCACCGTTTAACACGGCGTTATTTAATCAGGAAGGTTTATGAAATATATTCTCGCATTGGCGCTATCTTTATTTATAGCGAGTACAAACGCAAACAACTCAGATGTGATTAAGGGTGTAAGCACTGAAGTGACTAAAAATAATAAAATTAATTATATTGAAATTCCAGCAAAAAACATTGAAGCTACCAAAGTATTTTTTAGCGCAGTTTTCGGCTGGTCATTCGTAGACTATGGACCTGATTATTGTAGTTTTGCTGCTCAAGGTGTTGATGGTGGCTTCTTTAAATCTGATTTAGTTGTTTCCACTAAAAATGGCAGCCCTCTAATCGTTTTATACGCAAACTTACTTGAAGCGACCCAAGATAAGATTAAGAAAGCAGGCGGTGAAATTGTTAAACCAATTTTTTCATTTCCAGGCGGCAGAAGATTTCACTTTAGTGACCCAAACGGAAATGAATTCGCAGTTTGGTCTGAATGATTACATTGCAAGAAATTCAACAGGACTTTTATCAGCTTGTTCGGTTTCGTTGCTCTACGCATTTTAGCAAACTTTTATAAGTCCGTTTATGCGGGCCTAATGTTTTAAGAGGTTTAAGAGTATGGAATACGCATCGGGATTAATTAAACTTAAACCAGGAACTGAGCATAAAGTTGAAGAGTGGAAAGAGACTATTTCTTCTCGGTTAAATGAAGCTGCGGCAACTTTGCAAGATGAAGAAGTTCAAGTAGAGTCTTGGTTCAAAGTAGAAATAGAGGGCAGTAAATACCTCCTATGGTATTTGCGTGCCAAATCAATTAAACGAGTATTCGAGATTTCAATGGAATTGAAGCACCCAATTGATAAATTTCACTATGAATTAATGGCACAAATTACTGCAGAAAATGGCAATGTTTTAGCAGAATCATTAATAGATATACCGAGAACAAAAAAATAACAAGCCAATTCAGCGGGACTAACAGTTTACTCGGTTCTGCTTCGCTTAACATTTTAGCAAACTATTATCAGCCCTTTATTGTTGCGTTAGGCATTTAGCCAAGAATAGGAGTAAATTTTAAAATGAATCAAGAACAAGAGTATGTATCAGGCTTAGGAAAAGACTCAGTAGTACCTCCGGAGATTAAAGGGTGGAACTGGGGAGCTTTTTTTCTCAATTGGATTTGGGGAATAGGTAATAGCACATATATAGCATTACTAATGTTTGTTCCTTTCGTTAACATCGTAATGTTTTTTGTATTGGGTGCCAAAGGAAATGAATGGGCATGGAGAAATAGAACATGGAGAAATGTTGAACATTTTAAAAAAACACAGAGAAAATGGCGTAACGCAGGTTTAATATTATTGTTTGTTATTTTTCCGTTATTCTTTACTCTTATTGGAAGCATGCTAAAAGGTGAAGCCTTTGATCAATCGTTGGTTTCTGTTTCTCAAAATGCGGAGGTTATTAAAATTGTTGGTGAACCAATCGAGTCTGGTTACTTTGTTATGGGAAATATTCAAACCTCAGGAGTTAAAGGAGAGGCTTCTTTACAATATTCAATTTCTGGGCCTAATGGGACCGCTGATGTATACGTGCAAGCATATAAAGAAATGGAAGCATGGTCATTATATAACGTTATTGTTCATATTCCTGAATTAGATAAAAAAATACAGGTTGTAACTCCGTAAAAGTAAATACCTACAAGCTATTCAAACGGAAAAAATAACAGTTGGCTAGTTCCGCTTCATATTTTAGCCAACTACAATTTGCCCCTAGTAGGGCGTTATTTTTTAAAGGATGATTTGTGAAAGTTTTAAATAAATTCAAAATAATTATAGTTACGTCTCTCATATTTTTAATTGCAACTTCTATATTCATGAAAAAATATATAGAAAATTACACCTCTGATTTTATTGACCACAACCTCTATTCCATGGTTCTAGAGGAAGATAGAAAAATATTTATTCGTTTACCTAAAGGTTATGATAATAAAAAGAGTTACCCTTTAATTATTAAATCGGATGGGAACTTCAATTTGAGTCGGTGGGATGAATCTATTGCAGAGTTATCTCATAAGCAGAAGATAGAAGATTCAATTCTTGTAGCAATTCCAAATCTATTTTGGGTTGATTCTAGAAATAGAGATCTTGTCCCACCTTATGCAAGAAAAGATGTAAAGATAGAAGCTCGACCTCTAAATGATAATTCACCATCAATATTTGGAAAAGCTGATTTGTTTTTAGCCTTTATAGAAACAGAAGTTTTACCTTATATCGAATCTAATTACTCTATTAATGATAATAGAGTATTAAGTGGCTTTTCCGCTGGCGGTAGCTTTGTCTTATATACAATTGTTACTAAACCAGAATTGTTTTCTGGCTATTTTGCGTTTAGTCCCGCAGCTTGGTACGACTCATCAGTTGTTGTAAGTGAGTTTGAGAAAGGGTTGGATAATGTTAGTAGTAAGCCATTATTTCTCTATTTAAGTCTAGGTGGTGCTGAAAATGAAATTATTACAAACTCGTTTAAAGGATTATTATCGGCAATAGATTCAAAGGCACCTATAAACTTCTATTCTGAACATTCCTATAGTAAAGGCGCTGGTCATGTGGAAAATCCATATACATCTGTTCCTAAAGCTCTAGAGGCATATTATAAATTTAGAGCAGAAAAAATATAATAAGTCATTCCAAAGGACAAATAGCAGTTGGTTTTTGTCTTTTCGTCGCTTATTTTAACCAACTATTATTTACCTCCTAGTGGAGCGTTATAAATACTGGAGATGTATTTGAATATTTTGCTAGTAAGTTGTAGTCAAAGAGATAATTCTAAAAGTTTAGATGTCTCAAGATTTTTACAAACGAACATATTAAATGGCATGGAAGGAGTTAAGTCTTCAATATTAGATTTATCGATATACCCTTTTTTATTAGACCATTATGGCACTAGAAGAGATGATTTAAATTCATTAGCTAATAATAAAGAGGAAGTGTTAGGACAATTATATTCCTGTGATGGCGTAGTTTTTATTGTTCCTGAGTGGGGAGGAATGATCCCACCAGCACTTGTAAATTTATTACTTTTGTCTGCTAACGGCTCCGCTAACGGTTTACCTTTAGGTCACAAACCAGCATTTGCTATCGGTGTTTCAGCCTCTGGAGGAGGCAGTAATCCTATTTCGTTATTAAAAGGGTATGCTGCAAAGAACAGTCATCTTACTTGGTTACCCTTACATGCAATAATTCAAAATGTAGGTGATTTTCTAGAACAAGCGTGGGCACCAACACTTGATAATAGATATTCGCAGGTGCAATCACGTTTGTTGGTTGGGTTAAAGAGTTTAACTATCTATTCGAATCAATTATCTCCTTTTAGAGATGAATTAGTAGCGTTATCAAAAGAACATCCTTATGGTCAATAAAAGACTTATTACAAAGCGTTCAACCGGACAAAAAAAAGTTAACTGTTTCGCTCACTCCACAATTTTAGCCAACAACTTTTTTCCACTTAACGAGCGTTATGTTTCTATCATTCATAATCGAGTAAAGGAGTTTTTAAACGATGTCTCGCATAGCGATAGTGTACTTTTCCAAAAGTGATGTGACAGGGCAGCTTGCTAATGCAATAGCTTCTGGCGCTAA
>Ga0209396_1000908_pt1 | contig 34199 bp, 17 predicted proteins | sample GOMGulsemesocosm_6_FD_184638 | JGI IMG/M metagenome (GOLD analysis project Ga0209396, IMG submission 184638) | Methane-oxidizing microbial communities from mesocosms in the Gulf of Mexico - GOM8C Gulf of Mexico (SPAdes) (version 2) | ecosystem: Environmental > Aquatic > Marine > Cold seeps...
ATTGAATAGGAAGTTAATGCATGCAAAAATTTTGTCGTATCGCTCTCGCCGTATCTTTATCGTTAGGTTTATCAGTTAGCGCAATTGCGTTTGAAAAACCACATACTCCAGAAGAACTCCCTGTCCTTATGCCTGAAACTCAGCATGCGACAGCAAGCAAGCGCATTACGGCACGATTTACTCGTGCTCATTATAAGAAAGTGACCATTGATGATGCTTTGTCAGGAGAGGTTTTTGACCGCTTTATTAAGCAGCTTGATTATGCTCGTAATATTTTTCTAATAACGGATATTAATGACTTTCAAGAATCTCGTCTTGAGTTTGACTCTGTATTAACACGGGGTAAATTAGACACTGCCTACAATATTTATAACTTAAATATGCAAAGACGTTTAGAGCGTTATGAGTATGCGATAAGTTTATTAGACGTTGAAGGTGAGAAAAACCCTTTCGATTTCACTAAAGAAGATGTCTACTCTTTCGACCGAGAAGATGCGCCTTGGCCAGCTGATGAAGCTGAATTGAACGAGCTATGGCGTTTAAAGGTAAAATCAGATGTTTTAAATCTAACACTGACTAAGAAAGAATGGCCAAAAATCAAAGAAGTTTTAACTAAACGATATAACTATGCAATTAAGCGTTTAAAGCAAAGTGAAAGTGAAGATGCTTTCCAACTTGTGATGAATAGTTTTGCTCGTGTCGTTGAGCCACATACCTCTTATTTATCACCTCGTAATGCAGAACGCTTTCAAGTTGATATGAATTTATCACTAGAAGGTATTGGGGCAGAGCTTAGGTCTATTGAAGATTATACCGTCATTCATCGTGTTGTTACCGGTGGACCAGCGGATAAGTCAAAGCAACTTAAATCAAAAGACCGTATTGTGGGTGTTGCCCAAGGTGATAAAGAATTTGAAGATGTCATTGGCTGGCGTTTAGATGATGTTGTTGAGTTAATAAAGGGGGCCAAGGGCACAACAGTACGACTTCAAGTATTATCGGGCGAAAGTGATGATGATGCTAATATCAAAGTTGTTTCTATTGTTCGTGATATCATCAAGTTAGAAGATAGAGCCGCAAAATCTGAGGTTTATCTAGAAAACCCTAACGATGCTGATAGCAAAAAACTAGGCGTTATTACTATTCCAAGTTTTTATAATAATTTATCGAAAGATGTTAAAAAAGAAATCGATAAGTTAAAAGAACAAAAAGTCGAAGGCATAATTGTCGACTTACGTGGTAATGGCGGCGGTTCATTAAGTGAAGCGACATTATTAACGGGTTTATTTATTGATAAAGGTCCTGTTGTCCAAATTAGAGATGGTGCCAATCGTATTCAAGTAAACAGTGATCGCGATGGTATTAGCTTCTTTGATGGACCATTAACGGTAATGGTTGATCGTTATAGTGCTTCAGCATCAGAGATTTTCTCAGCAGCTATCCAAGATTATGGACGTGGTGTTATTATTGGTGAACATACCTTTGGTAAAGGTACTGTACAGCAGCATCGTGGCTTGGGTCGTGTATATGATCTATATGAAAAACCTTTAGGTAGTATTCAATACACGATTGCAAAATTTTACCGTATCAATGGCGGTAGTACCCAGCACCGTGGCGTTTTACCAGATATTTCTTTCCCTACCGCAATAGATCCAGAAGATTGGGGCGAGAGTAAAGAAGAAAATGCTTTACCGTGGGATCATATTCAACAAGCAAAATACACACCGTTAAATGAACTCAATAAAGATATTGAGTACTTAAGCTCACTTTACCAGCAACGTATTAAAGAAAATCCAGAATTTAATTATTTACTAGAAGATATTAGTACTTACCAAAAAGCTAAAGACGATAAAACTATTTCATTAAACCTTGCTACTCGTAAATCTGAACGTGAAGAACGTAAAAGTAAACGATTGGTGCGTGTTAACGAGCAACTTGCACTGTTAGGAAAAGAGAAAGTAACAGATTTAGATGATTTATCTGATGAACTTGATGATTTAGACCCGTTTTTAGATGAAGCGGCACGAATTACCTTTGATTTTGTTTCTTTAGGTAAGATAGCCAAAAAATAGTCACTATATGTATGACTTACAAACCGCCTAATAAAGGCGGTTTTTTTATATATAGTAAGTTTTTTTAGCGACTAAACACAACAATCACTTGCATCTCGTGCTCCTACAAGGCATGTTAATTTCCATTTTAGAATAACTTATAATAAAAAATATAATATTAAGGTAAACCGCATTTATGTCTGAATCGATTCAACCCAAAACGCCAAGCATGCTTGATTCTATAACGCCTCTTATTGCTCTCGTTGTAATGTTAACGGCATCAGTTCAATTGTTTGGAGACAACTCGTCCTTTGGTCCTAATCAGATCGCTTTAATGCTCGCTATGGGTATTGCCATTTTAATAGGATTAAAAAACAAACATACTTGGGAATCAATAGAAAAGGCTATCGTAAATGGTATCTCAATTTCTTTAGGCGCCATTCTTATTTTGTTAGCGGTAGGCGCATTAATTGGTACTTGGTTGTTATCAGGTACAGTGCCTACTATGGTTTATTATGGGTTAAAGATAATAGATCCTAGCTGGTTTTATGCTGCGACTTGTTTAGTTTGTGGTATTGTCGCAATGAGTATTGGTAGTTCATGGACAACAGCAGCGACGGTAGGTGTTGCTTTTATTGGTATTGCTAGTGGTTTTGAAATGTCTACAGCGGTCACTGCCGGTGCTGTTATTTCAGGCGCATATTTTGGAGATAAACTTTCACCGTTGTCAGAAACAACAAACCTTGCACCTGCAGTAGCTGGAACGGAGTTATTTGCCCATATCCGTTATATGCTGTGGACGACTATACCCTCTATTTCTATTGCATTAGTTCTTTTTCTATTTATTGGGTTTAATCATTCTTCTACTAATACAGGCAGCACTGAAAGTATTGAAACGTTAACTACTATATTAGAATCTACTTACAATATAAGTATAGTAAATTTAATTCCCCTTGTTGTATTACTCTTTTTAGCATTTAAAAAGATGCCAGCATTTCCAGCTGTAGCTATTGGCGCAATTATAGGTGCTATTTGGGCTGCAGTTTTCCAACAAGAATTAATTTTATCAATGGCCAAAGAAGGATTAAATGGAGTTCAGGCGACTTTAACTGTTGTTTGGACAGCATTTTTTGATGGGGTTGTAGTTAAAACGGGTAATGCCGAAATTGATGAACTACTGAGTCGCGGCGGTATGTCTAGCATGCTAAATACTATTTGGTTAGTCATGTGTGCGTTAAGTTTTGGTGCAGTACTTGAGCATTTGGGCATGTTAAAACGTTTTGTGGATTCTATTTTAAAAGCGGCAAAATCTACAGGAAGTTTGATTGCAAGCACTGTGGCAACGTGTATAGGAACTAACCTGATCACTGCGGACCAATATATGGCGATCGTAATGCCAGGTAGAATGTATAAAGAGGAATATCAACGCCGTGGATTACATCCGACAGTATTAAGTCGTACCCTGGAAGACTCTGGTACCATCACTTCACCACTGATCCCTTGGAATACATGTGGCGCATTTATGTTCGGTGCATTAGCATTAACTTCCTATGATTACATATACTATTGTTTTTTCAATTTGATTAATCCAGTGTTAGCTATTATTTATGGTTATGTAGGTTATAAAATAAAATATATAAATGACAAAAGTTAAGGTAATTAGCTTAACTGTGAAATTAACGATAATCTAATCTATAAAGCCTGTAACCAGCAGGCTTTTATGTTTTTAAAGGTAATACTATGACTGATTCAACGCCTCGTTTTTTAGCGGACTACCGCACAGCTGAATTTACAATTAATACAGTAAACTTAACTATTCACCTAGATGACAGGTGTAGCCAAATTATTAGTGAACTGACTATCGAGCGACAGGGCGATAATCATCAAGCTTTACAACTAAATGGCGAGCATTTAACGTTAGTGTCATTAGTGATTGATAACCAGGCATTAAGCCAAGATCAATATCAACTTAGTGATACATTATTAACTATTCCTGCCAGTAGCTTACCCGATAGTAACCATTTTACACTTATTGTTACTACTGAGGTTAACCCTCAACAGAACACCGCATTAGAAGGTTTATTTAAATCAGGTGACGCATTTTGTACTCAATGTGAAGCAGAAGGTTTTCGCCGGATCAGTTATTACCTTGATAGACCTGATGTCATGGCGACATTTACCACTAAGGTTGTGGCAGATAAAACTTTATACCCTTATATATTATCCAATGGTAACAAAGTAAGCAGTGGCGATTTAGCAGACAATAAACACTTTGTCACTTGGCATGACCCTTTTCCAAAACCTTGTTACTTATTTGCTTTAGTAGCGGGTGATTTTGATTTACTGGAAGATAAATTTACCACAGAATCTGGCCGTGAAGTTGCACTTGAAATCTTTGTTGATAGAGGCAATGTAGCTAAAGCCGAACATGCTATGTTGTCATTGAAAAAATCAATGGCGTGGGATGAAGAAACTTTCGGCCTTGAATACGATTTAGATATTTACATGATCGTCGCGGTAGACTTTTTTAATATGGGCGCGATGGAAAACAAAGGTCTTAATGTTTTTAATTCAAAATATGTATTAGCTGATAGCCAATGTGCCACAGATAGTGATTACTTTAATATTGAAGCGGTAATTGCCCATGAGTACTTTCATAATTGGACAGGAAACCGTGTAACTTGCCGTGATTGGTTCCAACTCAGTTTAAAAGAGGGCTTAACTGTTTTTCGAGATCAACAGTTTAGTGCACAAATGCATTCTAGTGCCGTGACACGCATTCAAAATGTGCGTTTATTACGTTCACAGCAGTTTGCTGAAGATGCAGGCCCGATGGCACATCCAATAAGACCTGAGAAAGTGCTTGAAATGAATAACTTTTACACTTTGACTGTCTATGAAAAAGGCTCTGAAGTGATTCGTATGTTACATACGTTAATTGGTGTAGATAAATTTAGAAAAGGTATGGACTTATACTTTTCTCGTTTTGATGGCATGGCTGTAACTTGTGACGATTTTATCAATGCGATGAGTGATGCAAGTGGCAAAGATCTGACTCAATTTAAGCTGTGGTATAGTCAATCAGGAACTCCAGTAGTTAAAGCACAAGAGTCATTTGACCCGCAAAAAAATATTTATACACTAACCTTATTACAGCAATCGCCAGTAACTAAGAGCCAGCAAGACCCACAAGCGTTACACATTCCTATTAAAATTGAATTAATCGGTGAAAGTAATGACAAGGCAAACCAAAGTGAATTACTAGAATTGACTCAAACAGAGCAAAGTTGGCAATTTAGTGGTTTTACTAGCAAACCGACTATTGCGATGCTGGCTGATTTTAGTGCACCAGTGAAATTAGTTTTTGAACAAAATGAAGCTAGCCTATTAACCATTGTTAAAGACGCGAGTAATAGTTTTTGTCGTTGGGATGCAGGGCAGAAATTATTAATGTCTTATATACAACAATTAACCTTTGATGGCAGTTATGCTATTCCTGAGGTGTTAGTTAATACTATAAATGAGATGCTAAATAGTGGCGGCGATCGTGCTTTTATAGCTGAGCAATTATCATTACCTAGTTTTGATGAAGCTGCTAGTTTGATGATAGATATCGATCCTATAGCACTGAGTAAAGCAATAGCATCCCTAGCTACCTGTATTGCACAGGGTGCGCAGCAACAATTACTCACTAGTTACCAAGACTGTCAACAAGACGACTCACCACAAGATGCTGTTGCAAATAGGTCTTTAAAAAATGTTTGTTTAAGTTATTTGAGCCTATTACCTGAATATCAGTATTTAGTCACAGCACAATATCAACAAGCAACTAACAATGATGATGTATTAAAAGAGAACATGACCGACAGTCTGGCAGCCTTAACATGCAGTGCAAAAAATAACTTAAGCGACTTGAATAAGCAATTGCAGCATTTTGAACATAAGTGGCAGCAGACGACGCTGGTAATGGATAAATGGTTTGCTTTAAATGCGAGCGTAGTAAGTGACGATATTTTTTCTCAACTAACACGCTTATTATCGCATTCACAATTTAGTTTGAAAAATCCAAACCGAGCACGCTCTTTAATTGGCGCCTTTGCAATGAATAATCCTAAGTACTTTCATTGTCAAACAGGACGAGGTTATCAGTTTTTAGCTGAGCAAATAGCAAAATTAAATGAAATTAATCCGCAAGTAGCTTCAAGGTTGATCACGCCATTAATTCAATATAAGAGTTTTACTGCAACTCATCAGACGTTAATGAAAGATGAGTTACTTAAATTACAGGCTTTACCTCAATTGTCTAACGACTTGAAAGAAAAGCTTGATGCAGCACTAACTGACTAAGACAACTGATTATAGGTATCACAATTTTAGTAACGTGGTTAATTAAGTTAAGCACGTTACTTCTATTTAAAACATGAAATATTACTTCACTATCAAAATAACGACTGATGAATTTCTGCCTTACTATCAAGGTGCAATCCAAAATGTAGTCGTAACAACCACCCAAGGCATTAAAGTTCAATTTCCTGCGATGCACCTACGAAAGTACCTTACCGCCAATGGTATTCAGGGAAGTTTTTGCTTGCAAACACAGCAAAACAAGTTTTTATCACTCTCTAAAGTTAAATAAATTCGTTTGATTTATACTGAATAGAGTAATAACTTGAAACAGTGGTCCGACCATTTTCTCCTCGTATACAGATTACTAACCTAAACAAATGATCGTTATTTCATGAACTTATAAAACAAACATGGTTTTGTAATTTTTTGTTTTTAAACGCTAGTTTTAAACAAGGTATTTAAACGTACAGCTACTTGAATGCAAGTCGTTAAAATATAGCGCTTTAACTCCACTATTTACTCTTGCTACCTAAGTCAAATGATGTAATTATTGTTGCCGTTAGATATATAATATAACAAGAACTAACTTTTGATTACATTAATGTGGATGAACTTTTGGTGATATTTTATCTTTAGTATCATGTTCTGAATAGGGGAGAGAATAGATGAATAACAAGCCTCAACATGGCTTTGCCAAGAAACCTTTAGCTGTCGGTATTGCCGCAGCGCTTTCAATTTCGTTATTAACCTCAATGGTTAATACTGCTCAAGCAGCTAGATGGGAGCTAGGTGATGTAGAGATCAGTTTTGATTCTACCTTTAGCGTTGGCTCAAGCTGGCGTACAGAAAATAGAAACTGGAATGACAATGTTGGTAAATCTAACAATGCCAACAATGGCCTTGATTTTAGCAATTATTCAATATTTTCTCCTTCGCCGCCTAAAGAAGATATTTGGGCGCAAGGTGCAGGTGGATATTCTACTAATGGTGATGCCGGTAACTTGAACTATAACGCAGGTGAAAGTTTCTCTAAAATATTTAAAGGTGTCCATGAACTAGACATACACTACCAGAATGTCGGTGTATTCGTTCGTGGCATGTATTTTTATGACTATGCGATGATGGACGATGACAGAGCGTCATCAAACTCCCTTACTGGTGATGTCTTCAATCCATGTCGAGATAGTGAAGCGAAAAAACAAGTTTGTCAGGATGTTCGCTTACTTGATGCTTATGTTTATGGTGATTTTGAATTGGGCGAAATGCCTTTTTCAGTTCGTCTTGGTGACCAAGTTATTAGCTGGGGTGAAAGTACCTTAATTTCACACGGCATTAGTGAGATAAATCCAGTTGATGTTGCTCGTTTACGTGCACCTGGCGCTGAAGTAAAAGAAGCCTTTATTCCCTTTGGTGCCTTATGGGGCTCTCTAGGTGTTACTGAAAACTTTAACATTGAGGCCTTTTACCAATACAGTTGGGAAAAAACAATTTTACCACCACCGGGAAGCTACTTCTCAAACAATGACTTTGCCGGTGACGGTGGACAATATAATAACGTCCAGTTAGGCTTTGGTGGTAATCCAGATATGAATTTAGATTACTTGATGGCAGGTTTAAATGATATAGGTGCTGCGGTTCGTACAGGACAAATATCACCAGAGCAGGCAGGATCAATGTATTCGGCCTATGCAGCAAACCTTACGTTAAGAGCGCCGGGCTCTAAAGCTGAAAATGAACCCGATGATGGCGGCCAATATGGTTTGCGTTTATCTTGGTTTATACCAGAACTTAACGATACAGAAATTAGTTTGTATCATGTAAATTATCATAGTCGTCGTCCTATATTTTCTGGTGTCACAGCAAACTTTGGTGCTGAATCTATCGGTGGTGATGTTACTTACCTCGCTGGTAATGAAATTACAGAAAATAACTATAATGAGTTACAGAGTTTTTCTCGTGTAGAGTTAGATTATGTAGAAGACATCAAAATGTACGCAATGAGCTTCAATACAACCCTAGGTACAACAGCCTTTGCTGGTGAAGTAAGTTATCGTCAAGATGAGCCATTACAAATTGATGATGTTGAATTGTTATTTGCCGCCGTACCGCAACAAATTTATAACTCAGGTAGCCCTGCAGGTGCTGCTTTAAATGGCATTTCGCAAATGGTTGATGCAAGTGGTAACCCTTATGGCTCAGGTGTAACTGCCAATGGTTATATTCTTTCTGACACTGTTCAAGCACAAATGACACTAACACATTTATTTGGACCTACATTAGGCGCAAGTCAATTTGTTGGTTTGGTTGAAGTCGGTGGTATCAATATTAATGATATGCCTGACCAAGATACATTACGCTTAAATGGACCTGGTACCGCACGTAGTGGTGGTATTACAAGTGCTCCTGGTTTAAATGAAGCGATACAAGGTGGCGTCGAGTCTAACCCATTCCCAACGGAATTTGCTTGGGGTTACCGCGCAGTCGTTAAACTTGACTATACCAATGTTATTGCGGGAATTAATATATCGCCACGCCTTGTCTTTTCACATGATGTTAGCGGAATTACACCAGATCCACTGTTTATGTTCATTGAAGACAGAAAATCAACGTCACTCGGTTTAAAGTTTGATTATCAAAGTCGTTGGTCTGCAGATTTGAACTACAACAGTTTCTTCGGCGGTGTTGGTACGACAAATAAGATGGAAGATCGTGATTATGTATCTTTCAGCGTAAGTTATTCAATCTAATTTAAGGCATAAATCATGAGTATTAACATGAATAAAGTCACATTTTTATCTTTGACCATCTCCATGGTCTTATCAACAGGTGCTTTAGCTAAAATACCTGCAGAAGAAGCGGCTAAATTGTCGTCAGAACTAACCCCTTTAGGTGCCGTACGTGCAGGTAATAAAGATGGTTCAATCCCTAAATGGACAGGCGGTATTACTAAGCCCCCGGCAGGATACACAGTTGGCGATCATCATTTGGATCCTTATCCAAATGACAAAATTAAATTTACTATTACCGCGAGTAATATTGCAGATCACAAGGCGTTATTAACACCGGGTCAAATTAAATTATTTGAAACCTATCCTGATACCTATAAGATGAATGTGTATCAAACACATCGTAGTGCATCATATCCAGAGCACGTTTATCAGGCAGTTAGAGATAACGCGACACGCTCAGAATTAATTAAAGAGGGTAATGGTATTATCCAAGCTGCTGTCGGCATTCCTTTTCCTGTTCCTGCAAATGGTCTAGAAGCTATTTGGAATCATACGTTAAGATATCGTGGTGAAGGTCTTGTTCGTCATGCAGGTCAAGCGGCACCGACCGCTTCGGGTAGCTTTACTTATGTTGGCTTAGCAGAGTCATTATTATTACCATACAGTATTAAAGGTGCCTCTCCAGAAGCACTTGAACAAAGTAATATTTTGTTTAAATTTAAACAGAAATTAACTGAACCTGCTCGTTTAGCTGGTACTGCATTATTAGTACATGAAACGATGGATCAAATTAAAACGCCTCGTAGAGCATGGACTTATAACACTGGTCAGCGTCGTGTTCGTGCTGCACCTAATGTTGCTTATGATGCACCTGGTACAGCGTCAGATGGCCTAAGAACCACAGATGATTTTGATATGTATAATGGCGCGCCAAACCGTTATAACTGGACATTAAAGGGGAAACAAGAATTGCTGATCCCTTACAATGATTATCGTCTTCATAGTGATAAAGTGACTTATGATGATATTTTACAGGCAGGTCATATTAACCCTGACTTAGTGCGCTATGAAAAACATCGTGTTTGGGTTGTTGAAGCGAACCTTAAAGAAAATACTCGTCATATATACAAGAAACGTGTCTTTTACATTGATGAAGATAGTTGGCAAGTAGCGGTTACTGATATTTATGATAACCGTGATGAGCTTTACCGCGTAGGTCAAGCCCATTCAATCAATTATTATGAAGTACCAACGCTTTGGTCAACACTTGATGTGATGCATGATATTCAATCTCGTCGTTATATAGCCATTGGCTTAGACAATGAGTCGAAAATGTATGATTTTTCAAAGAAACTTAATGAGCGAGATTTTACTCCCGCAGCATTAAGACGTGAAGGTCGTAGATAATCAGTAATATGGAAACGGCTGACAATTGTTAGCCGTTTTTTTTAGCGTTCAATTTAACGAATACTTTATTTAAGTTTCATTGATTTCAGTTTCATTTATTTTTCTCATTAGTAAATCAAAAGAGTAGTGTTATGCGTTTATTAGTTGCTTTTGCAGTTATTTATTTTTTTTCCCTTACTACTGTTTGTGCGCAAAGCAAACTATCAACAAACACGTTTACCAAACCGGCGACACATTCGGCATTAGCCAGTAAATCACTTTTGCTAGATATCTCACCTATTGGTCAAGAAAGACTTGTTGCAGTTGGACAACAAGGCCATATTTTGTTGTCAAATGATGGTGAAGAATGGCATCAAGCCAAGGTTCCTGTGCAAACAACATTAACAAGTGTCTATTTTTTAAATGAAAAACTTGGCTGGGCTGTTGGTCACGATGCAACAATATTGCACAGTAAAGACGGTGGATTGAATTGGGAGATACAGCAGTATCTACCTTCATTAGAAAAGCCACTTTTAGATGTTTATTTCAAAAATCCTCAACAAGGCCTTGCAGTTGGTGCTTACGGCCAGGTTTTTCGCAGTAATGACGGTGGCACCACTTGGAATAGTGAGTTTCATCAGGAATTTTTATTAGCCGACGATATTGAATATCTTGATGAGCTAAAATTAGAGGATGAAGAAGCTTACCTTGATGAGATTTCTTTTATCCTTCCACACTTTAATGGTGTGGTACTAGATGGCGATACCCTTTTTCTTTTAGGTGAAACAGGCTTATTAGCTAAAAGTAAAGATTTTGGTGTCACTTGGCAACAATTTGATGGCTTTTATCAAGGCTCATTTTTTGCTCTTGCAAGAGCTGAAAGTGGCATTGTTTTAGTTGCGGGCCTTCGTGGACATGTTTTTAGAGGTTTTGAGAATGGCCTTCAATGGGATGAAATTGCTACTGATACGACTGCATTATTAAATGATATTGTCATTACACATGAGAATCGTATTTTTATCCTCGGAAACAACGGTGTATTACTTGTTAGTAATGACGATGGTGAAAGTTTTATTAAAAAAACGCAAGCCGATGGAAAAACCTTGATCGCAGGTGTGTGGTTTAAAGGCAAATTAATAGCAGTTTCTGATGTTGGTATCAAGGTATTAGATTTACCTTAATAACATCGGTCAATTACGTAAAACACTAAATACAAAATAATGTTCGGAATATATTAATATGAAAATTTCTCTGGCTAGTCGTATCGAAATAGGCCTTTTTCGCCATAAACTACTTGTGTTAATGTTGTTCGTTATCACCAGTGCTTTTTTTCTGTTTCAAGCAACACAAATAAGACTCGACGCCTCATTTACTAAAAATATACCGCTAAATCATAGTTATATGAAAACCTATTTAAAACATAGGACAAACTTTGGTGGTGCTAACAATATTCTAATCTCTGTCTGTGATAGCACAGGGGATATCTTCAATGCAGACTTTTTCAACGCATTAAAAGGCGTGCATGACAAATTATTTTTCATTCCGGGTGTTAACCGCATCCAAGTAAAATCACTCTTTTCACCTAGTACACGGTTTGTAGAGGTTGTTGAAGATGGATTTGCTGGAGGCCCTGTTATCCCTGCAGACTTTCAACCTTCTAAGCAAGGGCTTAGCGTTGTAAAAGGTAATATAGAAAAAGCGGGCATCGTTGGTAGTATTGTGGCAGATGATTATAGTTGTGCCATGGTAAAAGCGTCTTTATTAGAATTTAATCCTGATACAGGTGACAAATTAGATACACTTGAGATTGCTGATAAATTAGAACAAGAAATTCGTCAAGAATTTGAAAAAGATAACATCAGTGTTCATATTATTGGTTTTGCTAAGATGGTGGGGGACGTAGCTGAAGGTGCTAAGGGCGTTGTGTTGTTTTTTGCGCTCGCTATCGCTATCACTGCTGTGATGGTTTACATTTTTAGTCATTCCATCCGTTTAACTATTTTACCCATCCTTTGTTCATTAGTGGCTGTGGTTTGGCAGATGGGCATGTTATCAAGTCTTGGTTTTGGCCTTGACCCTATGTCTATATTGATCCCATTTTTAGTGTTCGCTATTGGTGTTAGCCATGGCGTACAAATGATTAACTCAGTCGTTAAAAAAGTGGCTGTTGGTTTAACCCCCGCTTCAGCTGCTCAAGCAAGTTTTCGGGCCTTATTGATACCAGGTGGTGTCGCATTAATATCTGACACGGTCGGCTTTTTAACGCTACTGTCTATTGATATTGGCATTATTAAAGAGTTAGCTATCACAGCATCAATCGGTGTGGCGATGATTATTCTAACTAACCTTATTTTATTACCGGTATTACTGTCGTTTACCAAGATAAAAGTGAGTGCAAAAGTAGGGCAGTTAAGTGAAGAAAGCGCTGTTTGGTCTTTTATGGCAAGTTTCGCCAGTAAAGGACCCGCTAGAGTTATCTTGTTTTTTACTGCCATTTTATTTGTTGTTGGTTTTTATAAAGGCCAAGATCTAAAAATCGGTGAATTACATGCCGGTGCGCCTGCCTTACATGAATCTTCGCGCTATAACCAAGATACTTTTTTAATAACAGATAGGTATGCAATTAGTGTTGATTATATGTCTGTAATTATTGAGACAACTCCGAACGCTTGTACTTACTACGATACGATGTCAACGATAGATCGCTTTCAATGGCAGATGGAAAATGTAGAGGGCGTACAATCAGCGGTTAGTTTAGCTTCTATATCAAAGCTTGTTAATGCTGGATATAACGAAGGTAATCCAAAATGGCGTATTATTCCACGTAATCAACAAACACTTGTACAGTCAATTGCCCGTGTACCATCATCGAGTGGTCTGTTAAACAATGATTGTAGTGTTATGCCAGTGATTTTGTTTTTAAAGGACCATAAAGCAAATACGATTAATACTGTTATTGATGCCGTTAAAGCTGCAGCTAAAGAATTAGGTACTGAGCAAGTACAATTTAAATTAGCATCAGGCCCTGTTGGCGTGATGGCTGCAACGAACGAAGCGGTAGCTGAAGCTCAATTACCTATGATGTTTTATGTTTATGGTGCTGTGATTGGCCTTTGTTTACTTAGTTTTAGAAGTATCAGAGCGACAATGGTCGTGGTTGTGCCTTTATATGTAGTTTCTACCTTGGCTCAATGGCTAATGACAGCGCTTGATATTGGTTTAACTGTATCAACGTTACCTGTTATTGCATTGGGTGTTGGTATTGGTGTCGACTATGGGATCTACATACTCTCTACCATGAGTACAAAACTCAAAGAGGGTATGAATGTCCATGATGCTTACCTTGCAGCATTAAAAGAACGAGGTAGTGCGGTACTTATCACGGGACTTACTTTAGCTATTGGCGTTTCTACTTGGTTTTTCTCTGATTTGAAGTTCCAAGTAGATATGGGGATATTACTTACTTTCATGTTTTTGGTTAATATGCTGGCAGCTATTATTATTTTACCTGCACTATCCGCATTCTTATGGTCAGATAAAAATCAGAATAAAAAATAAACTTTGTGAATATGTAACCGACATAATCATTTTGTAACGTAACTAGATTGTTAAATATCAGCACTAATATTTAACAATCTTACGCTAAATAACTATAAGTACTTAATTAACGCGTTAATCGCATAATTAAGTGCTTTTTTTTTTGTTTAATTTAAATAAAAAGTACTTGAAAATATTGCATAAATAAACAATAAAAAAGCCGTTTAACCAGTATCTATTTATCATAAGTGCATAAACATAGTTAACTGTAAATTAAACGGTTCATTTACTGATCGACCTCTTGTAAATTAACTAACTAAAATACAAAAAAACACTCGCAAAAGCCTAAATTTATTCATAAAATTCACTTCATGGTCTATTCTGTTAGACAGCATATAAAAAAAATAAACATAAAGCGTATTCTGAGGAGTTCTTTTGTCCAAAGCATAAACTTTATCAAAACAAAAAAATCAATTATTTCAAGCTTTCTTTTTACAAGGAAAAGGAAACATCCATGGCGTTAGTAAACGGTTCACCCTCGGTTATACTTAGCAATGTTGCACAACTAATTCAGCAAAAAGTAGATGATAAAACTGCTCCCATAGTAGAGCAATTTGCCCACTTACTTTATGGTAATATGTCATCTTTAGATCTCGATCATCGTAATGAGAGCGATATGTATGGTGCTGCACTAAGTTTGTGGAGCTCACTCAATGAACATAAAGATGATGATCCAATTATTCATGTTTTCAATCCTTCGGTAAGCAAAAATGGTTGGAAGTCTAGCCATACCATTATTGAAGTTATCATTAAAGATATGCCTTTCTTAGTTGATTCCATTCGCATCGCTTTAAACCGTTTAGGTTTATCGCCGCATCTGATGTTAAATGCTCCGCTTAAAATTGTTCGTGATAAAAAATACGAAGTGACTGCGTTAGCACCCATCGTAGATAGCAAAATAAAAGCGAGTTCTGAAGAAACAGTATTTTTAATTGAAATAGATCGTCAATCTAACCAAGACGATTTAGCTAACATCAAAAATACCTTACTCTCTGTGGTAGAAGATATTCACTTAACGGTAAGTGATTGGCAGCCAATGTTAGCCTGTTTGAATAAAGTCATTGCTGATGTTAAAAAAGCTAAGTATCCCGGTACTAAAGAACATAAAGAAGATACATTAAGCTTTTTAAATTGGATTGCTGCGAATAACTTCACCTTAATGGGTTATCGCTCATACAATGTCAAAGCCGTTAAGGGAGACATCTCTTTAGAAGCAGATGTTAAATCAAGCCTAGGTTTGATGAAAAACTCTCAAGGGTCAAAGTCTAGATTAGTCTCAAGCCTAAGCGAAACCGGCCGTGAAGTTGCACTCGGTCAAAATCACCTTGTGTTAACTAAAACGAATTCGAATTCTCGTGTCCATCGACCAGCGCAATTAGATTATATAGGCGTAAAACGTTTTGATGACAAAGGTAATGTCATTGGTGAAGAGCGTTTTATTGGTTTGTTTGGTTCAGCTTATTATACAAATAGCGCATTAGATTTACCGCTTATTAATTCAAAAGTAATGGCTGTATGTGCTGCTTCTCCTTTTGCTAAAGGCACGCATAACTATAAAACGCTAATCAATATTTTAGAAACTTACCCAAGAGATGAAATATTACAGTCTTCAATAGATGAATTACTGCACAATGTCACAGGCATTCTCCAAATGCAAGAACGTGATTATACCGGCTTATTTGTACGTCGAGATGCATTTGACCGTTTCTATTCTTGTATGGTTTATGTACCAAGAGAGCGTTATAACACCAAGTTACGTATTGCAACGCAAAACTTATTGCAAGAAGTGTTTAAGAGTAATGAAGAAGTTGAGTTCACAACTTTTTTCTCAGAATCGGTTCATGCAAGAACCCATTACATTGTTCGAGTTAACTCAACTAAAGCAGATATTGACGTGAAAGAAATTGAAAAGAATTTAAATGACGCGGCTCGTAACTGGGACGATAAATTAGTAAGTGCTTTAGGTGCTAATCGTGGCGAAGCAGCAGCAAAAGCTTTAAGCCGTAAGTATGTTAAATTTCCACAAGCTTATAAAGACGAAGTCTTACCGGGCTCTGCCATAGTTGATATTGAGAAACTTGAAAATATCAGTCCAGACAATGATTTGGAAATGCTTTTCTATCAGCCGTTAGAAGAAAAATCCGACAGTCGTTTTGTAAAACTAAAGTTATTCCACAAAGGAGAGCCTATTCACTTAAGTGATGTTCTACCTATGTTAGAGAACTTTGGTTTACGTGTGATTGGTGAAAGTCCATACGCTATTAAAACAACTGAAGACGAAACAAGTTGGATATTAGACTTCTCAATGTACCTTACCGGTGAAGGTGATTTTGATGTTTACAAAGTAAGAACTCTTTTCCAAGATGCTTTTGCAAAAGTATGGCATGGTGATCTAGAAGACGATGGTTTTAACCGCCTTATTTTAGGTGCAGGCATTGAAGGTCGTGCGGTTTCCATTTTACGTGCTTTTGCTAAATATGAACGTCAAATCGGTGGCCGCTTTAGTCAAAGTTACATCGAAAATACATTCTCTCGTTATCCTGAAATTGCTGAATTACTTATCAGCTTGTTTAGACTTCGCTTTGACCCGAAAAGTAAATCTACAGCTACGGCAAAAGAGAAAGCAACAACCAAATTACTCGCTGAAATAGAAAGTTCACTTGATAATGTCGCTAACCTAGACGATGACCGCATCATTCGACGTTTTGTTGAAATGATTAATGCCACCATTCGTACTAACTATTTCCAAGCAGACCCTATTAAAGGTGATAAGCCTTACATTTCTTTCAAAATACTGCCTGAACTTATCAGTGAAATGCCTCAGCCAGTACCAAAATTTGAAATATTCGTTTATTCACCACAAATTGAAGGTGTGCATTTACGTGGCGGTAAAGTGGCTCGTGGTGGTTTACGTTGGTCAGACAGAAGTGAAGATTTCCGCACTGAAGTACTGGGATTAGTGAAAGCACAGCAAGTTAAGAACAGCGTCATTGTTCCTGTGGGTGCTAAAGGTGGTTTTGTTTGTAAAAAATTACCTAAAGGTTCACGACAAGAAATATTTGAAGCAGGTAAAGAGTGTTATCGTACATTTATCCGAGCGCTATTAGATATTACTGACAATATCGTTGCTGGTGAAGTTGTGCCGCCAAAAGACGTAGTACGATTTGATGAGGACGATGCTTATCTAGTTGTTGCTGCTGATAAAGGTACAGCTACTTTTTCTGATGTTGCTAATGCTATCTCAGATGAATATAACTTCTGGTTAGGTGATGCTTTTGCCTCTGGTGGTAGTGTTGGTTATGATCATAAAGCCATGGGTATTACCGCCAAGGGCGCATGGGAGTCAGTTAAACGTCACTTCAGAGAAATGGATGTTGATTGTCAAACAACTGATTTTACTTGTATTGCAATTGGTGACATGGCAGGTGATGTATTTGGTAATGGTATGTTGTTATCGAAGCACATTCGCTTACAAGCGGCATTTAACCATATGCATATTTTCATTGACCCAAGCCCTGAAGCGGCAAGTTCTTACCCAGAACGAGAACGTTTATTTAATCTACCAGGTTGTACATGGGAAGATTACAACAAAGAATTAATATCTAAAGGTGGTGGCATTTTCAGCCGTCATGTGAAATCAATAAAGCTTACCCCTGAAATAAAGAAAATGATTGGTACACAAAAACAGAGCATGGCTCCTACTGATTTAATGCAAGCGCTATTATCCATGAAAGTAGATTTACTTTGGAATGGTGGTATCGGAACTTATGTTAAAGGCTCTAAAGAAACACACTTAGAAGTTGGCGATAGAGCTAACGACACCTTACGTATCAATGGTGCTGATTTACAAGCCAAAGTTGTTGGTGAGGGTGGTAACTTAGGCTTAACTCAACTAGGCCGTATAGAATATGCTGCTAACGGTGGCCGTATCAACACAGATGCTGTAGATAACGCCGGTGGTGTTGACTGTTCTGATAATGAAGTAAACATTAAAATACTACTAAATACCTTGGTACAAAATGGTGACTTAACCATTAAACAACGTAATAAGTTACTTTATGATATGACCGATGAAGTGGGTGATATTGTTATTGAAGATTGTTATCGCCAGACACATTCATTATCAATTACTGCAATGCGTGGTGTGAACCAGTTAAAAGAGCAAGTTCGTTTTATTCATGAGCTTGAAAGATCAGGTAAGTTAAACCGTGGTTTAGAGTTTATTCCTGATGATGAAGAGATTGCTGATAGATTATCTCAAGGTAGAGGGTTAACACGTCCAGAACTTTCAGTACTTCTTGCTTACAGCAAGATGGTATTAAAAGATGATTTAGTTCATGTTGAAATCACGGATAACGCTTATCATAATACTTTACTTATTGAAGCGTTTCCGATTCAGCTCCGTGAAAAATACCAAAATGAAATGCAACAGCATCCATTACGTGCAGAGATTATAGCAACTAAACTTGCTAACAAAATCGGCAACGACATGGGCTTTAACTTTGTTAATCGCATGCAGGAAGAAACAGGTGCAAGTGTTGCAGAAATAGCCAACTGTTACACAATTGCTAGCGCTGTATTTGAGCTTGGTGAGTTTTGGAATCAAATCGAAGTATTAGATAATCAAATCTCAACGGCGATTCAAACAGAAATGTTGTTCCAATACCGTAGAACCGTTCGTCGTGTAACTCGTTGGTTCTTACGCCATCGTAATAAGTCGATTTCAATTGCAGAATCGATTGCATTATATCAACCAACCTTTGCTATATTGTCTGAGCAGTTAGGTAGTTTCATGATCAGTGATGAGATTGAAGCTTTAGAGCAAGTTGCTTCTGATCTAGTTAAATCAGGTGTTCCTTCAGTTATTGCGTCCAGACTTGCTCAGCTAAGTACTTTATTCTCGACTATGGACATTGCTGAAATAGCCCATGAAAATAATTGTACTGTTGAACAAGCGGCAAGTTTGTATTTCAAACTTGGTGCTCGCTTAGAGTTGCATTGGTTCCTAGACCAAATTACTCGTCAACCGGTTGCAAACCATTGGCAAGCTCTTGCTCGTGCATCATTTAGAGAAGAGTTAGATTGGCAACAACGCTCTTTAACTTCAGTTGTATTACGTTGTCAATGTGATGCACAATTTGCGAACTTAGAATTGTTACTGACTGAGTGGATTGATACTAATGAGCAACCGCTTGAACGTTGGAAGCACATACTAGCTGACTTTAAAGTTGGCCAGTCGCATGATTTTGCAAAATTCTCGGTAGCGTTACGTGAATTAATGTTGTTGAGCTTAAATTGCCAGCCAGTTTCGCCAAAATAATCATCAAAACAACGATGAAGTAATTTTATTTTGGTCAAACAGAGTTAGCATATTGTAATACTAGCTTTAACTGATAAAATCCTCGCCATGCGGGGATTTTTTATTTTTAATATTTGAATACCAATTAAATTAATTAAGATCACAGAATTCAATTAAAATAAATTTTCAAAAACAAGACGTTTGATTGAGCAATAGCTGGCTATTGTGATTGAAAGCAACGATGTTGTTGGATATTTAGGACATTTGAAAATGATATTTTAGTTAGGGTAATAGGTATAACTAAGCCGAGGCATTATGTTTTATCCAGCCATTCGTAAACTACTTTTTCAGTTTGACGCTGAAACCATCCATGAGTTGACTATTAAGGGCTTAAAAAGCACTGGGAAGTCTCCACTGAATGTTTTTTATAAGCAACAGGTACAAGACAAACCAGTAACCGTTATGGGAATAAAATTCCCAAATTCAGTAGGTCTGGCTGCAGGTCTTGATAAAAATGGTGAGTGTATCAATGCTTTTGCCGCGATGGGTTTTGGTTTTGTTGAAGTAGGTACCGTAACACCACGTCCACAAGCAGGTAATGATAAACCTCGTATCTTTAGGTTACCAAAGGCCAATGCAGTAATTAATCGCATGGGTTTTAATAATAAAGGTGTTGATTACTTAGTCTCACAAGTTCAAGCGGCTAACTTTAAGGGTGTTCTAGGCATCAATATCGGTAAGAATAAAGATACGCCAGAAGAAAATGCTAAAGATGATTACATTCACTGTATGCGTAAAGTTTATGATTTTGCTACTTATATCACAGTGAATATCTCTTCACCAAATACTCCTGGCTTGCGTTCATTGCAATACGGCGATGCTTTAGATGAACTCTTGGTTGCATTGAAGTCTGAACAAAAAGTACTGAGTGAAAAGTACGGTAAGTATGTGCCTGTTGCCGTTAAAATTGCGCCGGATTTAACTGCTGATGAAGTGAAATCTATTGCTAAGTCATTAATTGACAATGAAATCGATGGTGTAATTGCAACGAACACCACTCTTTCTCGTGAAGGTGTTGAAGGTCTTGAGTTTGGAGATGAACAAGGCGGCTTGAGTGGTCAACCGGTTAAAGAAAAAAGCACCTTGGTAATAAAATTATTAAGCGAAGCGCTTGATAATAAATTACCAATTATTGGTGTGGGTGGTATCGCGTCAAGTGATGATGCCAATGAAAAACTTCAAGCGGGTGCTAGTTTAGTTCAAGTCTATACTGGCTTTATTTATCAAGGTCCTGAACTTGTTAAAGAGATAGTTAACGGTTTATAACTGTTTTAACTATTGCTCTATGATTCAATTGTTATTTTTTAGCAGTTGAGTCATAGAGATTAAGAGTAACTATTACCTATTTAAATGTTTGCTTCACGTAATGAAAAGGATTTTATGAGCAGTAGTAAAGTAACTAACATACTAGTGATTGATGATCGTAGTGATATACGTTTAAGTTTAGCGCTGCTACTTGAAGATCATGGATATACAGTAATTGAAGCGGATAACCCACAAGTAGCTCAAGTATTGTTAACACAACATAATATTGCTTTAACCTTGTTAGACATGAACTTCACTTTAGATACAACTTCAGGTGAAGAAGGACTCGATTTTCTTTCTTGGTATCAAGGGCGTGACTTTAATTTACCTATTATTGCTATGACTGCGTGGTCTAATGTTGATTTAGTCGTTAAAGCGATGAAACTTGGTGTTAGTGACTTTATTGAGAAGCCTTGGAAAAACCGCCAGCTATTACACATCATTGAGCAACAACTCTCGCTAACCGATTTACAACAACAAAATGCAAAACTAAAACAGCAATTAAACAGTAAACCTGAACCTTCTCCAAGTTATCAATGGCGTTCGCCATGTATGCTCAACTTATTGCAACAAATTAAAACCATAGCCAATACCGATGTTAATATTTTACTTACTGGCGATAATGGTACGGGTAAAAGTGAGTTAGCATTTTATATTCATCAACATTCAATGCGTAAAAGTGAAGGTTTGATTAATGTAAATATGGGGGCTATTGCCGAAAACCTTTTTGAAAGTGAAATGTTTGGTCATAAAAAAGGCGCCTTTACCGATGCTAAAGAATCGCGTATTGGCCGTTTTGAATTAGCTGAAAATGGTACTTTGTTTCTTGATGAAATAGCGAATATACCTCTATCACAGCAAGCCAAGCTGTTAAGGGTGCTAGAAAATGGTGAGTTTGAAGTGTTAGGATCAAGTAAAACCATTCAAAGTAACATTCGATTGATCTCTGCTACTAACGGTAAAATATCGGAACTTATTGATGAAGAACGATTCAGAGAAGATCTTTATTATCGTCTTAATACCTTAGAGTTTCATTTACCACGTTTAGCCGAGCGCCTAGATGATATTGTGCCGCTTGCACAATTCTTTATTGATAAATTCACAAGTAAATATAAATTAAATAAATGTCAGCTGGTGTTAGCAGCAGAAAATGCTCTATTGGCTTATCACTGGCCAGGTAATATTCGAGAACTGAGTCATCTTATCGAACGGGCGGTATTACTGTGCCAGCACAGTCAAATAACTGTTGATGACTTAGCACTACGTGGAAAACGTGAAGTAAACCGAAAGGGTGGTTACGATGAAAATATTGAACAAGGAAAATTACCTTTCATGACCCTAGAGAAAGCAGAAGTATATTTAATTAAACAAGCCCTATTAAAGACAAATGATAATATTCCTCAGGCTGCAACGTTACTTGGTTTGACTAAATCGTCACTGTATAGACGTATCGACAAGCATGAACTGAATGTATTTTAATTCACTATGATAAAATCGTTTAATATTAAAGCGGCTTCATTAGAGCAGTATTTAAATCAGCATTTAATGCTGTTGATGTTGCCACTTTTACTATTGGTTTTTGTTGCAAGCTGGCAATTAGCATGGCCGTGGTGGGGCGTTACTCTTAGTGAAATTCTCGTAATTACCTATGTTTACCGTTTAAGTCGTGGCATAAAAACTAAGACACTAGAAAGTTTCCAGCGTGCGAGTTTACAGCTTGATGCTATTGCTCAAGAAGATTATAAGCTCTACGCTAGACCTTCCTTTAAAACAGGACAGGTGGCAGAATTTAATCAACAATTAAATGCCCTTAGTCATGAGTTGCAACTTAAAAAATCACGTTATGATCAACATGTTTTTCTAGTTTATCAATTGATAGGCCAGCTTGATGCCCCTATTTTAGTGTTTAATGCTAAACAACAATTGACGTTTGCTAATGAAGCTTTTTATCTATTAAAAAATGAACCATGGCAGTTATATCGTCATGCTTCACCGCAGCTTTTGGGTTTAACTAAGCAAGATGGTCAATGGCACTTTCAGCCAAATTCCACCGCACACAGCAATGAGTCACAGTGTTGGCAAATAAAGCAGAGTGAATTTATTGATGCTGGTGAGCAGCATCTGCTCTTAGTTTTTGTTGATATTCAGTCAGCCTTACGGGCAAGTCAACTCAATGCTTGGCAACAAATCATTCGAGTTTTAGGCCATGAAATTCGTAACTCTTTAACCCCAGTATCATCTATGGCTGAAACCCTTGCAGCTAAAGCGAGTAATGGTCGTGAGAAACAAGCACTAACGGTGATTACGGAGCGCTGTATGCATCTTCAAAGCTTTGTCGAGCGCTATGCTTCATTATCGAAGCAGTTAACGTTACATCATCAAAGTATTGTGGTTGTTGATTTTTTTGCCCCGCTTATCGCGTTATATAAAATCGATGAGAATAATCAGTTTGCTGTGCAGCTGGATAGCCAAGTAAAGGTAATAGAAGGAGATGATAGTTTCTTATCACAAGTTTTTATTAATTTATTGAAAAACTCCAAAGAAGCGGGTGCTAGCCATGTCAGCATTAAAATAACTAATCAAGAAAATTATCCACCAAATAGTCAACAATCAAATCGTCTACAAAAAGATGGTCAAACTGTGTTGATTGAAGTGATTGATAATGGTCATGGTTTTAGCAATTTGGCTAATCTTTTTGTGCCTCTATATAGTACAAAAGAGCAAGGACAAGGCATAGGTTTAAGTTTTTGTCGAAATATTATCGAGCAGCACAACGGTAGCATAAACCTTGTTAATAATATCACGTCAACAGTTGGTGACCGGGGAATTACGGTTGCCATTGTTTTACCAGTAAAGAGCATATACCCGTTACCAATCAAAGTGCAGGACTTCAGTGAGAATTAAAATGGCTTTAGGCGAGGAGAATAATTAAAGCATAGTCATTCTATGGTTTGATTATTTAACGCGGTATAAAGTCATTTTAACCCCATCAAAGAAGTGTTTGAGCAACATCACTTCGTCGTTGCTGTGACTTATAATGGAACAACCATTATTTCATCACAGCGCCTTGAATTGAAATTGCTCAAGCACTCTGAAACCTGCATCTTGAATAGTGACGGGTATATAACCGATATTATTGAAAATTAGTTAGCCAAGTCCCACCTGCGAGCAATGTCTGCGCCTCAATAACAAATTAAATACATTACTGTCAAAGCTATTGGTTTCCTCTTTTCATCTAACGACATCCCTGGCAATGTAAATTAACGCTACTTTCAGGTGTCGTGGGTCTTTGTGAAAGTGAACTATAGCAGTCCGATAATGAACTGTAGACCTTTCAAGTTAACTTTGATCTTGTAAGGTGTTGATATTTATGGTTATTAATGTTGGCATGAATTTGGCTATCTAAAGTTAAATAACAAATATTAAAGCAATAAATTACAGTGATGGACATAATAAAAAACAAGACATCAAAAAACACCATCTTTACCAATAAATGGTTAATCATGCTAGTTATCGCTGGATGTAGTTATCGCTGGATGTAGTTATTTTGGACTATCAGTGAATAATAGTTTTGGACAAATAACTATAGCGCGAGAAATTTTGCTGATAGAAACAGTACAGCGCGGCGATTTGGATGTTGTTGTTGATGGTTATGGAAAATTGATCTCAAATAAACAATTACTGATCAGTACACTGACCAACGCTAGAGTTAAAGAAATAGTATTAAAACCAGGTGCTTTAGTGGAAAAGGGGAGTGTCATTGTACGCTTAGAAAATCCTGAATTACAGCAGCAACTTGATGATGAACAACAACAACTTGCTCAAAAGCAAGGGAATTTACGTCAATTAAAGCTAACACAAAAAAGAGAGTTATTGCTTGATGAAGCAGACTTAGCGCAAATCAAAGCAAACCTGCAAAGTGCAACAATTAAACGTAAAGCAGAACAACAGCTTTTGGTAAAAGGTATTATCTCAACTCTGAGTTTTGAACAAACTAGATTACATGAAGTGCAATTCCGTCAACGGATAGAGTTTTTACAACTACGTACTGAACAGCTCAGAGAAGTTCACCTTGAAGCAATAAACATCATGGAGCAAGGGATAAATCAGCAACAAAGACGTGTAGTGACTGCTCAATCGAGATTGGCGAGTCTTGATGTTCAAGCGGTTTTCTCTGGTGTTCTACAAAAATTATCTGTTGAGCTAGGACAAAATCTATTAGCAGGACAAACCATAGGTTTGATTGGCAGTGTTAGTGATTTAGTTGCCATTATTAAAGTGCCACAAAGCCAAGCACAACAAATAAGTTTACGACAACAAGCGGTTATTGATACCCGATCAGATAAAATAACAGGACATGTTACGCGTATTGACCCTATTGTCACAAATAATACGGTAAGTATTGAAATAGCATTACCGAAAAATCTACCGAGCAGCGCAAGACCCGAGCTAAGTGTCGATGGTCAAATCATCATAGCTAAGCTTAACAATATTTTGTATTTGAAAAGGCCTGCCAATATTAAATCGAACACTGAAGCATTACTTTATAAAGTAGATAAAACAAAGCATCAGGCAAGTCAGCAGGCTATTCAATTTGGGCAACAAGCGGGGCGATATATCGAAGTATTGAATGGCGCAAAAATAAATGAACGGTATATTATTTCAGATTTAGTCAATATCAAAGAAACGGTCAGCACTTTAAATATTGATTAACCCCATTGGTATAACCTGTTTGGTATAACACATCAGCGAAATTACAAAGAAAAATAAAGACTTAATACAGAATTAATAAGGAAATAACGATGAACCATAATAAAAACGAAACCATAGCGATAAGTATGAGTAATGTTTCTAAAGTATTTCAAACAGAAGCATTAGAAACCCATGCCTTAACCGATATTAATCTTGCCATTAATAAAGGCGATTACGTCTCAATTTCAGGGCCGTCTGGTTGTGGTAAGTCAACGCTATTATCATTACTAGGATTGTTAGATATGCCGACATCCGGGCAATATTTTATTGAAGGTGAAGATGTTAGTCAGTTATCTCTTGATCAAGCAGCAGAAACAAGAAATAGTAAAATAGGTTTCATATTTCAGTCGTTTAATCTTATCGATGAATTATCTGTTTTTGATAATGTTGCTTTGCCTTTACGTTATCATCGCGATAAACCCAATGCAGAAACAATTAAGAATCGGGTAAATGAGTGCTTAGCGCAAGTGTCAATGACTCACAGAACAAGTCATAAACCAAATCAATTATCTGGTGGTCAACAACAACGTATTGCCATTGCTCGTGCATTAGTAACTGATCCTGCAATTTTATTAGTTGATGAGCCTACGGGTAACTTAGACTCAAAAAGTGGCGATCAGGTTATGGATGTACTCGCTAAGCTCAATGAAAACGGCACGACTATTTGTATGGTAACGCACGATCCTCGATATGCTGATATGGCTAAAATCCAGCTAAAATTACTTGATGGCGCCATTTTAACAGCCCCTTCATTACAAATAGCTAACTAATTTTGAGCCTACAAGGAAACGCGTAATGAATTCATTTTTAAATTCACTTTTTTATTCAATAAAACAGGCTTATAAAAGTTTGCAACAAACACCAAGTTTTGCATTTAGTGTTATTACTACGATGTCAATTACTCTAGGGGCCTTGTTATGTGTACTAACATTGGCTTATGTGATGTTATTTAAAGCACTTCCATACCCAGATTCTGAGCATTTGGTTAAAGTGGATCATTTAATGACTAAAAAAGACGGTAGTCGTACTGACCCGCTATTTAGTTATCCTAGTATGATGTATTTAGTTAATAATCAAGAAAATTTTAGTGAAATAGCTTTAAGCTCTTATGACAAACAGGTCTTAACATCGCACACTTCTCAACCGACCATGTTAACAACTTATGTAACCTCTACATGGTTTGAGCTGTTTCAAGTACCAATGAAATTTGGTCGAGCTTTCTCTATAGATGTAGACATAAAAAGTGATGTACCAGAAGCGGTGGTAAGTTTTGAAACATGGAAAAACACCTTTAATAGTGATGAGAATATTGTTGGTAAAACAGTACGTTTTCGCGATGTTACTTTTAAAGTCATTGGGGTGAGCGCGCAATCATTTATTGAACCTCAATTAATTAAGGCAGGTCAAAAAAGCCAAGTTTGGTTAACATGGGACTTTAATCGGACAAACGAACGAGCGAGAAAATCTTGGGGTAGCTTCAATGACAACTTAGTGGTTGTAGCGAAGCTCGGAAAAAGCAATTCAATAGTACAGACTGAACAACAACTATCGCCTTTAGTAAATCAGAAATGGCAAGATGGCGTTGCAAGTGATGAATTTTATGATGGCTGGCAAGTTGATATCCGGGTAACCCAGTTAAAATCAGCAATTTTAGAGAATCATCAGCAAAGTGTTTTATTGTTGTTGGCTGGGGTATTTGGTTTAGTGCTTATAGCTTGCAGCAATATTGCTAACCTATTTATTGCCCGTATGGCTCAATTACAAAAAGTACTCGCAATTTCGGCAGCAGTGGGGGCAAAAAAAGCACATCTATTTAGATTACTGTTAGCAGAATCGTCGTTATTAATGTCTGTCTCCTTAATAATTGCCCTTGCGGTGTCTAGCGTTGGTTTTGAGGTCTTACAGCAAAATTTGGCTCAAGTATTTCCTCGTGTTGATGAAGTAGCGTTGAGCATGTTTACCCTATCAAGTGCGTTTTTCTTCGCAGGGTTATTTGCACTGTTTTTCGCTTTTTTAGGTAACAAAATGGTTGATTACCGAGCTATTAGCCAGCATTTGCATGGCAGCGGCAAAGGCGTTGATATACAAGTATCTAAAAAAGTACGGTATTCACTTATTGTCAGTCAAGTCGCCATTGCAGGTGTTCTAGTCTTTGCTAACCTAAGTTTATTTACACAAGCGCTTAAAGTCATTAACGAGCCTGTAGGTGTTAATACCGATAATTTCGTTGATGTAAGTTTTTTTACTAAGCGCAGGCCAACACAAGAAGAAATAGACGGACCCGTACTAGGTACAGCGATAAAAAATAGTTTATTAGCACTGCCACAAGTTGAAGCAGTCAGTAATTCACAATCTCCATTAAGCGGTTTTTATGACATGGCGCTTACCAATGTTGCTACTAACGAGCATATGATTCCCGGTGTTAAATGGATAGATGAAGAATATTTTCAATTAATTGAACAGCCACTACTCGTTGGCGACTATTTTACGCTCAGTGATATTCGTGAAGGTTTTACTGGCCCTGAAGGTAAAGTAGATAACATGGTGATGATTATCAATGACGTTTTAGCAAAAAAGATCATACCTAAAGGCGCTAGCTTAGACGATGCCTTAGGGAAGAAGTTTAAAATGGATGAGCAAGGAGTGTTTACGGTTATAGGTATCGTAAAAGGTATGAAAATGCCAGGTGCTAAGACTATTCCTGTGCGCGCATATGTACCTAGTTCTGTGCACTCCATCAGTATGGTGGTAAAACTTAAAGCTAATCAAACATTAAACCGAGAGCAAGTGGTAACAGCAGTAAGTGAAGTCACCAGTTTATTTGCTTTATTTTCAATGAAAGATGTCGCTGAAATTCATCAACAATTACTTTTTAGTGAGCGAGCAACAGCAATTACCACAGGCACATTAGCCTTATTAACTATTTTATTAGCAGCTTTAGGTCTGTTTGGTATTTTAAGTTACAGCACTCAAATGCGCCGTTTTGAAATAGGTACACGTTTAGCACTCGGCGCGCAACGTAGTGATATCATTAAACTTATTGTCTTTGATAATCTAATAGCCGTTATTATTGGCATCATAATTTGTATTTTTGTTTCAATTGCATTAATGATTGGCTTTAATGAGCAATTAGAAAATATTATTAATGTTAGTTTAATACCTTTATTTTTATTGACCTTGTTATTGATTACTAGCATAGCTTTCAACGCCTGTTATCTACCACTACGCACATACATTAACAAACCTGCCTTATATAGTTTACGAGGATCTGAATAGTGACCTAATATATATCAGTTAACGTCAGCCTAATTATCAACGGCCATGACGAATAAATGACAGAATGAGTGGTGATATACCCGTTGCCATTCAAGATGTTTGTTTCAGAGTACCTGAGCTATTTCAATTCAAGGCGCTTTGATGAAATAATGGTTATTCAAGAGAATAAGCTCCTGCATTCTCTAATAAGCTACATCCATGTAGCGTCATTATGAGTCACAGCAATGAGGAAGTGAGATTGCTCAAGTGCTTCTTCGATGGGATTAAAAGCGATTTATGCTGCGTTATTCATTTAACCAAGGGAGTAACCATTGGTTAAAATGAATGCCTTGCCTAAAGCACTTTTAACTCCCACTGAAATCCAGCACTTTGAGTGGTAACGGGTATACGTTATTTAAAACCTAACCCTTAATTTGTTACAACTTGTTGCTTTTTGTGGGGTGATTTTACGCTACACTAAGCAAGTAAAAATCATCAAATAATAATTATTAAGAGAGAAGCTCGATGAGTGTCCTGAAAAAAAGTATTTTAGCTATTACCGTATCTGCTAGTTTAGTTGTTGCAACAGCGAGTATGGCACAACCAGCAAGTTCTGAAAAACACGCTATTTATGCAACTGAGTTACGCCAATCTATATTCAAATTACTTGGCAGTAACATGGGTGCTTTGGGCGCTATGGCTAAAGGAAAAATTCCTGTAGATGCAGCCGTAGCTGAAAAAAATGCTACGCGTATCAATCAATTATCATTAATGATTGCTGATTATTCGCGTACAGATACATCTAAGTTCGACGTTAAAACAGAAGCTTTAGCTAAAATTTGGCAAGATCCTGAGCACTTCAGCAAAGATATCGATAAATTAACCATGGCATCTGCAGAGTTAATGGCAGCAGCAAAGTCTAAAGACGAAGGCGCGATTAAAAAAGCAATTGGTGGTATAGGTAAAACGTGTGGTGGTTGTCATGATCACTTTAAAGCCGAATAAATAAAGTTGTCCGATTGGTATAATTACCAATCATACGAATTATATTAGTACTTATACCCAAGTAACTTGAAGATGCTCGTTTCAGGATGCCAGAGCTAATCATGATCAAGACGTCTACTTTTATTAATGGTTATTCCCTTAAAAAAGCAGACAACGAAGTACATGGTTAGCTCAGACATCCCCGCAGGGCTGGTTTAAAAACGATTTATACAGCGTTATTGATTTCGACAATGGAACAACCATTATCTTCAATCAAAGCCTTGCCTAAATAGGTTTTTAATTCCAGCTGAATCCGGCATCTTCATGTTGCTTGGGTATATAAAAAGCCTTTACTAGGAGTAATCCAGTAAAGGCTTTTTTTTTTCATCATTATATTATTTTGAAAAATCAAATGAACTTAGCAGTATTGTTCATTCTTTATATTATACCAATTTGATTAAATTTATTCCCTACTCAGAGCTACATTGATGAGCTTAGAACAAACAAAATTTGTTAAAGATAGTTATTCTATCTTTCATTAATTTTGTGATGTTATCAGTTTATCAATGAGCTCCCAGGGGCGAGTTTAAAAGGTTTATTACGCAGCTTTATTGATTTTGACAAGGACGCTGCATGGATGCAGCTTATTAGAAAATGCAGGAGCATATTTTCCTGAATAACCATTCTCTACAATCAATGCATTGCCTCTAAACCTTTTAATTCTCGCTGAGTGGGAAAGAACTTAATCAACTTGGTATTAGTAATAAAGCTCTTCAATGACTGGTGCATTGATCACAACCAGCCAATAAACAAAGCCGATACAGCAAGCAGCTAGTACACAGGCAAGAATTATTTTTGAATGAGGTATGGCATCAATTGCCTCAACTTGATCAGCGGACTTTTTTCCCGTTATCATTGGTAGCACTAAGTTTTGTTTTTTTACTCGCCAATAATAAGCAACTGCAGCAAGGTGTAAGCCAATTGCCGCAATCATAAAGTCAAAAGTATTGTGGTGCAAAAAGCGCATTATCTTTTCTAGCTCATTACTTATACTGCCGTAATAAGGTCCGGAAGAAAATACATCATCATCGATAAATAAGCCGCTGATTGCCTGTACAGATATAAGTAATATCATTAAAACAACCATCATGGCACCCAACGGATTATGTCCTGCTGTTGTCTTCTGGGATGATGAATTTCGTAAATAGCTTAGAAGTTTTTTCGGTGAAGGAAGAAATTGTGAAAATCGAGCATGTTTAGGACCGATAACACCCCACAGGACTCTGAAAATGAGTAGTCCTATAGCGACAAAGCCTAATTTCATGTGTATTTCAACCAAATCAGCGCCTTGCTCAGCTGTATACCAGCCAGCTAGTATAACAACGGCAAAGCTCCAATGAAAAATGCGTAAGGGTAAGTCCCAAATAAGATGTTTTTCTGTCACGCGATAACCTTTAATAACTTCGTAGAATATAAATAAGAATGCTATTTTACCCCAAACACCTCTATTAAGTTAAGTGGAGAAATGTACAAAGTTTACTTTTTGTAATCTAGGTATAACTATCGCTTGATATGCTAAGAGTAATTTTTATAGCATCCCATTCGATATAAAAAATTTGTATTTTTGTATGTATTTAGGAACATGTTAATATAATTTAACGACGAAAAACTCAATAAAACAAAATAATACAATACTATAACAAGACAAATCCTATGAAAAAAACTCAAATAATAACGGCCATTTCTGTGTTATTAATCAATTCGCAACTTATGGCTCAAGAAACCTTAATAAAAAATGTTAATGGTTATACTTTCATCAATGAATCACTGACACAATTTTCTGCTATTTCGTTTACCAATGACACGATAAATAAAGTGTACCTGCAAGGTGAGATAGTTGACCCACCTATTGATGCGATCGTAATTAACGGTCAAGGCAAAACTATGCTACCGGGTTTGATTGATGCTCATGGCCATGTATTGGGATATGGACACAGTTTACTGAGAGTAGATTTAGTTAATACATCTTCAGAACTAGATGCAGTTAAGCGTACATTGTCTTATGCCCAAGATAATCCGTCATTGAAATGGATACAAGGTCGTGGTTGGAATCAGGTGCAATGGTCTAATAACACCTACCCGAATGCGGAAAGTTTAGACAAAGTTTTTCCTAATAAGCCTGTATGGCTAAGACGAGTTGATGGGCATGCAGGTTGGGCAAATTCTAAAGCAATGGCGTTAGCGGGGATAACTTCAGCAAGTAAAGCCCCTATCGGAGGGGAAATAATAAAAGATAAAAGTGGTCAGCCCACGGGCGTTTTTATTGATAATGCAATGGAATTAATAATAGCTAGCATCACACAGCCTTCACCTGCAGAAGATAAAATTGCTTTAACAAGAGCAATGCAATCATTGGCAAGTTTAGGTTTAACCAGTGTTCACGATGCAGGAATTGACCAAAAAAATATTGGTTTATATAAAACCCTAGCTGGTGAAGGTGATATGACTATTCGTATAAATGGCATGTTGTATTTACCAAGTATCAACTGGCAACAACAATTGGAGCAGGGACCTTATAAATCTACCGATGAAATGTTTGTTATGCACAGTGTTAAAATTCAAGCGGATGGCGCTTTAGGTAGTAGAGGTGCTTCATTAATTCATGAATACAGTGACCATTCAGGGCACAAAGGCTTGTTATTACATGAAAATAAAACGCTACAACACTATATAGATGTATCTATGAATGCTGGCTTTCAAGTCAATACTCATGCCATCGGCGATAATGCTAATAAATTAATATTAGACCTATATCAATCGGCAATACAAAAAAGTAAAACTAAAAAATTACGTCATAGAATCGAACATGCTCAGGTGCTTCGTTTAGAAGATATCCCTCGATTTTACTCGCTTAATGTCATTGCTTCAATGCAAGCGACCCATGCAACGAGTGATAAAAACATGGCGGTTTCGCGTCTTGGCGAAGAACGCATTTTAGGGGCATATGCTTGGCGTAAGTTGCTTGATAACAATGTTGTTATTGCTGCAGGGTCTGATTTTCCGGTTGAATCACCAAACCCTTTTTATGGCTTACATGCCTCAATTACCAGACAAGATCATAAAAGCTTTCCGACTGGCGGCTGGTATGGCGATGAAAAAATGTCTCGTGTTGAAGCGCTTAGAAGCTTTACCATTGACGCAGCGTATGCCGGTCATCAAGAACAAGTTATAGGGAGCTTAGAAGTCGGTAAAAAAGCAGATTTCATTATTTTGGAGAATGACATATTTACAATGCCGGAAAACAAAATTTGGCAAGAGCAGGTATTACAAACCTGGGTTGCTGGTAAAATGGTTTTTTCTGCAGCTGATGTTACAACGACCAAATAAATCATACTTTATAAAAGTGAAAAAGCCGATAATAATCATTATCGGCTTTTTTATATTTACTAAACTCAAGCAATTATACTGCTAACATCAACTAGTAACTTTCGTTATGTACGCTTAGTACAGCACGACCGGATGGATCGGCGTTATTTTGAAAGCTCTCATCCCACGCCAATGCTTCTTCTGTACTACAAGCAACTGACTTGCCGCCAATGACACAATCAGCAGCAGATGCTAATGGGTATTTGTCTTCAAACACAGTACGGTAGTAATAACCTTCTTTGTTATCAGGCGTATTTACCGGAAATCTAATATGAGCATTTTCAAGCTGTTGATCTGTTACTAGTGCTTCAACATGTGCTTTTAAGCCGTCAATCCAAGAATAACCAACACCATCTGAGAATTGCTCTTTTTGACGCCATAGGATTTCTTTTGGTAAGTAACCTTCAAATGATTCACGTAAAATAGCTTTTTCCATTTTGCCATTGCCACACAACTTATCTTCAGGGTTGATGCGCATTGCAACATCCATGAAATTTTTGTCTAAAAATGGTACACGTGCTTCAATGCCCCACGCTGACATCGATTTGTTGGCACGTAGACAATCAAATTTATGCAGTCGATCGAGCTTACGGTTAAGCTCTTCATGGAATGCTTGTGCGTTTGGTGCTTTATGGAAGTACAAGTAACCGCCAAATATTTCATCAGCACCTTCACCTGAAAGAACCATTTTAATGCCCATCGCTTTGATTTTACGGGCCATTAAATACATTGGCGTAGAAGCTCGGATAGTAGTTACGTCATAGGTTTCTAGGTGGTAGATAACTTCTTTAAGTGCATCAATACCTTCTTGCTCAGTAAACACTACGCTGTGGTGGATAGTACCAATACTATCAGCAACAGTTTGTGCTGCAATTAAATCGGGTGAGCCTTCAAGACCACAGGCAAATGAATGCACTTTTGGCCACCAAGCTTCAGCTAAATCATTATCTTCAATTCGGCGTGCAGCAAACTTTTGCGTAATCGCAGAAATTAGTGATGAATCTAAAC
>Ga0209396_1000910_pt1 | contig 34113 bp, 16 predicted proteins | sample GOMGulsemesocosm_6_FD_184638 | JGI IMG/M metagenome (GOLD analysis project Ga0209396, IMG submission 184638) | Methane-oxidizing microbial communities from mesocosms in the Gulf of Mexico - GOM8C Gulf of Mexico (SPAdes) (version 2) | ecosystem: Environmental > Aquatic > Marine > Cold seeps...
GCAGTGTAAACGTCTTGTTGATAAGGTATTAGCCTACCGAATTTTTTCCGACGAAAACGATAAGATGAACCTCAATGTGCAACAAGCAGGAGGCGACCTATTAATCATCTCACAATTCACCTTAGCGGCAGACACAAAAAAAGGTAATCGCCCCGGTTTTTCTAACGGTGCAGAACCAATTGAAGCCAAACGGCTTTATCATCGCTTTAGCCAACAATGTCGTGATAAAAATATAGATGTTGAAAATGGCGTTTTTGCTGCTGATATGCAAGTCACTTCAATCAATGATGGGCCAGTTACTTTCTTGTTGCAGGTTTAATAGAAAAGTTAAAGATTTTACATGCAGTATGAAGTTAATTGTTACCCCTTGACCCCTCAATTTTAAGAGTTAGATGACAGGAAGTTGTTTTTAGCTTTTAGTCATCAGCTTTTCAGTTTATAGGGCCTTTACGGCCTCGATTTCCTACCTAAGTACTTTCACTATCAGTGAGTTCAAAATTTTAACCTGGTTAACCTTATTGCTCATTTCAGTCTCATTTTATTAAATAAGCTAAAAATGATAGTTATTTGCTAACGAACAAAAAATACACAACTACTATTAATTATTTGCTAACAAATATTTAACATTTTTTTAATGAGCGACTTATTTGATAGTCGCAGTAATAGGCGTTTAACATTGATGACCAACATCTAAGCAGCTTTACTTGAAACTATAGGTACAGAGCAATAGCTGATTTTTAAGGATAAAATGCCAAAAAACTCACTTTATCTCAGGTTTACCACGTTCTGGAACAACCTTATTAGCGGGGGGAGGGAAACCCACGTTTTCATGCGTCTTTTTAATATGAAACTATTCGCTTGCTTATCATTGCTTATATATAGCCTTGCCCATGTTTGCTTGGCCTCTAGCATGGAGAACTTCGGTCAAACTTATCAACTGCAAGCGATGCAACCAGCAAGTAGTGAGCTGTCTGGTTTTAATACCTATCAAACAGAAAATAATAAACAAATATTGACCACTAATCGTTTGGTGATGAAAGCATCAACAAAAATGAACAAAATAAACGTGCAATCACTGCATGTAGCAATTAAAAACGTGACCTTGTTATATCAAGGGCACGACTTTCAATATTTTTTATTAACAATTGGCTCGGAAAATCATTTTTTTGAGGTGATGAATCAGTTAATGCAGCAAGCAGGTATTTATTTAGTGCAACCTGACATTCTGCAACAAAAGAAAAAGAATGCATTCAATCAACAAACGCCTTTGAGTCAGTTAACCAGTCCACCAGCAAGCCCAACACCAATGAAAGCATCATTTTATCTGCCTGATATATATGGGGCAACATTATGGCAGTCGAATAAAGGCCAAGGGGTAAAAATTGCTGTCATTGATGATGGTTTTGACCTTTCACATGCTCAGTTTGTGCAAACCAAACTCTTATTTTCCTATGATAGCGAAACCCGTTTGCTGGATGCCTCTCCTAAAGCAGCAAAAGATAGCCACGGCACAAAAATTGCCAGTATTTTGTTCGCGACTAATGATGGAGATGAATTTAATCGTGATAAAAAAGTAGTAAGCGGCATGGTGCCGTTAGCTGACTTTATTGCGATTCGCCAACCCGATACATGGACCTCAAATACTATCCTCTCTTTCCAATTAGCCAAGTTATCAAATGCAGATGTGATTAATTGTAGCTGGCACAGCTTGTGGTTATTAGAACCTATTTATGACGTGGTCAGTGATCTTGCTCGTTATGGTCGCTCTGGTAAAGGCACTGCTGTGGTGTTTTCCGCAGGTAATCAAGGTAAAAAAATCAGCCCAAACGAACATGAAGCCAGTATTGACAAGGCAATTGTTATTGGGGCGGTTAACCAACAGGGAAAAAAGTATAAATACAGTAACTATGGCGATAGTGTGGACGGTTTCTTTTATGGTGGTCGAATTCCTGTTATTACTCAACAAATCAATAAAAAAGGTAATAAAGGAATATTCAATGGCACATCGTTAGCCGCGACCATTGCGACTGGTTATATCGCAGGGCTTATTGCACAAGACTCGAGCATTACCCTAAAGCAAATTGAACAACAAATTCAACAAAACATTGCTAACAAGGTGCTTCATTAAATGACCAACGAAACCAAAAAACAGCAGCAAACAAAAGCGAAGCTAGATAAAGCTGCAATTAAGGATGCTCAGCAAGCACCGTCATCTTCTCTTTATGGTGAAATGGACTATGGCTCTGAACACAGTGATAATTTCCCTGCTATTTTAAAACACCTGAATATATCGTTAGCCTTTACCTCGTATCAGGCTGGGCGACTCATGTTTGTTAGAAGTGACGGTGACAACCTTGATATTAATTTTAAAGAATTTCAACGCCCAATGGGCTTAAGTGTTACGGCAGACTCATTAACGTTAGGGACATTTACGCAAGTGATTAAGTTCCAACGTGAAGATGGTTTGTTAGACAAAATTAAACAGCCATTGGATAAAATAGAAAAAGATATTACGGCTCCTCGCATTAAAGCTAAAGATACAGACAACAAACAAATCGATGCCACCCCCGAAGAGGTGAACTCTGAAAGTGAAACAAATGACGATTTATTCGCGCTTACACCAGAGCAACTAGAAAAACATAAAGAGCAACAAAGGCAATTTAAAGAACACCAACAAAAATTATTTTCGCCAGTAGATGAAAGAGTAGATGCCTGCTTTATTACCCGTTCGGCCCATTACAGTGGCATGATTAATATTCATGATGTTGACTGGGGCGACGACGGTTTATGGGCGGTCAATTCTAGTTTCTCTTGCCTTTGCACCTTAGATCCTGATTTTAGTTTTGTGCCTCGTTGGAAACCTCATTTTATTTCAGAATTAGCCCCCGAAGACCGCTGCCATTTAAATGGTATGGCTTTAAATAATGGCAAACCCGCTTACGTCACTACTTTTTCACAAGAAGATAAAGCTGGAAAATGGCGTCGTAAAGACGGTAAGTTTGATGGCACCTTAATGGATGTCGAAAGCAATGAAATTCTAATTGATGGTTTAGCCATGCCTCACTCACCACGTTGTTATAAAGATAAGGTCTATTTTTGTAATTCAGGCCATGGCCTAATTTGTTGTTACGACCCGCAAACAAAAAACACCACCACTATTGCCGAAGTGCCGGGTTTTACCCGTGGTATCGACTTTTATGGATCATTAATGTTTGTTGGTTTATCAAAAGTACGTGAGGCTGACGTGAGTAGGCCTGCACCATTAGCAGATAAATATGATGAAACTTTTTCGGGTATTTGGGTCTTTAATCTTGATGAGTTTGTTGAAGGGCATATGAGCCAAGTTGCTCAAATTAGTTTTACCGGTAATGTTGACCAAATCTATGATATTGCCATATTACCTAATACCCATTTCCCCGAATTAATCGAGCCGAATCATCCGCGTATGCGCAATCATTTTTGCCATCCTGAGTTACTAGTATAAAGACAAAGTATTAAGGATAATGTAATGAAAAATTTAATCAGCAAACATAGCCATAAAAACAGGCTGAAAGGTGTAATAAAAGCCACGCTGCCTATGATGGCATTAATGGCACCGACAGCGATAGCATCCACAAGAAGTAGAAGCACCTCTCGGTTTAATTCAGGGCAAGGTAAGTTTACCTATGTTGCGGTTGGAGAGGCTAATTTAGCACTAAATGCGAATAAAACCGAAAACAAGGAGAACAAAAATCCTTTTGGGGCTTTTCACCAAGGAGAAATAAAGCAACATCAAACTGGAAAGCTTGCACCTGATGTAACCGCATTTAATTTTTTGCAAGACAATGGTTTGTTATCTGCTACCAGCGTTAAGGCATCTGCTATTAGTGGCGATACAATTACAGTTGGACGTAAGCAGTTTGCAAGTACTGGTAATGGTGGAGCCCACTGTGATGATCCGGGAGGCAATTTTACCATTTATACAATTGGGAGTTGTAATACTACTGTTGGTTATGTTTGGCATGATTATCCGGCAGATCCAGAAATTAATGTTCAAGAAAGTGGCGGCGATGTTGCAGATGGTACTACAGAAGCTTTTGGTAATGTTGATGCTGATGATACCGCTACCGTTGTTAAAACGTTCACCATTCAAGAAACGGCGAGTGAAGATTTATCAGTGACTGCAATTAGTTTAGCAACTAGCACTGACTTTACCATTACGGGGGATACCTGTAGTCCTTATCCAAAAACATTGAACAACGCTAGCTGTACCGTTAGCGTGACGTTAAAAACCTCTGTTGAAGGCGCAGTAGCTGATACCTTAAATATTAGCAGTGATGATACTGATGAGGCCACATATAATATTAGCCTTACAGGTACAGGACTTGATGTTACAGCCCCCACCATTTCTGCTACAACTATTCCAGATTCGGCTCACAAGGTCGGTGATACCGTCACTGCCACAATTACAGTTCCCTCAGATACAGACGATTATACTACTGGTAGCGGTGCGATCGCAGGTACTATCAATGGTTATACCTTAGGCAATTTAGCTAAAACTAACGATACCACTTATACTGCCACCTTCACCATTACCGATGGCGGAACAGATGTTCTCTCTGCAAGTGATGTGGCGGTCAACTTTACCTTAACGGACAGTGCAGGTAATCCCTCTAGCGCATTTACCAGTGCCATCAGTCAAACGAGTGATGCTATTTATGCTAACCTTCCCGATTTCACCTTAAGTAGTGCAGATGGCACTTTAGGTGAAGATGCTGATACCGAAATCATTACTGCGACCATTACGGGTAGTTTAAATAACCAATGGCCAGCCACTTTAACGGTGCCATTAAGTTTTGATGATACTAACAATAGTGGTAGTAATGCAGATTATACGATGTCAGCAAGCAGCATCACAATTAATACAGGTAACTCATCAAACAACGTAGTAGCAACGGGCGTTGCAGATACGTTGTTTGATGCGGCAAGTGCAGAAAGTTTTGTGGTTAGTATTGGTACGTTAAGTGTTGGTAATGATAATGGGGGGGATCCTACGATTAGCATTACCGATGCAGAAACTGCACCGACAGTTACGCTATCAACAAGCAGTGCAACGGTGGCTGAAAATGCAGGAACAAGCAATATTATAGCCACATTAAGTAATGCAACATATGCCGATGTAGCTGTCAGCTTGGGTTATTCGGGTACGGCGACAAGTGGCGGTACGGATTACAATACAGCAAGTGCTGCTATTACTATTACAGCAGGCAACATAACAGCCAATGCAACGACAGGCATCACAGCTGTTGATGATGCTTCAGGCGAAGCTAATGAGACTATCATTATTGATGTTACAGGCGTATCGGGTGGTAGTGCGAGCGAAAGTGGCGTGCAACAACAAACGGTGACGATTACTGATGACGACGACACAACTCCCCCGAACTTTGATGTAACTCCATCTTTAAGTGGTATCACTACGGCAGGGGCAACCTTATCCGTTGATATGAATGAAGACGGCACGGTTTATTATGTGGTTGTTGCTGATGGTGCTGCCATTCCTTCTGCAACACAAGTTAAAGCGGGTCAAGACAGTACTGGCTCTGCAGCTTTAGCCAGTGGTGATTTTACAACGGCTAGTACAGTTGGTAGTGAGGCCTTTAGTGGCCTTAACTCCTTAACACTTTATGATGTGTATGTGGTTGCGCAAGATGGCATTCCCAATCTGCAAACGTCGGCTAGCAAAGTGGATTTAACAACGTTGAATAGCGCGCCAGTAAATACCTTACCAAGTGCACCAGTGGTCACTGAAGATATTAATGCTGCCATTGCAGACGATATTAATATTTCAGACAGCGAAGGTGGCAATCAAACAGTTACCTTGAGCTTTACAGGCGGCACAGCATCTATCGCTACCAACAACCTTTCATTTAGCACCGGTGATGGTAGCAATGACGCTACTATGGTATTTAGCGGTAGTTTAGCTGATATTAATACCGCTCTGGATGCGATGATCTTTACGCCTGCCCTTAATTTGAACGGTACTAATGTTGCTGCGATTCAAATGCAAACTGATGATGGCAATGGTGGAACAGATGATGATACGTTGCAATTTAATATTGTCGCTGTGGATGATGCGCCGACATTAACGGCAACGGCCGATGACCCAACCTTTACTGAGAATGGCGGTGCGGTAAGCCTGTTTAGCAGTAGCACTGTCTCAACGGTTGAAACAGGGCAAACCTTAAGTGCTCTAACTTTAACTATTACTAATATTAATGATGGTGCCACTTTAGGTGCGGATGAAACACTTTTCATTGACGGTAGCGCTATTATATTAACCGATACCAATAGTGGTACTACTAGCACTAATAGCTTAAGTTACGCGGTAAGTCTTACTGCAAACACAGCCAGCGTAAGTTTAACTGCTGGCGTATTAACCGAAGCCGAAATGCAGACCTTAGTTGATAACATCACCTACAATAACGCCAGTGAGACACCTAATACTAGTAATCGTGTAGTGACCTTTACGCAACTTGTCGATAGCGGTAGTAGCAGTGGTAGTCATGTTAACAGCGCTACATTAGCACTCGTTTCAACGGTAACCGTGAATGCAGTAAATGACGCGCCTACTATTACGATCGCTAACAGCTTAACCGTGGATGAAGATGGTAACCAAACCTTAAGCTTTAGTTACACCGATATTGACGGTGATACTGTCACCGCGACTGAAAAAACGGTACCGACAAATGGTTCAATCAGCATTACCGCGACCGACATTAGCTATACGCCCGATGCTGACTTTAACGGTAACGACACCTTCACCGTCACCTTAACGGACAGTGCAGGGTTTAGTGTTGATAAAACCATTACGGTGAATGTCAGCAGTATTAATGATGAGCCGGTTATTACCATTACAAACACCTTAACGGTGGATGAAGATGGCAACCAAATTTTAAGCTTTAGTTATACCGATATTGATGGTGATACCGTCACCACCACTGAAAAAACAGCACCGACAAATGGTTCAATCAGCATTAGCGCGACCGATATTAGCTATACACCCGATGCTAACTTTAATGGTAGCGACACCTTCACGGTCACCTTAACGGACAGTGCTGGATTTAGTGTTGATAAAACCATTACGGTGAATGTTAGTAGTGTTAATGATGATCCGGTTATTACCATTACCAACACCTTAACAGTGGATGAAGATGGCAATCAAACCTTGAGCTTTAGTTACACCGATATTGATGGTGATACTGTCACCGCGACTGAAAAAACGGCACCGACGGATGGTTCAATTAGCATTACCGCGACCGATATTGTTTATACACCCGATGCTAACTTTAATGGTAGCGACACCTTCACTGTCACCTTAACAGACAGTGCTGGATTTAGTGTTGATAAAACCATTACGGTGAATGTCACCAATGTTAATGATGTGCCTGTAATTTCTGGCACACCAATCACCACAGTTGATCAAGGCGATAGCTACAGCTTTACTCCAAGTGTCACTGATGTTGATAGTGGTGATACACAAACCTTTAGCATCACTAACAAACCGGCATGGGCAAGTTTTGATGTAACCAGTGGCGCCTTAACGGGTACACCTGCCGCTACTGATATTGGGACAATAAATGATATTGTGATTAGTGTTACTGACAGTGGAAATGCGAGTGCTTCATTAGCTGCCTTTACTTTACAGATCAACGCGATGGATAGGACCCCCTCTTTATTGGGTATCGAGACGATTGAAGTGAATGCTAATGCCTTGTTAACCGAAGTAGATTTGGGTGCTGTGACTGCACAAGACTATTTAGGTGAAACAATAGTCGCTATTAAACCGGAAAGCTTCTTAGTACCTGGCGAACATGCACTTGATTGGCAAGCAAGTGATGCTAATGGTAATGAGGTTAGTGCTCAGCAAATAGTCAAAATACATCCGCTTATTTCACTCGGTAAAGATGCTTATGTGAAACAAGGAGAGGCATATACCTTTAAGGTTTACTTAAATGGCGATGCGCCAGAATATCCGCTTGAAGTGCCTTATGCTATTTATGGTGAGGATCAGCAAGCGATTGGCGAGGTTCAGACTGTAACTATTACTCAGGCTAATAAAACCTTTGCAGAGTTTGTTATTAGTGCCGAGTTAACGAATGCGCATGCGCTTATTGTTGTTGAACTAGATCCTCAGCATAGTATTACAAACTTAAATCTGGATGCCAAGTCGAGTCTGACATTAACGCGCATTACAGAAAACATCTCACCTACCGTAGGTCTAACCGTGTCGCAAGATGATGTTGTCCGTTTGCATGTTTTAGTGGATGCAGGTGCGGTGAATGTTCAAGCCACGGTGTCTGATGCTAATAAAGATACACTCGCAACGGTTTGGACGAGTGAAAATAATCAGTTAAGCAATACAAGTTCAGACCAAAATGTCTTTAGTTTTAACCCGCAAGATATTGATGTTGGGATTTATAAGCTCAGTGCAACGGTTACCGAAGTCGGGACACCGGAGCTGCTTAGTAATACACAAAATGTATATATTAATATCATTGCCGTGCTCCCTGAGTATCTATCAGTCCCTTCTATATTGCCGGATAATGTACTTGCGCATGCGGCATCGGATGGCTTTAAGTATCTACTAGAAGCTGAGCCGGGCACTAGAGTTACCTTAGGTAAGCTCTCTTTACAAGAAGCAGAAGGAGGCGCGCAAATTTCACAGGAAACCATTGACCAGGACGATTCAATTGAGCCAGATGCAATCGAGAATGTAAATGTTGGTGGCTTGTTTGATTTTGAAATACATGAACTGCCGATTAATGGTCAATCTGTGAATATGGTGTTACCGCTTCGAGAAGCTATCCCAGAAAATGCAAGCTATCGTAAGCATATAACTGGCATTGGCTGGAGCGATTTTTCTGAAGATGCGAATAACCAGCTGTTTTCAGCGACGGGTGCAGATGGCTACTGCCCACCACCGAGCAGCGGTGATTATGTTCAAGGGCTGAATGCGGGCGACTGGTGTGTGCGTTTGACCATTGAGGATGGTGGCCCTAATGATAATGATGGCATTGCTAATGGTACGATTGTTGACCCTGGTGGTATCTCGGTGAAAATAGCGGAACAGCTTATTGAGAATAAATCAGGCGGCAGTATGGGAGTCTTTATGTTTATATTAGTGGGCATGGTTGCTGGGTTACGTCGTTATGGTAAAAAAGCTGCTTTGATCGCACTTTCTTTACTGAGTTTTAATGGCCAAGCTAGCGATTGGTCTATTGACGCTGAACTTGGCTTTAGTAAAGCACAGGAAAGTTCAAGTTTTAACGAGGTTACTGATGAGGGGGTTATTGCTCGTGATGACACGGGTACGAGCTGGTCTGTAGGTTTAGTTTATCATCTCAACCAAAGCTGGCAGCTTGCTGCGCGTTATATTGATCTTGGGGAGGGGAGCGCAACACTGAAGGGTGATACGCCTGAATATCATCAAACGGTTACTAAGGTGACGCCATTGCTTGTGCATGGATCTGCTGCAGATTTAGGTTATCAGCTGTTTAATATTAATAATATTGTGGCAGATGCCAGAGTGGGGGTATTGTTTTGGAAAAGTGACTTAACAAGTAAGTATCAGGATCAGGCTGTTAAACATGAGCAATCAGGCACTGATCCCTATTTAGGTTTGCAGCTGGGTTATCAGTTTAATAAACAATGGCAGTTGGCAGTTGTTTATACGCGTTATTTTATTTCACAAAATGATATTGATAGTCTCAATTTAAAACTGAGTTACTGTTTGTAAATAAATCCAGTAGAGGCCTAAAAACAGGAAGGTTTAGACCCTCCTATGTTTGGGCTTTTAATCCTTCCTACTTCCGATTTTTCATAATAATTTTTTTGCTCCCTTTCATTTTAACTAAACTTTCAGCATAGTGTGTTGTCTGAAAGCTTAGTACTAATTTAAAAAGAGAGTCGAATGTTATCTATTAAACCTATTTATCTATTGTTCAGTTACGCCTGTCTATTGTCCCCTACTTTTTTAATCGCGAGTTCTAATGCTAAAGCTGAGCCTTCTATGAAATCTTTTGAAATTAATACTACCGTAATCAAACAGAGCCCTAATGATACTCGCGACTATCAGCTAATTACTTTAGGCAATGAATTACAGGTATTGCTGATTTCTGATCCTGATTTAAAAAATAGTGCTGTCTCTCTCTCTGTACCTGTGGGCAGCATGCATAACCCTGAAAGCCAGTTAGGTTTAGCACATTACTTAGAGCATATGCTGTTTTTAGGCTCTGAACGTTATCCAACCATCAATGAATACAGTAAATTCATGAGTCAAAATGGTGGTTATACCAATGCATATACTTCTCAAGAAAGTACTGTGTATGGTTTTGAAGTGAATGATAAGGCCTTTGATGAAGCACTAGACCGCTTGGGTGATGTAATGCGCGCACCTTTACTTGATGAAAAATATGCCGAAAAAGAACGCCATACGGTGAATGCAGAGCATAAAACCTACTTTGATAACGATATGCGTAAGTTATATGCCCTGCAACGCTATACCTTAAACCCAGACTACCCAATGGCTCGTTTTAGCACCGGAGACTTAACAACACTGGTAGATAAAGACAATAGTAAACTTCAAGATGAGATGGTCAGCTTCTTTAATGAACATTATTCGGCGAATACCATGAAGGTAGCGTTAACCAGCCCACGTTCAATAAAAGAGTTACAAGCAGCAGCACGTTTATACTTAACTCAAATCCCTAATAAAAACAGTAAGAAACCCATTATTCTAACACCGATGCTAACAGAAAATGAGTTGGCGATTAAAGTAGAGATGAAACCAACGGCTGATATTAAACTGTTGCAGGTAAACTTTTTAGTGCCGAGTGTTAAAGCGGAGTATATGTATCAGCCTGGTGCTTATATCAGTCGTTTATTAGGCTCAGATCATCAAGGTGGCCTGTCTGACACATTAATTAAAGCTGGATTGGTAGATTCGGTAATGGCGGGTTTTCACGCACCACACAGCGATCTGTATTCTCGCTTTTCTCTGCAATTTAAATTAACTAATAAAGGCATAAAATCACAGGATCAGATAATGAGTACCCTGTTTGCGTTTATTGATCTAATCAAAGAGAAAGGGATTAATGAAGAGCAGTATAACGAGCAGAAAAAAAGCTTAGATACACGTTTCAAGTTCTTAACTAAGCAGTCTGGTTTTAACTATGTAATGGGGTTATCGGCTAATATGCAGCTCTATCCGGTAAAAGACATTCTTTATTTTCCTTACCGTTTAGATGGGTTTAATGAAAAATTTATTGAACAGTTATTAACTTATCTTACACCTGATAACAGCCGTCAGTTTTTGCTAGCGCCAGATGCAAAAAGTGGTATTGAGATCCCTTATTACAAAGGTGAATATGCAGTAGCAAAGGTCACAGTATCAGAGCAAAAAAAATGGTTAGAAAAAGCAAAATCGATTGAACTGATTTTACCAAGTAACAATGCTTGGTTACCTGAGAACCTCAGCATTGTTGAAAAACAGCATAATGGTAAAGCGGTACAACTTGTTAAAGAGATAGGTCACTCTGTCTGGTTTGCGCAAAGTGAAACATTAGAGCAACCTAAAGCAAGTTTCAAGTTTCAGCTTAACAGTGATCTCGCTGATCAAAGTAGTAAAAATAGAGTGACGATGAGTCTGCTATTAGCGATGCTAAACAAACAATTTGCAGAGTTAAATTTTGTAGCACAGGAGGCGGGATTAAGCTTCTCAATCAGCCAATCAAATGGTTTGTTAATTAATACTTCTGGCTACAGTGATAAACAGGATAAGTTGTTACTAACAGTATTAGATCATATTAAATCAGCTGAATTTAGTGAGCAATCACTTCGCTTAGCTAAGCAGGATTCACAGCGCCGTTTAAGTAATAAAGGGAAAGTAAAAGCGATGGACTTAGCCTTTGATGGGTTTAGGAAGGTTGTTCGTCAACCAGCATGGTCCGATGAAACACTGCTGGCTGAAATTGAAGAGATAAACCTCAGTGATGTGGCAACGTTTCGCGATCAAATATTCAAGCAATCAACACAACGCTTGTTAGCGCTAGGAAACCTTACAGAGTCACAGGTACTAACTTTAGATAAGCAGTTGTTGAAAAAGATCGCTATTCAGAAAAGGCCTTTTTACACTATTACTCGTTTAAAAGCAGATCTAAAACAAGGTGCGTTAAATTACCCTTTAACATCAGATATGCAGGATGATGCGTTAGTTATGGTGCATCTGTCTAATTTAGAAGGTGATAAAGCGACGGCTACCTCTGAGTTATTGAATAAGTTATTACAACCCGCTTTTTATGATCAAATTCGTACTCAAGAGCAGTTATCTTATTCTCCGTTTGCAGCTTCGTTTAGCGTCAATGATCAGGTTGCCTTTGGCCTATTTACACAAAGTCCTGCTGCGAGCAATGCTGAGCTTTATGAGCGTTTTAATCAATTTTTAGTTGATTTCAAAGCAAAACTTACAGCAACACCAGAAGATAAATTTGAAAAAATAAAAATTGCGCATATCGCTAACTATACGGCTAAACCAACCTCATTAGGTGGTGAATTTAGTTATTTAACCAACCAATGGTTAATGTTGAAAACTGACATTAACCATAAGCCATTGTATATAGAAGTATTACAGGATATTTCATTGCGAGATGTGCAAAGCTTCTATCAAGATGTATTAGCTTCAGAAAAAAGTAGACAGCTTGTTCTTGTTCAAGTGCAAGGGCAAAAGTTTATAGAATCACCGTTACTTACCTTGGAAAAACAGACTATTATTCACAATATTGATAAATTAGATAAATAACAGTTTATAACTGGGATACTGCTCACTGAAAAAAGTATCCCAATTACCCTTTTTATGATTCTTTGCTCACAAAAAATACAGGTCAATACTCTTTCACGTCTTTTTTTTGATAAAATATTTACAGAATTGTTTTACTCAGAATAAAGAGTCTTTCCCCATGATCTCCCGACAGTTACTATTTTTATTAAAAAGCTATTTTTTACTGGTTACCTTACTTGTCGGTAGTAGCGCGCAAGCATCTGCGTTTGATTTATCTAAGTCTGAACTAAATTTTATAAAGCTAAACCCCGTTATTAAAGTGCATGCAGAAAAAACATGGCGTCCATTTAACTTTATTGAGAACAATGAAGTGAAAGGTTACTCCAATGATCTGATACGCTTAGCTGCAAAAAATGTGGGTCTAGAAATCGATTTTGTAGTGGGTTATCACTGGAATGATTATTTACTCATGTTAAAAAACGGTGAGATTGACGTGATCACCAATATGAAGCGCACCCCAGATCGTGAAGAATATGCAATTTTTACTCAATACAAACCCCTTAAAGCGATTGATGGCCTATTAACATTGGATAAGACATCACACTATTTAGATTTTAAATATTTAAAAAATAAAAATGTGGCTGTTGTGCGTGGATTTTTCTACGAAGAGTTAATGCGGGCTCACTTTCCTGAAGTGAATTTGTTACTTACCAATAGTACCGAAGAGTCTGTTGAGCAGTTGGTATTAGGTCATGTGGATGCCGTTTTAGACTCTTATGCAGTGATTAATTATTATGTACAACGATACTTTATTAATGGTGTGACAAATGCACCTCTTTTTGAAAACTCAGTGTTTAACCATTTACCACAATATATGGGCATCAATAAAAATAACCCTATATTGCGTGATATTTTAAATAAAGGGTTACAAAAAATATCCAATGATCAAATTGCACAACTTCAACAACAGTGGTCATTACTCGCTAAAAACAAAACTCACTATGTAGATAATAGTTTTCAGCAGGTGATGCCTGTATTTAGCGAGAGCGAGCGCCGTTATCTAAAGTCTAAGAAAAAATTAAAAATGTGTGTAGATCCTGATTGGTTACCTATTGAAGGTATCCATGCTGGTAAATATACCGGCATGGGAGCTGATTTTATTCATCTTTTTGAACAGCGCTTATCTGCACCTATTGAACTGGTCATAACTGAAAGTTGGTCACAAACACTGCGAAATATGAAACAAGGGGTATGCGACTTTATTCCGATTATTAGTCGTACTGAACAACGTGAAAGGTACCTTGCTTTTACCTACCCCTACCTACGTTTTCCACTGGTATTGGTTACCAAAAAAGAGCGTTTAGTGCATAAGTTAGAGCAGGTTTTACATAGAACAATTGGTATTGTTAAGGATTATTCCTACAAAGAGGAGTTTGAAAAAAATTATCCTCAGGGGGATCTACGTGAATTTACCTCAGCAGAAGCAGGCTTACAGGCTGTTAAAAGTGGTGAAATTTATGCATTTATAGACTCTATGCCTGTGATGGCTAAGCATATTCAAAAAAATTATCCAGAGTTAAAAATAGTCGATAAAATTGATTATCAGCATACCTTATCACTGGCGACTTCTCTTTCAGAGCCCACATTAGTTACTATTTTTAATAAAGTCATTGCAACCATCTCTGTGCAACAACAGGAAGAGATTGTAAATCGTTGGTTGCCACTAATCTACGAGACAAAACCAGATATGCATTGGCTTTGGTACTTGTCTACGGCCATTATCATTATCTTTCTATTGTTACTTTTCCGCAATCAAGTGCTTAAAAAAAGTAATCGAAAATTACAAGAGATGCAAAATAAACTTGAGCAATTAGCGATGCGTGATTTTTTAACAGGTTTACCGAATAGACACTACTTTTTAGAGCAACTTGAAAAAGAGTGGGCTAGAGCAAATCGTTCAAAACAGGCTATTTCAGTGGTGATGTTTGATATTGATCACTTTAAGAATTTTAATGAAAAATATGGGCGCTTAGCAGGAGATAGTTGTTTGATTGAATTTTCTCGACGTTTACAGATCACTATCAAACGTCCTGCTGATTTACTTGCAAGGTATGATGGAGAAGAGTTTGCACTTATTTTGCCTGAAACTGATGAAGAGGGCGTTGAGACAATTGTTAGTGAGCTCTTTTACCTATTAAAGCAGTGGGCGTTAAAACATCAAGACTCTCCCTGCTCAAAAATATTAAGTGTTAGCGTCGGCAGTGCAACGATGAAATATAACGTAAAATATAGTGCCGAAGAATTAGTGCGTAGGGCTGATAATGCCCTTTACAAAGCACAAGAGAAGGGTCATAACCAGCTCATTCAGTATCAGAAAAAAAGTACTGATTAGCTCATACCCGTTATCATTCAACATGCAAAATTCAGCAAGCCATGAGGTGAATAGATTCTAGGCAGAAAATGGAAGATCTAACGGGTTCAATCGAAATTTTCTAACAACGAAGCTATTTGTCTCATGGCTTGCCCTATGGGGCGTTATCTCGAAAACCAATTCAGCATTGCAACTTTTGATAAGGACTCGTCATTGTCATCAAGTTGTGCTTTGCCTTGGTGTCCGAAATAACGACTGAATAAAGCGTATTGATTGGTATCGGGTATATAATAATTACTGCATTTTTTGCTATAATCAGCCTTCATTTTTTAGAAGGCTTTTTATTATGCGTCCAAGCAACCGTACCCCTGAAGAAAATCGTGAGATTAAAATTACGCGTAGTTTTACCGCTTACGCTGAAGGTTCAGTGTTAATTGAAGTGGGTAATACTAAAGTATTATGTAACGCTTCTGTTTCAAGCTCAGTACCACGGTTTTTAAAGGGCAAAGGTAAAGGCTGGGTAACAGCAGAATATTCAATGTTGCCACGTGCAACACATAGGCGTAATCCTCGTGAAGCAGCAAAAGGAAAGCAAGGCGGACGTACTTTAGAAATTCAACGTTTAATCGCGCGTTCATTACGTGCAGCGGTCGATTTAGACGCCTTGGGTGAAAATATGATCACTGTTGATTGTGATGTTATTCAAGCAGATGGCGGAACACGTACCGCTTCTATCACAGGGGCTTGTATTGCGCTTGCTGATGCTTTGAACTGGATGGTTGCAGAGGGAAAAATCAAAAAAAGTCCACTTAAGCAGATGATTGCAGCTGTTTCAGTCGGTATATTCAAAGGCACAGCAGTATGTGATTTAGATTATGATGAAGATTCAAACGCCGAAACAGATATGAATGTTGTGATGACAGAAACGGGTGGCATGATAGAGATCCAAGGTACAGCAGAAGATGGTGCATTTAGCCATGAAGAGTTATTAGCGATGCTCAGCCTTGCCAAAGGTGGTATCGACAAATTAGTTATTGAACAGAAAAAAGCGTTAGCAGGAGAGTAATAATGAAAGATTATCAAAAAGAGTTTATTGAGTTCGCAATAGAGAAGCAGGTATTAAAGTTTGGTGAATTTACACTAAAATCAGGCCGTGTTAGTCCATATTTTTTTAATGCCGGTCTCTTTAATACTGGACGTGACTTAGCACGCTTAGGGCGTTTCTATGCAGCTGCATTACAAGATTCAGATATTGACTATGACCTGTTATTTGGTCCTGCATACAAAGGCATTCCAATCGCAACAACAACAGCGGTAGCACTATCAAATGATTACGATTTAGACCTACCATATTGTTTTAACCGCAAAGAAGCTAAAACTCACGGAGAAGGTGGAAGTTTAGTGGGTTCTGAGTTAACTGGTAAAGTTATGTTAGTTGATGATGTTATCACTGCGGGTACTGCAATTCGTGAATCGATGGATATCATCAATGCGCATAATGCAGAGCTTGCTGGGGTATTAATTGCACTTGATCGCCAAGAGAAAGGTAAAGCTGAGCTTTCTGCTATTCAAGAAGTTGAGCGCGATTACGATGCTAAAGTTATCTCTATCGTACAACTTGCAGATGTTGTTAGTTACCTAGAAACATTGCCAGAGATGCAGCCACACCTAGAGTCTGTAAAGGCATACCGTGCTCAATACGGTATCTAAAAATATAAAAATTAGCTGTTAGTCATTAGTTAATGATTAACAGCATTTTGACCAACCAACCAACCAACCAACCATCACCACTATTAACTATCTGTTATATTTTAAACTGCGCTATGGTTTCATTTAGCTCATTTGCAAGTGACTCAACTAATTTACTACACCTATCGATACTTTCGTAGCTTTGTTGCATCTCACCATAACCATCTTGGATATGGACCATATTACGATTTATCTCTTCTGTAACACTACTTTGTTCTTCAGCTGCGGTAGCTACTTGTTCGTTCATCAGGTTTATCTGCTCAATACTCTCGGTGATGTGAGAGATATCTCTCCCGGTTTGTTTAGCGTCATTAACACTTTTATCTACCATCTCGATACCATTATTCATCGCTTTCTGCGCTGCGCTTGAGCTAGATTGTAGCTCACTGATCATTGTCTCAATCTCGCTAGTTGACTCTTTAGTTTGTAGTGCAAGGCTTCGTACTTCATCGGCCACCACAGCAAAACCGCGTCCTGATTCACCTGCTCGTGCAGCTTCAATCGCGGCATTTAGTGCTAATAAGTTGGTTTTTTCTGAGATTTCTTTAATTACGTTTAGGAATTTTCCAATATTAAGTGCAGAACCATTGAGTTTTTCAATCACATTTGATGCATCGTTAAGTTCCGTAGAAAGCCGGTTGATATTATCGATAGTCTCCTCAACTTCTTGATTACCATGTTGGCTTTCACTGCTTGCTTTTTCAGTTTCGACTGATGCTTGCATCGCGTTACGAGCAATTTCAGACACGGTACTGCTCATCTCCGTGGTTGCAGTAACAACCTGTGTAACTTGATCTGAGCCACTGTCAATTTTTCCGCCGATAAGCTGGTTATTTTCAATGTTCTCTGCCAAATTAGTTTTTAACGTTGTGGATGTCTTATGTATCTTTTCAACTAAGCCCTGCAGATGCTTAACTAGTTGATTAATTGCACCACTTATCTCACCTAGCTCATCTTTGCTATCGACTTCAACTCGAGATGTTAAGTCGTTACTAGTCGTAATGTTGTTCAGTTTACTTGTTATCTCATTGATACCTTTGTGTAATTGAGTCGTGATATATAAAGACAGAAATAATACTAAACTAAGTGGTAATAGAATAATGATTGCCAGTGTTATTAACAATCTCTCTTTTTTAGCAATAAGCATTTCGTTCTTAGTATGTAGCTGTTTTAGCAGTAATACCTCGACTGATTTTAAGCGATCTATTTTTTTACTAATGCTATTAAACCAAACAGTTGGATCTGTATTAAATCCTCCCACTTTCATTTTCTTCAAAGCAAGCTGACGGTAATCTTCGACATCTTCAAGTGCGTCTTTAGGCAAATTGTTTTTATAGATAGAGAGCTGCTCTGGTGTCGCATGTGCGCTGAATTTATCTAAATATGCTTGTTGCTCAGCGATAAGACGAATAAATTTTTCTAATAATGCGGGGGTGAATTTATCTTTAGCAAACACATTACTTAAAACTGCTCGCTCAATACCCGCACGCTCTTTGTGCTGTAAAAAACTACCGATAGTGACGGCTGAAATTGCTAACTCTGGGTTCCTGTTTTTATTTGCAGTATTGTCCATTATTGACAGTAGAAGAGTATTAAGTCGAGTATAAAAAGCAACCTCTTCAGATATGCTTACCGATAAGTTATCCACTCGTTTGCGCATATCAGTCACTTTATTTAACTCTTGAGTTACCTGTGAAAACAGTGATGATAAGTTGCTAGGGAGCTTGTTTGATTGGATAAAAGCCTGCAAAATTTGTTGCTTTTGATCTGTTGTTTGACGATGTTTTTTAATCGCCTGCTGAAACTTTGTGCCTTTTGATGAAAGGAAACCTGCAGATGCGCCTCGCTCTTTTTGTAACTCATGCACTAATAGTGCGCTGACAGATGCAGAGTCAGTGAGTACCAACATCTCTTCTAGCACTATTTTCTCATTATAAGTTTGCATGAAGTTATAACTTGCAAAGCAGATAAACCCTAAAAGTGGAAAGAGTGTTAGACCAAAAAGTTTACAGCGAATAGAGAGGTTATTAATAAGACGTAGCATGATTTTTCCTCAAGTGTTAAATACTATTTAAACTTAGAAGAAGTCATTTTTATTACCATCAATTAGAAGAGAAAAGCACAGGAGATAGAAGAAAATATGATGTAGGTTAATTTTATAACCTACATCATGATATTGATTACCACTCAAAAGTTTGAGTGGTAATACGAGCAGACAATTTATTCAATATTGTTTACTTTTAACGCCAATGTTTCATCAAACTCTTTTGTCTGTTTGTGAGTACTTGCGATAAACGAGTAGATAACCGGCAAGATAAACAGGGTAAACAAAGTACCAATCGATAGACCTGCTACGATAACCACACCGATACCAAAGCGACTAACAGCACCAGCACCCGTTGCAAACAGTAGCGGGATAAGACCTGCTACCATCGCTGCCGTTGTCATTAGGATTGGGCGTAAACGTACTGTTGCTGCTTTTTTAACGGCTTCAATACGATTTAAGCCGTGGTGTAACTGCTCCTCTTTTGCTACTTCGGCAATCAAAATACCATGCTTAGTGATTAGGCCAACCAATGTGATCAAGCCAACTTGAGTATAGATATTCATGGTTGCAGCACCCCATGCAAGGGCAACCAATGCGCCACTAATTGCTAAAGGTACTGTCATTAGAATAACTAACGGATCACGAATACTTTCAAATTGACTCGCTAGTACTAAGAAGATAATTAATACCGCTAACAGGAAGGTCATGTATAACGCACTACCTTCAGTTACAAATTGACGTGCTTCACCAAGATAATCATGACGATAACCTTGTGGTAATTTAGTGGTTGATAACTCTTCAAAGAAGTTGATCGCATCACCCATTGCAAATCCTGGTGCTAATACCGCACCAACGGTTGCACTGTTTAGTTGATTAAAGTGAGGCAATGAACGAGGCTCTGCAACTACTTCAACATTAATCAGTTCGCTTAGTGGTAACATATCGCCATTTTTTGCTTTCACATAAAAGTCACCCAGTTTGTCTGGTGATAAACGATACTTACGTTCAACCTGTGCAATTACTTCGTAACTACGCCCATCAAGATCGATACGATTCAAGTAACCATCACTTAGTAATGTGCCTAACGTGATACCAATATCTTGCATGGTAACGCCGTATGCACCTGCTTTATCGCGGTCGATACTGATGTTCATTGTTGCTGAGTCAAAGGCTAAATCTAGCTCTGAGTAAACAAAGTTAGGATTCGCTTGTGTTGCAGCTAAAACGTCACTTGCTATCTCAACTAAGCTCTCAAAAGGGTTAGAGGTTGTAATCACAAACTGTACGGGTAAACCACCCGATGAACCTGGTAATTCAGGCATTTGGAAGGCAGTTGTTGCTACCGATGCAATGCTGTTAAAGTCATCTTTAAGGTTTGTGGATAACTGCTTAGGGTCAATATCACGTTGACTCCAAGGTTTCATGATCGCAATACCAAATGCTTGGTTAGCGTTAGGTATACCCGACATTGCTAAGCTACTTTGCACTGCTGGTTGCTCTGCTATCTTGCCTGTCACCACTTTCATGCTATTTTCAATGTAATCTAAGTTAGCATTAGAAGGGGCTTTAGACATCATCATCAATGCGCCTTTATCTTCCGATGGAGCAAGCTCAGATGGGATAAACTTAAACAGGAATGGTAAAGAAGCAAATACCAATAACGCAAATAAGATAACTGCTGGACGTCGTGTCATTAGCTTATCAAGTAATCTTGAATAACTGTTAGTCAGACCCGTTAAAACAGTGTCTACACCTTTTTCGAAACGATTAGGCTGGTGATTACTTTTCAGTAATAAGCTACACATCATCGGTGATAATGTTAACGCTACAATACCCGATACAAATACCGCACCCGCAAGTGTTAATGCAAATTCAGTGAACAGTGACCCGGTAATACCACCCATTAGTGCTATTGGCGCATAAACGGCTGCCAGTGTGATAGTCATGGAAATAACTGGAACCGCTATTTCGCGCGTACCAATAATAGCTGCACGGAATGGGTCTTCCCCTGCTTTGATGTGGCGATCTATATTTTCTACCACAACAATCGCATCATCGACCACTAGACCGATAGCAAGTACCATTGCTAACAGTGTCATCAGATTGATGGTAAAACCAAACATCTGCATCACCACTAGTACACCGATCAATGATAGTGGGATAGTGATAATAGGGATAACAACTGCGCGCCATGAACCTAAGAATAGGATCATGACGACTAAAACAATTGCACCCGCTTCGATGATTGTTTTAACTACCTCTGAAATTGACTCTTCAATGGCGATGGTTGAATCGTAAAGTACTTCCATTTTAATTGAGCTTGGATTGTTCTTTTCAAGATCAGGCAGCATTTCACGAACACCCGCAGTAATATCCAGCGGGTTAGCAGTAGGTGCTGCATCAATTGCGACAACAACTGCATCGTTACCATTGGCCATTGCGCGGTAAATATCATGGCTTTTTTCCAGTGAAACTTTTGCAATATCTTGTAAACGAATCGTTTTACCATTCTCACGTGTTGCGATAATTAAGTTTTCTAGTTCACTAGCCGTTGCCACCTGTGTTTTAGTATTACCGTTAAACAGGGTGTAATAACTATTTGCTTGGCCCGTTGCCGATTGAATATTATTTGCTTGTAAGATTTGCACTACATCTTTAGTGGTCAGATCAAAACCTGCCATACGTTCAGGATCAAGCCAAATGCGCATTGCAAAAGCAGTACCACCATAAAGATTCACTTTGGCAACACCATTAATACTAAATAGCTGTGGTTTAATAACACGCTCTAGGTAGTCAGTTATTTGACTTGAGTTTAATTCTTCACTTGAGAACGATATGTAGATAACTGAAGTACTTGAACCCGTACTAAGATCAATGGTTGGATCTTCTGCTTCACTAGGCAGTTGTGAACGAACACTATTCACCTTGGCAAGAATATCCGCCACCGCACCATTAGGGTCGGTATTAAGTTTCATATAAACAGTGATCGTTGAACGACCCATAAAACTCTGTGAAGTCATAAAGTCGATATTATCAGCCTGTGCAATGGCTTGTTCTACGGGCTGAGTTATAAAGCCTTGGATCAAATCAGCATTTGCACCGTAATAACTGGTATTAACCGTAATAACGGTGTTGGTCATATTTGGGTACTCACGTACCTGCATTTTACCGAGCGCTTGTAAGCCTAATAATACGATCAATAGACTGATCGATATTGCCAAAACTGGGCGTTTTATAAATATATCTGTAAATTTCATAACAACCCCTACAGTGCTGGAATTTCAGCTGGTTTGTTGAGGATATTAGATTCAATCAAGCTGACATGAGAGCCATTACTTAAACGAACCTGTCCACTTGTAACAATAACATCACCTGTTTTAAGGCCTGCTAAAATATGGATATCACCATCTTTACTTTTACCTAACTTGACTATTTTCTGATCTACTTGCTTGAAAGCTTTACCTGCTTCTGAAGTTTGCTCAGAGATAACGTAAACAGTTTCGCCGTATAACGTGTAGTTAATTGCTGTTTCTGGTACCGCTATCTGGGCTTGTATTGTTGGCAAGATGATATTAGCTTTAGCAAACATACCTGAGCGTAATTTATGTGCTTTGTTTGGGATATCTGCTTGAACCTGAATGACACCACTTTGGAAGTTAACTGCGGGTTCAATCGCTGAAATTGTCCCTTTAAATGTTGTGCCTGCTTCAGCGTCAACAAAGATATTCATCGCTTGGCCGATACTAATTTTATTAAGGTCATTTTGTGGAATAGTAAAACGTAAGCGCATGCGACTAATATCTTCAAGGCGTACAATATCAGTACCATCTTTTAGATATTCACCCATAAACACATTTCGTAAACCCGCAATACCATCAAAAGGGGCACGAATAATACGGCGACTAATGGTTGCTTGATAACCTTCAATCTGTCCTTGTAGAGTGAGTAAATCTGCTTCCGCTTCGTCTACCTTACCCTGTGATACAGAGCCTTTCTTAAAGAGAGAAAGCATACGTTTATAATTACGGTCTACAGCCGGTAAACGGCCTTTAGATGCTTTTAAATTTGCTTCTTCAACTTCAGAGTCAAGGTAAACAAGTGCATCACCCGCTTTCAGTTTTTGCCCTGAAACAAAGTTAATTTTAACTATTTTACCTGCTACTTCATTGGCAACTGTTACCCCTTGGATAGGTTCAATAAAACCAATAGCTCGCATATGTGGTGTCCAGTCTTCAGTTTTAATTGTTTGGCTGGTAACAGGGAATTCAGGGATAGGCCTGTTGGCTAAGAACTCTTTGATTTTTTCAGCTTTAAACATGTTAAAACCGATAACACTACCAAAGACAAGTATTGCTAATAGTAATGCTGATGCTATCCATTTTTTCATTGTCTTACCTTAATTATTTGATGATAAATTTTGTTGTGATGTTAGATTTTGTATTGCTTGCCAAGAAGCATCTCTAACGTGTGTGAGCACTTGCTCATCGAGCTGTAAACGTTGCCTTAAGACTTTTTTAGCTAAATTAATGGCGCTATCAAAACTCAATGCAACTAAAGCAGGCACTGGCCAATCATGAAAACGTTTTTCGTTTATACCTTTTTGATAAAAATCTATCAAGGGTAAAAAGGTTTGATCTTCAAAAAGGGTTATTTGCTGCTGATTTGAGTTAGGGATAAAATAAAGCATCTCTATTACAGCAAGACGTTGAGGGTTTTTTAACACTGCATCAAATGCGTTACGCCACAACAGGTCATATTTTTGCTTGGGGTTTTGGACTTCTGTCCATCCATTAAATATTTTCTGTGAAGCTTCGGCACGAATATGTTGATGTAATTCAAGCATTAGTGTCTCTTTATTCTCAAAATATCGATAGATAGTACCTGCTGCAATCCCTGCAGTTTCAGCGAGAACCTTCATTGATAAGCCATAAAAGCCACGTTCAGCTAATAATTGCTCTGTGGCTAATAATATTTTATTACGTTTTCCCATGTTTCCCTGGTTCTCTTATAAAAATGAATGAACGTTCATTCTGTCAGCTATTATCATTCTTTTAATTTTTTATGCAATAAATATTATGTTTAATGTGTACCGTAGTGCATGGTAGAATTCATATATAATTTATTAAATGGAAATATCATGGCGATTTTAGTAACAGGCGGAACAGGTTATATCGGCTCACACACGGTATTAGAGTTATTAGCGACTGACCAAGAGATTGTGATTGTTGATAATCTTTGTAACTCTTCAAAAGAATCCTTAAAGCGTGTTGAGAAAATTACAGGTAAAACATGTGACTTTTATGAAGGTGATATTTTAGATAAGTCATTCTTAGATTCAGTTTTTGCTAAACATGATATTCAATCGGTTATTCATTTTGCTGGTTTAAAAGCGGTTGGTGAATCTGTTGCTAAACCCGTTATGTATTACCAAAATAATGTACAAGGTACATTAACATTGTTAGACGCGATGGCGGATGCTGGGGTATTTAACCTAGTATTTAGTTCTTCAGCAACGGTTTATGGTGATCCTGCTAGTTTACCAATTCGTGAAGACTTCCCGGTTGGTGGTACAACTAACCCTTACGGCACTTCTAAGTTAATGGTTGAAATGGTATTGCAGGATGTTGCTAAGTCTGATGATCGTTGGTCATTTGCTATTCTGCGTTACTTTAATCCTGTTGGTGCACATATATCAGGCCTGATTGGTGAAGATCCAAATGGTATTCCAAATAACTTATTACCTTATATTTCTCAAGTTGCTGTAGGTAAATTGAAAGCATTAGCGGTATTTGGCGATGATTATGATACCAAAGATGGTACTGGCGTACGTGATTATATCCACGTTGTAGATTTAGCCATTGGCCACCTCAAAGCACTAGATAAAATCAGCCAAACAACGGGTGTAAATATTTATAATCTAGGTACAGGTAATGGTTATTCAGTACTTGAGATGGTAAAAGCATTTGAGATAGCGAGTGAAAAAGCGATTGCCTATAATCTTTCACCACGTCGCGAAGGTGATATTGCTGCTTGTTATGCAGCTCCTGAAAAGGCATTAACCGAATTGAATTGGCAAGCTGAGCGTGGTTTGACTGAGATGATGCAGGATACATGGCGCTGGCAGTCTAATAACCCTAACGGCTATGCAAAGTAACTACTCAGGTCGTCGCCATTTAGGCTTATCTCATCGTTGAAAAATGCTCACAAATTCATCGGGAATGAATTTGAACATTCGAAGGATGACCCGAAGGGCGTAGTACAGGATGTACGTAGTATTTAAACCACTAAACTGCGATTTTTCGCCTTGATTTAAGCCTAAATGACTTAGTCCTAAGCAGTTACCATTTTTAAAGTCTAACTGTGTAAAAGAAAATCCACTTCGGTGGATTTTTTTATGCGCCTTTTTTTATTAGATAGCGGTAGGGTAGCTGTTCGATTTGGCTCTCTAATAATGTGTGGTCCATAAATCGGCAAAAACTTGGGATATCGCGTGTTGTAGCGGGATCATCTGCAATCACTTCTAACAGTTCACCAGCCTGCATTTTTCTCACTGTTTTACGGATCATCATCACTGGCTCAGGACAACGCAATCCAAGTGTATCTAACGTAACTGTTTCAATATTATGCATTTAAATAACTCTGTAATAAGAGGACGTTTTTAAGTCTAAAATGCTCTAAAGATGTAAATGAATTCTTACTAAGCTTATAACGTGATCTAGATCATGTTACATACCCTAATAGAGCATGGGTATTAGGAGCGCTTATGTTACCAGTAAATTATCGTATTTATATCTACTTAACCATTTTAATTAGCACAATACTTATTCCTCTTTTGCCCTTTGTCTATATTCAGCCAAGTGCTTGGCCGATGGCAATGTTGATGTCATCCGTTGCATTGTGGATTGAGCTGAGTGAGCGTGTCCCGCCTAAGTCATAGTATGAAGGTTACTCAAACCAGTGCGGGAAGTTCTCTTTTAGTAGTGGGACATAGGTTCGTGCGATAGGTAAACGTTTACCTTCTAACTCAATCTCATACTTTATTTTACTTAGTTGCACCACACGTAATACTTTGCGCGGGTTGACCAAATAAGATCGGTGAATCTGCAAAAGGCTCTCATCTTTAAAGTAAAGTTTGATATTTTTAAGGCGTAATGAAAGGTAAATAGTGTCTTTGTTATCACATACAATGCCACTATAACCTTTATCTGCTTGAATATATTTAATATGGTCTTTCTGTGAAGCTATTTCATAAAGCTCTGAGAGTAGCTGTGGCTCTTTTGCAAGTTCACTGATCTGTTTGCGCATCATCTGAATTTGAGCAACTAAACTCTGAAAGTAGGCAACATCATCCTCAAGTAGTGGTTCTTTAGTACGTAGTTCGAAGCGATATTGTCCTAAAGAGGAAGGAGAAAGCTCCAGTATCTCTGACATATCATCAGTTTTAGTCGAGTTATGCTGATGAAGTACATTTTGCCCTTCATAAACAGTAACATTTAATGCTTTATTATCATTAACAAACAGTTCAAATGCGGCTGCAATTAGTTGTTTAATATCAGTTAGTTTCTCAGCTTGCAAACTAAAGCTCTGCAGGTTGATTAGGCGTTTATGTTCGTTGTGTTGCATTGCAGTGTCTGTATCGAACTGTTCTGTTAGTTGCTTTTCTTGGGGCTCTTTTACTTCATCTGCTATGTTGTTTTGCTGTTTGCTGTTTAATAATAAAGCATTGTGACCTTGTATCTTTTCATTGGTACTTGCTAGGCCAATGAAAAAGATACCATGGTGATTTGTTGTCTGATAAGAGATCGTTGAACCGAGCATATTTGCGCAACGTTTAATAGCTAACAGTGTTTGCTTTTGGTGCATGGTTTCGGTGTTATTGTGTTTATGCTCTTTTATTTCAAAACCACTTAACGAGCCTTGTTGTATCGTTTTGATATGCAATATAGTGTGCTTAGGGTTACGTTGTGCAAGATAAGAAAGCAATAAAATAAACAGTTGTTGTAAGTAACTTTGATCAACTTGTACATTTTTTAATGTTTGTGAAATATCTAAGCTGATTGTAATGCTTTTTTCTTTCAGCTCTGGAAAAATTATTTTTATTGCATTTTGAAAAATGGTGAGTGGTTCGAGTGCTTCTGGTTTAGGTAAGCTTGAACTATCGGCGAGTGTTGTTTCATGCAAAAGTTGCTGCACTAATTGATTAAGCTGTTCACTTTGACGGTTTACCTCATCCAATTTTTCTTCTGTTTCTGCAACTAATGGTAACTGTTTTTTATCTATCTGTTTAGAGAGTGCTTGAATGCCCTGTATTGGCGTTTCAATATGCTGAAGTTGCGAACGCATTTTTATGTATTGTGCTTTATCATCGGCGTCTTCCTGTTCTTCACTTCGCTGTTTATAGCGCCAGTAAATAATGAGAATGGCCACTATAAATAGGAAGAAGAGGGTTATTAATACTTTTACTTTGTGGGAGCTATAAAACTCATTAAGTTGGTAGGAGATCGCTTTTAGTGGATGCAATTGCCCATAAATCTTGCTTAATAATGAGTCAGGCCCTTTGAGATCATTATGTATTTGGCGCAGTGCAATACCGTTATAGTTGTTCTGCTTTATGTAATCAATTTTGTGGCTAATAGAGTCTTTATCTTCAAAAGTGATAAAGTGACCATTAAATTTATCGGCATTGTATAACCAGTGCATTTTGGATTCATCATCCCAAAACTGCTGATAACCTGGAGAGCTTTTAAAGCCTTCTAGGTAATCTTGCGTATAAACGCCTGTACGACCACTATTGGCCGAGTCCCAACTTCCCCAGGATACTTTTTTTGCCTTTTGATATAAGCCATTGTTGTTGTTTTCTACACCATTCCAACCCGTTGCAAAAGAAGATATGTTCAATACAATTTTTTTTGTATCTATATTCTGCTTTTTATATTTTCCTAAAATGGAATCAAAGCTGCCGACCTCCATTTTTTGTTCAAGTAAGCGTTGTTGGGTATTTGCACTGATCGTTAATGGGGCAAGATGGTTACTATTTTTCTCCCAATAGCCATGAATGTAGTTTGTTGGCACGCTAAAATAATCTAAGTATTGTTGCGCATCATTCATATTCCAGTGCCCTTGAAAGCTTGGTTTAGCTGAAGGGGTGATCATTAATGTGTAATGCTTTTTATCCTGCATACTGGCGATATCAAGTACTTCACGTAGTTCTTCAAGTAATAGATTTAGATTTTCAGGATCATCAGATCGACTAGCACCTTTAATTGGTGCAGGCCAGTCAATCTCAATACCATCAAGCTGATAGGTGCGGATAAATTTTAATGCTGAGAGCGCAAAGTAATTACGGGCATCAGAAGAAGCGGCTATATCTGAATAGTGATCAGAGCGACCCCATCCACCTATAGAGATGATAGTTTGTAAGTGTGGGAATTTTTGCTTTGCTTTGTATAACTCACCAAGGCTACCTTGAAATGTATCCTCTTTAGGATCGCTATCGGGATAACTATGGTTAATATCAGCATATTCATCACTAACAACAACATTAAACTCCTCATCAATATCTGCACTTTGATACACGATATGGGAGGTTTGTTGGAAGGGGATGTCACGAATATGGTAGTTAGGACCGTAAATGGCCCACTGCTTATAATAAACAAAGACGCTATCTTGTTGAGGCTCATGATTGCTTGCAAAAGTAGCTGGTGAGAAAAGTATCGTACATAATAAAAGAAGGCGAGATAACACTGGTGATCCAAACTGAAAATATAGTTAATTGTATTATAAAGGAACTATAAATTGTCTGTAAATATTAGCTTGTATTTTATTCTATTATTCGTGACTCGCTCAACAGCTTGGCTGCTGAGCGAGAATAGACAGGTTAAATATTAACCGGTATTACGAAGTCCTGCTGCAATACCGGCAATAGTTACCATTAATGCTTGGTCAATAACCGGGCATATTTCGTCACCATTTTTACGTGAGCGAGAAAGAAGCTCTGCTTGTAACATGTTTAATGGATCAACATATGGGTTACGTAGCGAGATAGACTCTTTAATCCACGGTTGTTCTTGCATTAGCTTATGATCAGGGATTGTTTCTAGTACTGTATCACGAGTAAGCGTTAGGTTTTCACGTAAGCGCTCACCAAGTGGCCATAACTCTTTTGGCACAAGACGCTCTTCGTAGAACTTAGTCAGCTCCTCATCCGCTTTTAGGAACACCATCTCAAACATCTCTAAACGCGTATGGAAGAAAGGCCAGTTGCAGTACATCTCCTGCAATAGCTCTTTTTTACCTTCATCTAATAATGTTTTTAGTGAAGTACCTGCGCCTAACCATGCTGGTAACATTAAGCGGTTTTGGCTCCATGCAAATATCCATGGAATAGCACGCAAGCTTTCAACACCACCGTTTGGTTTACGTTTAGCTGGACGACTACCTAAGGCTAATTTCCCTAGCTCTAATTCAGGTGTCACACTACGGAAGTAGGGAACAAAATCAGGCTCTTCGCGAATGAAATGACGGTACTCTTGGCAAGATTGCTCTGCAAACTGGTCCATCAAATCGCGCCATTCTTGCTTAGGCGCTGGTGGTGGCAGTAAGTTTGCTTCTAATATTGCAGCGGTATACAAGTTCAAACTTTGTAGTGCAACTTTTGGTAACCCAAACTTAAAGCGGATCATCTCACCTTGTTCCGTTACACGTAGTCCACCTTTCAAGGAACCGGGAGGTTGTGAAAGCAGTGCTTGGTGTGCTGGAGCACCACCACGGCCAATTGTACCGCCACGACCATGGAATAGTACTAACTGAATGTCGTTCTCTTCGCTGATTTGAACTAGCGCTTCTTGTGCTTGGTATTGGCCCCAGTTAGCCGCCATTACACCCGCATCTTTTGCTGAATCTGAATAACCGATCATCACGTGTTGAACGCCGTTGATGTAACCACGGTACCAATCAACAGCAAATAGACGTTGCATTACCTCTTTTGCGTTATTTAGGTCGTCCAGTGTTTCAAATAGTGGTGCAACCGGAATACGGAATGGACAGCCTGCTTCTTTTAATAACAGTTGTACTGAAAGTACGTCTGAAGCTTGGCGTGCCATCGAGATGATGTAGATGCCCAAAGCTTGCTCATCGGTTTGTGCAACAACTTTACAGGTATCTAGGACTTCCTGCACCTCTGCAGATGGCTGCCATGCAGTAGGGATAAGTGGGCGTTTACTGTTTAACTCTTGCAGTAGGAATGCTTGCTTGTCAGCTTCGCTCCATGCATTGTAATCACCAATGCCTAGGTAGCGTGTTAGTTCAGAAAGTGTATCACCGTGACGTTCACCATCTTGGCGAATATCCAATTTTACTAAGTTAACTCCGAAACAAGCGACGCGACGTAAAATATCTAAAATCAGTCCGTTAGCAATCGAGTGCATGCCACAGGCTTTGAGAGAGTTATAACAAAGCTCTAACGGCGCTTTTAACTGTTCAGTGCGAGTGATTAAATCTTGCGCATCACTTTTTTGATTTTGTAGTGTTGCGCTAAGAGACGTTAGTGTCTCTTTTAATTCACAACGCAACTTACGAAGAATTGCACGGTATGGTTCATCAGCATCACCAACCACTTCGCGTAACTGCTCATCACAGTTGCCCATTGATAACTCTTCAGTTAGCTGTTTAATATCTTGAAGGTACAGGCTAACAGCCATCCAGCGACTGGTTAATAGTACTTCTTGTGTTACTTTTGCGGTAACAAATGGATTACCATCCCGGTCTCCACCCATCCACGACGTAAATTTGATAGGAGAAGCATCACTTGGTAATGATAAACCTAAACCATCCTGGAGTTTTGCATCTAGTTCTCGCACATAAAGGGGGACAGCTTCCCAAAGGCTGTTTTCAATAACAGCAAAGCCCCATTTAGCTTCATCTACAGGTGTTGGACGGTTTTTACGAATATCATTAGTGTGCCATGCTTGTGTGATCAGTTGCTCAAGGCGATCTAACAGTTGATTTCGTTCTTTGTCAGAGGTATCAGAGATCTCTAGTAAGCTTAAACATTCGTTGATTGCGGTATGTTTATGGATCAGTGTGCGGCGCGTTACCTCTGTTGGGTGGGCTGTTAATACCATATCCATTGATAACTCGTTGATCGCTTCTTGCATGCTCTCTTCTGATATATCTGAATTTTTTAATTTGCCTATCAGCTCACTCATTGGATCGGGAGCGCAAACACCACTATCACAGTGCCGAGATATAGCATGGAACTGCTCTGCAATGTTTGCCAGATTTAGGAAATGTGTAAATGCACGTGCAACAGGCACTAATTCATCATCAGAGAGGTTTGCTAATACGGTTATTAGAGTTTCCCCATCTTTCTCATTACCTGCGCGAGAAGCTTTGGAAAGTTGGCGAATTGATTCAATTTTATCAAGGAACTCAGCACCTAGATGCTCACCAATGCTTTTGCCTAATAATTGCCCTAATAAACTCACATTACCACGTAAATTTGCGTATTGCTCTGTCATATAAACCTCTCTATCTGTAATAAAATTACATTTAAATCTGTAATAAGGGGGATAAATTACCACAAAAGCGGTAACAGTCAAACATCACTCGTGTATTGCTTATACTTTAAACGAATATACCTGTAATTAAATTACACAATAGCGCTGGATCAATTTATTGATAACTTCTTGTGTTGGTTTTACAAATGATAGATCTAAATATTCGTTAGGTTGATGTGCCTGAGCGATATGGCCTGGTCCTAATACAATCGTATCGCAACCTAATTGCTCAATAAAAGGGGCTTCTGTGCAGTAATTTGCACTCTGCGCTTTATTGCCCGTATATATTTCAGTTTGGTTTATTAAATCAGAATGTTGCGGGCACTGGTACGGTGGAATTGGCTCATGTAGGTGATGTATATCAACACAATTTGGGTAGCGTTTTTCGATTTCACTTAATGAGTTTTTAACCGTGATAAATAACTCGTTAGTACTTATACCTGGAATAGGGCGCATATCAATGTGTAGATCACAACATCCACAAATTCGATTTGGACTATCACCGCCATTAATGGCACCAAAATTAAGGGTTGGGTAGGGAACTGCAAAATGCTCATTATGGTATTTGTCTTTGAATGTTTGCTGTACTTTTTTTAACTCACCAATAACTAGGTGCATTATTTCAATGGCATTTAGCCCTTTTTCAGGATCTGAGCTATGGCCGCTGTGGCCGGTAATACGAATGCCCTCAGACATATGACCTTTATGCATGACAACGGGCACCATGCCTGTAGGCTCTCCAATAATGGCATAATCGGGTTTGATTGATTTTTGTGTCGCAATTGCCTGTGCGCCTGACATGGTTGTCTCTTCGTCGGCGGTTGCTAAAATACGCAATGGTTTGTCGAGTTTAGTCAAATCAGTGTTTTTTAACACTTCAATAACAAAAGCGAAGAAACCTTTCATGTCTATGGTACCAAGGCCATATAGGCGGTTATTTTTTTCAACGACGGTGAATGGATCGGTTTCCCACCCCGCTTCATCATAGGGAACAGTATCAGTATGACCTGCTAATAATAAGCCACCATCACCACTGCCATAGGTAGAAATTAAGTTATATTTACCTGCTACGTTTGGCACTTCAGTTATCTCATTGCTAAAGCCAAGCTCTTCTAACCATGTTGCCAGTTGGTTGATTACGGTTAAGTTACTTTGATCCCATGATGTGTCTGTTGAGCTAATAGAGGGAAGCGCAATAAGATCTCTATATAAGTTAAGAAAAGTTGGCAGTGACATAGGTGGCCTTTAAATAATATTCAAGAGTGTTTAATTTAAACAAAAAAAAGCCTTAAGTAAAAACTTAAGGCTTTTAGTTTAGCTCAAAGAGTTAATTAAACGGTGAATTTACTTACTTCGGAGATTAGCTTATTCGCTTGGTCTTCAAGTTCTGTGCTCATCTCATCATTTTGCTGCGATGTCTCTCCAGAGTTTTCTGCTACATCTCGAATTGAAACAACATGCTTATTTACTTCTGAAGCAACAGAGCTTTGTTCTTGAATCGCAGTCGCAATTGCGGTGTTCATATCCATAATACTAACGATATCTTGATTGATCTGCTCTAACATTTGTCCTGCTTGATTTGCTTGGTCTGCGCTCTCTTTGCCCTCATCACGACACTCGGTCATTAGTGACACAATATTTTTAGTGCGGTTTTGTAGTGAACTGATAATATTTTCAATCTCTTTGGTAGACTCTTGAGTTCGACTTGCAAGGGTGCGTACTTCATCGGCTACAACCGCAAAACCTCTACCCTGTTCACCAGCGCGAGCGGCTTCAATGGCTGCATTTAGTGCCAGTAAGTTTGTTTGCTCTGCAATGCCACGGATTACATCTAACACACTACCAATTGTTTCACTGTCCTTAGAAAGGTTAATCACCACCTCTTCAGATTCAACCAGCTTGTCAGACAATATATTGATTTGTTGAATAGTCGCGTCCACACCCTGTTTACCAATGGCTGCATTCTGGTTAGTTTGCTCTGCTTTGTCCGCCGCATCTGTCGTATTACTCGCAATCTCTTCGATGGTTGCAACCATCTCTGTCACTGCCGTCGCCACCATATCTGTTTCTTGCATTTGTGCTTGCACACCTTCGTTTGCTTGGTGGATATTTGATGTTAGCGTACCTGCTGCATGGTTCACGTTATTCGCTGATTCTTGTGTAGAGATAATAAGCGCATGAAAGTTTTTTATCATGCCATTAAATGCACTTGCCATTTCTGCAAGTTCATCATTGTTTTTGGTGGAAACTACAATCGTCAAATCGTTGGTTTCTGCAATCTGAACAATAGAGTTTTTAATAAACAGGATACCATTCATAATACTACGGCTAACCACTGTACCAATGACAATAGAAAGTATTAAAGCAATAGCAAAAAGTAAATAGGTTACGTTGCTGATTGACTCAATATAGTTTTCAATGGCTTTATCGGTTTTAACCTTTAATGCAGTCTGTTGTTGAATGACCATAGCTGAGCTATCGAGTAATGCTTTACGTAATCCACTTTGCGCATCGTAACCAAATATTTTTTGTTCTTTTGCTAAATCAAGAAATGCTTTTTTATATTTAGGTAGTG